>MDTG01020435.1_pt1 | contig 13913 bp, 13 predicted proteins | sample 811421 | NCBI WGS metagenome assembly MDTG01 (sample SAMN05326645, study PRJNA326480) | marine metagenome | isolation source: seawater | place: Pacific Ocean: South East | collected 2011 | reverse complement strand
AGATTAAATTACATGAACTACATTTACATAGAAATGAAACTACGTTTAGACCGTTTATAAAAGCACAGAACTTATTTAAAGAAGTTGGAATACAGTTCACAATGTCAGATGATTATGATTACGCTTTTATCGGACAGGCTAGTATTATAGATAAAAAGAAACCACTACAACAATCGGTTGATGATGGTTTAGAGTTTTTATCTAAATTTACCGGTGACTACCTAATCGTAGATGGTCAAGATGCTACCACACTTATAGGAACAATAGATGTGTTTAGAGAATCAAATGCTTTACTATTTTTAAAGAACAGTTATTTAAAAGATTTTGATTTGTATAAACAAGGGTGGGCTAACGGTAGGTATTATTGGGGTGAAGGTAACTATTGCGTAACTGATATAGATGAACTTAAACCAAAGATGAAACTAACAGGATGTAACTGGTTACATACAATACAACCTAATTGGTTAGATTATACTGCTGAAAAACCATATGATTTATCATGTATGTTTGGTTATCCGACAAAAACTCCTGTATATGAACATGAATTGTGTCAAACAAATTATTACGATCCTCATAGAAAAAACCTAATGGAAACATTGGGTAGTAAATATAAAATAGCAGGTCTTGTAGATGGAGAAAGAATACCGTTAGATGAATACTATCAAAAAATGTATCAATCAAAAATAATTATGGCTCCTTTAGGGTATGGAGAAATGGCTCCTCGTGATTTAGAATCTGCTATGTTTGGTAGTGTGTTGATAAAACCAGATATGAGTCATATAGACTCAGAACCTTTTATATATGAGGACAATAAAACATATATATCAGTTAATTATGATTGGTCTAACTTAGAGGAAAAAATAGATTATGTCTTATCAGACTATAAAAATGTAAGGGAACGTTTGGTGAGTAATATGAGAAAAAAGTATGAAGAATCTTATGATTTAAAAAACTTGGTTATTCATTTGTATGATATCATAAAAAACTTAGATGGGGTTGGTGTATCTTGAAGTATGCAATGATTGTAGATGGTTGTGTTCAAAGGTCCTACTATGTTAAGGATAGGAAGTCTTATAGATTCAATACTGATGAACCATACTCACACCATCACTCCATAGGTAATGAGTGTCACTTGGGAATATGGGGATGGCCATTTTTATTTGATGGATATTTTTTGAATTGGACAGAGTTTGAAGAATTACCCACTTTAGATTTAGATGTCATCATGGTAGCAATTGAAAAGAATCCAGACAAATATAACGTAGATATGTTAAGAAAAAAGTATCCTAATGCTACCATTGTTAGTTTTATAAAAGAAGACTATTGGATAAATTCAAGTTTAGAACAAAGGGTGAACTTTTTCAAATCTTGTGATATCATAACATTTCCTTGGAATGTACAAAGAGATAACAATGGTATATCTGTTCTAAGAGATGCAAATGGTAACGTAATTACTTATAGTGTAACTAGTTTAGGAATAGATAATTTAACTGAACTTTGTGGTAAACAAGTTCATTATATTCCACAACCACATGATGTAGATTTCTTATATGATAGATATTTTCAACAAGAAAAACAAATAAAAATTTTAAACTACAAAGCACCAGAAAAATCACCAGGTGAAGATACCGAAAGTTTCGTGGATTATATCAGTAAAAAGTATGAGATACCTACATTTCAACACGTGGTTAAATATTCAGGACCTGAGTGTAAACAATGGGAACAATTTTTAGAGGGTATAACATCTTCTTTATATTGTTTTAATTTAGATCCTGTTAAGACTGGTGGTTCAATGGCAGTTCAATGTGCATCTTTGGGTATTTTAAATATTGGTGGTCTTCAAGATTCACATGAAATATTATTTTCTGAAACTGCTACAAATGAATGGGAAAGATTAGAAGAAGTATTTCAGAAGATACACTCAGAACCAAAATTTAGAGATGATATTATCAGTTACGCTTTTAATAAAGCAAGAAGTCATTATTCACATGAATCTGTAAGTAGAAGATTTTTAGAGGTAGTAAATTAAATGAAAGTTTATGTAGCTACTAGTGACAAGTACATTCATCTAATGGAAATTTATCAATTTCTATTTAATAAATTTTGGGGTAATGGATATGAAGTAGTCGTGTTGGGATACCAAGAGCCTCAGTTTAAATTGGATGATAATTTTACTTTTCATTCTTTAGGAGTGTCTAGAAATAATCCAAGTGAATGGGGAACGGATTTAAAAAGATATTTTGAAGGTATAGATGATAAGTTTTTTATTTTCATGTTAGAGGATATGTTTCCAGCAAATCCTGTTAATTTTGATTTGTTAAACGATATCCTAAATTATTTAGATGATAACATAGGAAGATTTAATATAACAAATACTCATGATAGATGTAGATATTTAGACACGGTGGAGGATGGTAAGTTAAATGGATATACTTTATTAAAGTGTACACCAACATCTAATTATAGAATATCTACAATACCATCCATATGGAACAGACAATATTTTTTGAGGTATTTAAAAAGTGAAATGTCACCTTGGGAATTTGAAGTTGATGGTTCAAATGAAGCAAAAGAAGATGGTTTTAGAATCTTAGGAATAAAAGACACATATGCTTTAGATAGTACCCTCTCTGTCAGACGAGGTAATTTAAGCACAGACCTAGATTTTTCTGTTTGTGATAATCCTAGTGACTCTGTTAGTGAAAAGGTTCTTAACGAGATGAGAGAAAAAAACATAATATGAATGTTCTAGTAACAGGCGGTAGTGGTTTAGTGGGTAGACATTTAAAAGATGTAGAACCTAACTACTTCTATGTTTCATCTGAGTACGATTTACTGAATACGTATTCAATTGATTCTATGTTTGACAAGTATAGTCCAGATGTTGTTGTTCATCTAGCTGCTAGGGTTGGTGGTATAGTAGATAATATTACTAATCCAGTTGATTACTATGAACAAAATGTTTTGATGAATACAAACCTAGTCAAGAAGTGTCATGAGTATGGTATAAATAGATTGATTGTCATGGGAAGCTCGTGTAGTTATCCAAACGTAGTTGACAATTATCCAATGAAGGAAGATAGTTTGTTTGATGGTAGACCACCAAGTGATAACTTTTCATATGCAATATCTAAAAGAGCATTAATATCACACATAGACTCTTACGTAAAACAATATAAAAAGAATTGGTGTTACTTAATACCATGTAACCTATACGGTGAACATGATAAGTATGAAGAACATCATAGTCACTTCATATCAGCATTAATAAAAAAGATTTACGAGTCTGTGGATACGATAAATATATGGGGAACTGGTAAACCACTAAGACAGTTCATGTACGCTGGTGATTTAGCTAAAGTTATACAGTACATGATTAAAAATAATATTGTGGATAATTTTAATGTAGCACCTAACTTTAATTACTCTATAGAAGAGATGACTAAAATAGGGTTGAAGGCTTGTGGTAGAGAAGATTTAAAAATAGTTTATGACAGAACAAAACCAGATGGTCAGTATAGAAAAGATATTGATTCATCTAAATTACTTTCAGTATTGAAAGATTTTAAATTCACTTCGTTAGAAGAAGGTATAAGGAGAGTTTATGATAACTTTAGTAAAAGACACGATTGATGAAAAAGACATAGACCGATTGGTGGGTTGGTTAAAAACCTATCCAAGATTGACGAAAGGTAAAGTAACCTTAGAGTTAGAGAGAAAGTATGCGGATTGGTTGGGAACAGAGTATTCAGTATTTTGTAACTCTGGTTCTTCTGCTAATCTATTAATGTTATCAGCTATAATAGAAAAGTATAACTCTAAGAAGGTGGTTGTTCCGTCAGTAGCTTGGGCTACTGATTTGGCACCTGTAATGCAGTTAGGGTTGAAACCACTATTATGTGATTGTAACATGGATGACCTATCAGTAGATTTAGAACATCTAGAAAAAATATTTAAAACGGAATCACCAGACGCTTTATTATTAGTCTCTGTTCTAGGTTTAGTTCCTAATATGAATAAGATAGTAGAGTTATGTGAAAGGTATGATGTCATTTTATTAGAGGATACTTGTGAATCGATGGGTTCAGAATTTAGGGATAAAAAACTTGGTACTTTTGGTTTGATGTCTTCTTTCTCTACTTTCTTTGGACATCACATATCTACCATCGAAGGTGGATTTGTCTGTACAGATGACAAGGAGATATATGAACTGTTGGTATCACTACGAAGTCACGGTTGGGCTAGAGAGTCAAGTGTAGAGACACAATTTAAATTACAACAAGAATGGGACGTTACTGATTTTGATTCTCTATATACATTTTATTATCCTGGTTACAATGTTAGGTCTACTGATTTACAAGCTTACATAGGACTAACACAAATAGATAAATTGGATGATTGGGGTAAAAAACGTGAACGTAACTTTGAATTATATCAAGAAAATGTCAAAAACATTGTTTGGAAACCAAAATATGATTTAAATAATTTTACATCTAATTTCGCGTATCCAATTATACATCCAAATAGAGATGATATAGTTAAAAGTTTAGTTGAAAATAAAATAGAAACAAGGCCAATGGTGTGTGGTTCTATGGGTACACAACCTTTCTATGTTAAAAAGTATGGTAGATTGGAGCTTCCAAATGTAACTGATGTGGATAGATTTGGTTTCTATGTTCCTAATCATCCTAAATTGACTGAAGATGAAATAAAATTTATAAGTAAAATAATTAACGAGGTGACATTATGAAAAAAGCATTAATTACAGGAATAAACGGACAAGACGGTTCCTATCTATCTGAATTATTATTAGAGAAGGGGTATGAGGTTCATGGTATTTTAAAAAGAAATTCTGTCGCAGAAAATCAAACCGCTAGATTGGATGATATATTTGGTGATTTAAAATTAGATTACGCTGATATGACCGATATGGCATCGTTGATTAGGGTAATACAATTAGTTCAACCAGATGAGATATATAATTTAGCTGCACAATCACATGTTAGGATATCATTTGACCAACCAATATATACCACACAAGTTGTCGGGATGGGAGCTCTGAATTTATTAGAAGCAGTTAGACTTACAGATTCAAACATAAAAGTTTATCAAGCTTCATCATCGGAAATGTTTGGTAATTCTATGGATGATGATGGATTTCAAAGAGAGACAACAAATATGAAACCAGCTAGTCCCTACGGATGTGCTAAGGTTTACGCTTATAATATTTCTTGTAATTACAGAAAATCATATGATATGTATATAAGTAATGGAATACTTTTTAATCATGAATCACCAAGACGAGGAACCAATTTCGTTACAAATAAAGTTGTAAAAGAGGCTGTACAGATAAAGAAAGGGTTGTCTGATAAACTGATGTTAGGTAACCTAGATGCAACTCGTGATTGGGGACACTCTAAGGATTATGTTAGAGCAATGGTTATGATACTAGAACAAGATAAACCAGACGATTATGTATGTGCCACAGGTGTATCACATTCTGTTAGAGAGTTATGTGATTATACTTTTAGTAATCTTGATTTAAATTATAAGGACTATGTTGGTGTAGATAAAAAGTTTTACAGACCAGAGGAGTTGGTTAGTTTAAAGGGAGACTCTTCTAAGTTAAGGTCTATTGGATTTGAAGCGGAATATACTTTTGAAACCATGTTAGATGAAATGATTAATTATTGGAAGGATTTTTATGAGTTATAAAAAACTTATTATATCACCTCATATAGATGATGAGGTTCTTGGGTGTGGTGGTATATTAGATGAAGATACTTTTGTTTTATATTGTGGTGTTGAAAATAGATATATAAATGGAGATATGTCTATTAGTGTTGTTACTAGAATACAAGAGTTAAAGAAGGTCAGTAACTTTTTGAATTTTGATTTCAAGCTATTGGATAACAAAGTTAATAATTTTAAATTATCTGATTTAGTCGGTGAATTTGAAAAGACAATATCTAAGATAAAACCAGAACAAGTTTACATACCATACCCGTCTTACAATCAAGACCACAGAACGGTCTATGAAGCTTCTTTGATAGCAACAAGACCACATGATATAAACTTTTTTGTAAAAAAGATTTTAGTTTATGAACAACCACATGTTTTCTTTTGGGACAAAACACATAATATAAATGGTAGTTTTATTCCAAATTATTTTGTTCCAATTGACATAGATAAGAAGATAAAAGCTTACAAGTTTATGAAGACACAGGTGAGAGGTTTTAGAAGTCCAGACAACTTGAGGTCAATGTCAAACCTTAGAGGAACTCAAGGTAACTGTGGTGACGCTGAAGCATATCAAATAATAAGATGGGTAGATTAGGAGATAAAATGGTTAAATCTAAAAAAATAGTTATAACTGGTGGTCTTGGTTATATAGGGACACAACTATGTAAACTGTACACACCAGATACTTTGAACAATGAGATAATAGTTACAGACTCAAGATTTTTACCTGAAAGGGTTAAGAATTTGAAAGAATGGGGATTTAAATACGTACAATGTGATTTACTAAACGAAGATGTTTTAGAGAAAGTTTTAAAAGATTCGGATATAGTCTATCACTTGGGTGGTATTACTGATGTGGCTTACGTTAAGAGTGAGATGAATGATGAACAAGACAGACTAATTGAAAAGGTTGGTGTACATGGTTCTAGAAACATAATAAAATATACATCAGAAAAAACAAAAATAATATTTCCATCCACACATGTAGTGTTTGAAGGTTTTGAAGAAACAGCATTTGATATTACAGAAGATGTGGAACCATGTCCTGTGTTAACTTATTCGGTGGGGAAGGTACAAACAGAAAGAGATTTGGAAAAGTCTGATAAAGATTATGTTGTTCTTAGGTTAGGTTCTGCACATGGTTACGGTGGTGATTCAATGAGAATAAACATTATGCCTAATCTTTTTTCTAAGATGGCTTCAACTGATAATCCGATAAAACTTTTTGGTGGTGGTGTTCAATGGAAATCATTAGTATCAGTATTTGATGTTGCTAGATGTATGAAGTTTATGGGAGAGAACAAATCCATTAATAGAGATACATTTCATTTATGTAACGAAAATAAAACTGTTAAAGAAGTTGCAGAGATATGTAAAGAATTTATACCTAACTTAAACTTAACAGAGACAGACGATGAGATACCAAATAAAGGATATACTTTAAGTAATCAAAAGTTACTAAAGACAGGATTTGAATTTAAATATAACATCAAAGACAGTATCAAAGAGATGATAGAACATTGGAGTGATAGAAAAAGTAGTGGTGTTTTGGAGTATAAATTTGACGGTGGTAAGGAGTTTGTTGATGGGAGAGGTCGTATAACAAACTACGAATTACCTGAACCTATAAATTGGATTGGATGGATTGAATCTAAAAAGGGAACAGTCAGAGCAAATCATTGGCATCCCATACAACAACAGAAATGTATTTTAATTAGTGGTAGATATATTAGTGTGTTTAAAGATTTAAAGAAACCAAATTCACCGATGACAACTCAGCTGATGGAACCAGGTGACGTTGTAGTGACCGAACCACATGTAGCACATACGATGGTTTTCTTAGAGGACTCTTTGTTTTTAAATTTAGTTAACGGTGAAAGAGAGCATGAAAACTTTGGTAAACATACTATCCCATATGAATTAGTGGACGAAAGAATGAGGGTAGAGTTGTTAGAAAACTATAAAGATGAATGTAGGAGTTGTGGTAATTCTAGATTAGAGTGTGTAGTATCTCTTGGTAATTCACCACTTGCAAATAATTTACTAAAAGATGAAAGTCAAGAGGATGAGTTATATCCGTTACAGATGAACTATTGTCCAAAATGTCACAATGTTCAATTGTCTCATTCAGTTCCAAGAGAGAAAATGTTTAATGAATATTTATATGTTTCATCCACAACTGAAGTTTTCAGAAAACACTTTTCAGATACTGCAGATATCTTAATAAAAGAATTTAATTTAGACGAAGAGTCTTTCGTGGTTGATATTGGTAGTAATGATGGGGTGTTTCTAAAACCACTTCAAGATAAAGGTATAAGTGTGTGTGGGGTTGAACCTGCAAAGAACTTATCTTATCTTGCAGAACAAAATGGAATACCAACAATCAATGGGTACTTTGAAGATGAATCTACTATCAATCAGATTAAACAAGAGGTGGACATTGTGACTGCATTCAACGTGTTTGCACACTCTGATAACCTTGAAAAGATTACTAAAAATGCATTTAAAATATTAAAACCTGGTGGTTGTTTTGTAATTGAAGTTCAGTATCTATATGACACATTGAAGGATGTTACTTTTGATAATATTTATCATGAACACTACAATTATTGGAGTGTAATTTCTCTTAAAAACTTTTTCAATAACTCATTCATAGATTTACATATAATAAACGTTGAACACGTAGACACACATGGTGGTTCTATTAGAGTTTATGTTGGTAATCATAGTCATATTGTTAATGATTCTGTTGATGAGTTTATTAGTAGAGAAAGAGAATTTGGATTGGATAAGTTAGAAACTTACAAGGAATTTGCACGAAAAGTAGAAAAGTGTAAAGAAGATTCTGTTTCTAAAATAAACAACATTAAAGATAAAGGTAAATCAATCGTAGGATATGGTTCTCCAGCTAAAGCAACTACTGTTCTAAATTACTATGGTATAGACAGTAAGTCTATCGATTATATCATAGAAGATAATGAAATGAAACATGGTAAATTATTGCCTGGTGTTAGAATACCAATTCAAGGTAAGAATGGTGTTTTGGATGAGAGTCCACCAGATAATATATTAGTATTGGCTTGGAACTTTTTTGATTATATCAAAGAAAATAATCAAGAGTTGGTAAATAGAGGATGTGAGTTTATAACTCTGAAAGACTAATGAAAATAATAGGTATATTTCCAAACGGAACCAAAGATACTATGGCAAGATTGATATCAGATGGTTTCGACAACAAACCAAATATTAATCTAGTGAAGTACGACTACTCAAATAAGTCTTATAGTGAAGAGGAGATATTGGAACACTCGAAAGAATGTGATTACATATTTGTTTTTTGGTGTAAGTATCAATATGATTTTGTTGATAGAGACTACACCCATAATTTATTAGATAAAATAAACAGACCTGAAGTGGTGGTTTATGTAGATGGTAGTGAGTATAATTGTACAGGATTTCCTAATCCACGTAATCAAGCTGAGTTATCTAAAAAGAATCCTAGTCTATGTAAAGGAGAACCTTGGGTTGATGAAAAAATGTATGAAAGATGTAGATGGTATTTCAAAAGAGAAACTTATGAAGAAGATTTGGTTAGGGACAAAATAGTGCCACTTTTAGTTGGTGGTGAAAGTTCGTATTTTCAAGCGGAAGATTCATCATTGACAGAAAAAGAGTACGATATATTTTGTAGTTTTGGACACACGTGGACAGGTTTACGAGGTGAGGTTCAAGAGTTGTGTCAGAAGTTAAAGAGTGAAGGATTCAATACAATAATAGGTAGTGGTTTTCCGTACAACATTTACATTTACAATATAATTCAGTCTTACATATCTGTTAGTTCTTGGGGTGCTGGAAATAGTTGTAGAAGAATGTGGGAGATAATGTCTAATAAAACATGTTGTTTCGTTCAGAAAAAACAAATATTATTTCCAAACATATTTGAAGATGGTGTTAGTTATGTGGAATATTCAACACCAGAGGAGTTCGAGGAAAAGGCTAGGTATTATTTAAAGAACAAAGATAAATGTATTGAGATTGGTAGGAATGGTCACCTACATATGAAAAAATATCATACAGGTGAAAGAAGGTTAGAGTATATGTTTAATGTTATGAGTGGTAAGGATTGGAGAAATGCTTTATGATTAATATATTATTTTGTGGATATAGAGATTGGTCACATGATTTGTTTATGAATGTTAGAAGTGAGGTCATTAAAAATATTCCTAAATACAATGTTATATATTTAGATGATAAAAATTTGTTAGATGAAAAAATAGAACAATACAAACCAAAGTATATATTTTTTATAGGTTGGAGTTGGATTATCAAGGATGATATAATAAATAATTATCCATGTATCTGTTTACACCCATCACCTCTACCAAAATACAGAGGTGGTTCACCAATGCAACATCAAATAATAAATGGTGAGAGTGATAGTGCGGTAACTTTGTTTTACATGGATGATGGTATAGATACTGGTGATATTCTGTTTCAGAAAAAATTTTCACTTAATGGAGATTTAGTTGATATTTATAATAGAGTAAGTCAAATAGGTTCTGAAGGTGTTATAAAAATAATAGAAGACGGTTTTGATAATAAAACTAAACAAAATGAAAACGATTCAACATTTTACAAAAGAAGAAAACCTAGTATGAGTGAGATACTAGTTGATGATATTGGTGAGTTTACTGCAGAAGAGATACACAATAAAGTCAGAGCTCTACAAGATCCATATCCAAACGCTTTTATACGTTGTAAGGATGGAACAAAATTATTTATAAAGAAAACGGAGATTGAGTAATGAAAATATTAATTACCGGTGGACTTGGTTTTTTAGGTTCACATTCAATAGAAAAATACAAATCTGAAGGTTTTGATATAACCATAATAGATAACCTATCATCAAATGTTATAGAACCAGATGATGATTTATGTCAAGACTGTGATGTTATAATAGACGATATCTTAAACATATCTTGGGACACGATAGATGATAAGTTTGATATAATATTACATCTTGCAAGTCCAGTAGGTCCTGTTGGGGTTTTAAAACACTCTGGTCAAATGGCTAGATACATACTAGATGATATATATTGGGCTATAGAGGGAGCACAGAAGTTTGATTGTCCACTAATATTTATATCAACATCAGAAATATATGGATATAGAGAGAAAGCAGAGTTCTTAAAAGAAGATGATGATAAGTTATTGGTAGGTGACTTCAAAGTCCGTAATGAATATTCAATTGGAAAGTTGTTAGCCGAAATAGTTCTGTCAAATACTGCAAAAGTTTCAGACTTAAAATATCAGATAATAAGACCGTTCAACATTAGTGGTCCTAGACAATTAAAAGACGGTGGTTTTGTTCTACCAACATTTGTACAACAAGCTCTAAAAGATAAACCGATAACTGTGTTTGGTGATGGGGAACAAGTTAGAGCGTTTACTTTTGTAAAAGATATTGTAGATGGTATTTATTTAACATCAATAACAAAAGAATATCTAAATGACATATGGAACATTGGTAATGGTGATAATGTAGCGACGATAAATCACATGGCAGAAAAAGTTAAAGAGTTCACCAACAGTAGTTCAGAGATAGTTCATGTAGATCCTAAAACAATCCACGGTCCTTTGTTTGAAGAGGCTTGGGATAAGATACCAGACTCTGAAAAAATAAAAAGTAAATTAGGATGGAGTCCAACCTTATCTGCTGATGAAATAATAGAGACTGTAATAAATTTTTGGAAGGAGTAAATATGAAAGTAGGATATGCTTTTGCATATCACCACTCTGATTCTATTAGGTCAGTAGGTAAACAGGTTGTAAAAGAGAGTTTAGAAAGTTTCTATGACAGTTGTGAATATGAATTTGAAACATTTGTTGTAGACAATCAATCAGAACCAAGAACTTCTTTCGATGAAGCGATAGATATGTCTAAAGAGGTGTATGATAATTTAAACTATACATACATAGAAGACCAATCAAAAAGAGGTTTGACTGGAGCTTGGAGTGATAGTATAAAACAAGCGATTGATGCTGGTTGTGATATTGTTATATTATCTGGTGATGATATAAATTATAATAAATCAATAAACAATTTCATAGATTATATAAAAAACGATCCTTTAAGTGATAATTCTGTGTACGGTCCTGTAGCTTCAGGTATAACCAATGGTATACAGTTAGCCAATGAACCAACTGGTGAAATATTTGAGATAAAGGGTTCTGTTTGGTTACAACATTTAGCTGGACATATGTATGGTTTTACAAAAGAATTATATCATAGATGGGCTGAACCAAATGGAGATTTATTTGTAGTAGACCAACACCACAATGGTGGAGACGGTAAATGGGGTGGTAACGAGGGGTGTATAATGTGTTGGGCCGAACAAGGAACTAGGTGTGTTGTGGTTGGAACATGTCAAGTTCATCATAATAATTTAAAACCACAATCTTGGAAAAAACCAAGAGATAATGAAAGAGGTAACTAAATGGGAATAGTTGTAAAGGACTTGGATTTAATTTTTCAATACATTGAAGAACTTGGAATGAATCTTAAAGATTTAAAAATGTTAGAACTTGGAAACGAATGGTTACAACCTGGTTCTTGGGAAAAGTTTGTAGACACATCAAGGTTCAAGGATGAACATTTTAGATATAAACAAAGACCAAATAAAACAGCCATATCAGATGACAATGGGTTAGAAACTTATGTTGTTTCAAAGTTTCTGTTTGAAGAACTTGGAGTAGAACATATATCAGTAGATATCAATGGTCAAGATGGTGCTTTAAAATTAGACTTGACTAAACATTTTAAATATCAACCACAAAAAGCTAATGTAAATTTATATAACAATCCAAATGCTAAACAAGAGATTGGTGAATACAATAAATACTTTGAGTACTTTGATGTTGTAACTAACTGTGGTACTACTGAACACGTTGATAATCAAAACGGACATAATAACTATATAGCTTGGAAAAACCTACACGATTTACTACGAGTAGATGGTCTACACTTTAGTAGTTTACCAGCAATAGGATATTGGCCAGACCATTGTAATATTTATTATAACTGTGACTTCTTCGACAAATTAGCAGACTTCTGTAACTACAAGTTGTTATACAATCAGATAATTGCTAGTCCAGACCAATATATATCAGAGACAGGAAAGATAGAACCAAACGTTAGAGCAGCTTTTATTAAGACAAAAGATAGTAAGTTTTTAACAGAGGATGAATTTAACTCTTTTGTAAGAGTTGTGAGAAAACCTTTTTATGCAATGGGACCTAACGCTATAGTATGAAAAACGTAATTTGGTGGGTAGGGATTGTTAATCCTGAACACAAAGAAAAATATGGTGGTTATGATTACTTCGAATATTCTAAAAAGACTTGGGAGTATTGGAGTAAAAAAAATGATTGTCATTTCGTTCACTTTGATAAACCAATAGAGAATGATTTATTTAAATACAGAGTGAACTGGCAAAAAATAATATACGTGTTTGATGAAATGGAAAGAAGAGGTATTGACTACGACCAAATATGTTTGGTGGATAGTTCTTGCATGGTCAGATGGGATACTCCAAACTTCTTCAATTTAACTGAACATAAATTTACTGGATGGAGAGACTTTGATAACTTAAAATGGATATATGATAGTGTTCAAGGTTATAAACCATTTTTCAATAACTTTAAATTAGATTTGATAAATTATATAAATTCAGGATTTATAATCTTTAACGAAAATCATAAAGAATTAATTAACGGTTTTAAAAAATTATACTTGACAAATACATCAGAGTTTTGTAAATTACAAGATGAAGTTGTAAAAAAAGGTACAGAGCAAACTCCATTAAACTATTGGTTACAGATAAACAACGTTGATGTAAAAACAGATTTACCAATGTCATATAAATTAACACATATGCATAGGTCTGATTTGTTTCAACATAACTGGCAGTTAAATGAAGACAAGACACCCTACTTTATCAAGTATGGTTATAATTGGATATTTAATGGTATCCCAAAAAATCAGAGAAGTCAATTAATGTCTCAAGTATGGGACATGGTAAAACAAAATTACGAGGTGTAAAATGAAAATAGTAGGATTACTTTCAGGCCACGATTGTTCATATTGTGTATTAGAAAATGGTATACCAATT
>MDTG01281016.1_pt1 | contig 13914 bp, 11 predicted proteins | sample 811421 | NCBI WGS metagenome assembly MDTG01 (sample SAMN05326645, study PRJNA326480) | marine metagenome | isolation source: seawater | place: Pacific Ocean: South East | collected 2011 | reverse complement strand
GCCACTCCAATTATTAAACATTTCTTTTTTTTTTTTACTTCTTTTTGAAGAAATTTTATAATTTTTTTACATATATAACCTGGCATTCTTTCATTAATTTTCCCTGAAAGTTTTATGAAGTCGGTTTCAAAATTATATTTTTTTGCTTTCCAACTTAGTAAAAAAGGATCTATTGGAATGCAATGACCGCCGTATCCAGGCCCTGGATAAAACGCTTGAAATCCAAACGGTTTTGTCTTTGCAGTATTTATTATCTCAAAAATGTTTAAATTCATTTTCTTGCAAAGAAGTTTTAATTCATTTACTAATCCTATATTTACTGATCTATAAATATTTTCTAATAATTTTGTCATTTCTGCTATTTTGACAGAGCTAACTTTTATTATCTTTGTACCCATTAATTGGTAAAGTTTATAACCTATTGAAAGACAATTTTTAGTAATACCCCCAACAACTTTTGGAATTTTTTCATTTGAGTACTTTTTGTTACCTGGGTCTTCCCTCTCCGGCGAATAAACCAAAAAGAAGTTTTTCCCAATTGTAAATTTTTTTAGATAGGGCAAAATAACTTCTTCGGTTGTCCCTGGATAAGTGGTGCTTTCTAAAGATAATATCTGACCTTTTCTTAGATATTTCTGAATATTTTTTAAAGAATTTTCAATATATTTCATCTCTGGTGATTTATTTTTTTTAATTGGAGTTGGTAAACAAAGTATTATGGCATCACAATCATATATTTTTTCAAAGCTGCTAAATGGTTCTAATTTGCTTCTCATATTTAAAATATCTTTATTTTTTAAATAATTGATATAACTTTTGCCATTTATTAGCATTTTAATTTTATTTTTATCTGTATCGAAACCATAAACTTTTACATGGTTTCTAATAAAAGTTTTAGCTAAAGGTAACCCAACATAACCTAGACCAACTATACCCACTATTATCGTTTTTTTTTTAATTTTTTTTTTTAAAATATTTATCATTTTATTTTTCAAACGTTCTTTTTAAATTATTCACTTGAAGGACATCATCTTCATTTAATTCTATAATGCCAAAGTTATTATTTAACAATTTTTTATTTTCTAATACTTTCCACCAAGTGGTAATCACAGATCCATTAAATTTTACTATTCTCTGACTTAAATAGTCTAAATTATTAAATCTACCCTTGTTTAACAATGTATACTTGCCACCATCAAATTTAAAGGTAGGATTTACTTCTTTTGTGACAGAATAAACTGTATCAAATTTATTTAATTTTATTAAATCGATTGATCTATTAATATGATCATGGTCAAACCTAATAGTATGAATACTTAAAAAAAGTATAATATCAGGTATTATTTTTCTTTTTAATTGAAATTTTTTTGTACAGTAAATAAGTATATCTTCTATTGACGAAATTGACTTTTCTAACTTTTGCGTTCGTTTAATTGTAATAACTTTATTTTTATATTTTTTTTTTATGTATTTTATTAATTTAGTTGAGCTTGTTGCTACAACTATATTATCTACGTTAGATGACATTACGCTTTGTAAAGTTCTGTCTATCAAATTAACATTTTTATATTTCAAAAAAGGTATACTTTTAATATCTTCGTAATTTTCTTTAACAGGAATAATTGCCAGTGATTTTAATTTGTAATTACCAAATGATGCTTTTGAGAGTTTTTCTAATATTTTATTTCTTGATTTTATAAGATTTCTTTTTTTTGAAACAGATTCTGTGTGTTGCCTATAATAAAAAATTATATTGTTGACAGACTTTATTAAGTTTTTTTCTTTTAATTTATACCAAGCCTCCCATCCGTCTTGAGAAGTTATATCTTCAGAGTATCCACCAATTTTTTTCAACTCTGATGTTTTGAAAAGAGTACATGCACCATGAGGTGCTACAAATTTATTTTTTTCAAAGTTGTAGTTATCAATTTCTCTATCAAATCCAATTACCTTGCCTTTTTCATTGGCTAGAAAATAATTCCCAAATACTGCACTAATATTTTTATTTTTTTTTGCTTTATTTACTAAGATAATTAAAGCATTTTCATCGAGCCAATCATCCGCATCAAGTCTTATGATATATTCTCCATTGCATATACTAAGAACTTTATTTGCTATACGTTGTAATCCTTTAGTGCTTTTATACTTTATAAGACTAACTATTTTGCGATTTTGTTTTGAAAATTTTTTTGCAATTTTATAGGTTTTATCTTTAGAATTATCATCAACTATAATTAATTCCCAATTTTTATAAGTTTGATTTAATACACTTTTTATAGATTGTGATAAATATTTTCCATAATTATGGGATACAATATAAACAGTTACTAACGGATCTTTATTTACCATTAAAGTCTTTTTTAAGTTTAACCATTATATTAAAATAAACTAATTAATTTTTTTTTGTTTAAGTAGTAAACTAAACTTAAGCAATAGTTTTTGTTAATTTGACATTTGTCAGCAATATCTTCAATAGAATTTTTTCCATCTGAGTATGATAATATATTTAATATTAATTTTGATAAAATTTTTTTTTTATTTGCATTATTAAAATATCCAATTTTTGGGTATAGATTTTTCTTGCTTAGCATTGGTTCACAATAACTAGTGCTTATAGGGAAATATTTTTTTTCTAAATTTAAAAAAATTTTTTGATAGATATTATAAGTTTCATTTAAACCTTTGGGAGTAACAATTTTTTTTAAATCATCGTGTGATGTATGATATTCTTTATATTCATGATATTTGCTTCGCATTAATGATGACATTTCAAGACCAATATTTGGCCAATTGAACTGTCTTTCATCACTACCTCTTTTTAACCAGCTATAATATTTATATGAAATTTTATTTCTTATAAGCTCTTCTTTGATAATTTTATCTAGAATGCTATTTTGGCTTTTGGATGGCAAAAATGAATAATTTTTCTCGTCTCCAACACATGTAACGATCATGCCAGCAATAACATTTTTCTTTAATTTATTTAAATTGTGAAAAATATAACTAATTGCTCCAATTGTTTCTGGTAAAAAAAGAAATCTATAAGAGTATCTTCTTTTTTTTGATTTTATCCAATTTGATAAAAAAATAGATAAACATGGACCAGATAATTCGTTATTTGCCATCGATGGATGACATATGTAAGTAGATATTAGTATTTCTTTTTTACTCTTTCCTTTCACAAAAATTTCTCCATAATTTAATATTCCTTTTTTAAATTTACTATCAATTTTTACGAAGTAAGTTTTGTCTTTTAAAGATTTGTATTGATTGTAACTCATACAAAAACCCCATGTTTTGTGGTAGTATGAAGTCACATAAGGTATTGCTGAACGATTATGCTTTATTGTAAATATTTTTTTTTTTAATTTATTTAAAGAAATATTTTGATGAATGGATTTAGAAAAATTGACAACGTGTAGATTATTATTTTTAAAGTCTAAAATTTTTTTATTTTCTTTGTTCTTTATATATGCATCTTTAATGATCCATTCATAGGGAATTTTCCAATCAAATACTTTTTTTCCACATGGAAATCCTTTTATTTTTAAAGAAGGATTAATTTTTTTTAGTATTTTAAGTGTCTTCAAATTGCCAGGACCTGCTATACTTCTTGTAATTGGCCACAGTAATGAAGCTAAATTGTGAATTTTTTTCCCAATCATTTTTGTATTTTCTGTAAATTTTTATAACTATAAAATTTATTCAAATTTTTTTTGTTTATTTTTAATTTAAATTTTTTTTCAATTAATAATACAAACTCCATATATTTTAAACTATCATAATTTTTCAAATTTCTTAGATCGAAGTTTGGCTTAACTATTTTAATATTTTCTTTAAAAACTTTATTTAAGATTTTTATTAATTCTTTATTCATAGGTTTATTTTTGCTAATAATTTTGTTTCATCGATTTTTTCATTTTTATTTCTGGGAAACTTTTTAATTTTTAGTATTTTATTTGGGATTATATTGCTATGAAAATAATTGATTAACTTATTCTTTAAATTGTATTTACTAAAATCTCCATCGATAAAAGTAACTAATTTGTCATTAACTTTTAATGTATAAGAATTCAGTTTAGTGATTTCTTCAATTCTGTTATCAATCTCCCCCATTTCTATCCTATTTCCAAGTATCTTAGTTTGCCTATCCAATCTATTTAAAAAGTAGTATTTATTATTAAATTTTTTACAAATATCCCCAGTAATAAAAGATCTTTTTTTTTTTCTATGAATAAATTTAATTTTATTTTGACTAATGTCTCCCAAATATCCCGAGGAGACCTGATTTCCAGATATGATTAATTCTCCAATATTTTTATCTGAGTTTATTCTTCTTAAAGTAAAATAGGTTCCTTTTATTGGAACGCCAATGGAGGCGGTTGGTTTACATAAATTTTTATAGTTTTTATAATTAAAATTCTGGTAAGTGCATGAAACTGTTGCCTCTGTAGGACCATAACAATTTATAACCTTTATTTTCTTGTTATATTTAAAAATTCTTTTTAGATGGTTTTTTTTCAAAATTTCTCCACAAAAAAATACTTTTTTTAACGAATTAATTTTATCCCTTTTGTTGACAGTATTTAGAAATATTAAATCTACCAAACTAGGTACTGATATCCAATGAGTAAGTTGATTTTTATTTATAAATTTACTTAAAAATACTCTATCTATATTTTTTTTAATTGGGAATAAAGTTCCACCTGAACATATCGTCCCAAATATGTCGGCAACACTCAAATCAAAACCTATTCTTGGATGCTGAGAACATTTTATAACTTTATCGTTAAATATTTTTTTCCTTAACCATTCAACATAGTTATCCAATGCTTTTCTTGAAATTCTTACTCCCTTTGGCTTGCCTGTGCTACCAGAAGTAAAAATAATATATGCATCTTTATTTGTATTCACGATTTTAAACTTTTTATCATTTTCAATTTTAATTTTTTTATTAGGATTGATAAAAGCAATTTTTAGTTTTTTTAAAAAATTATATTGCCTTGTTGAAATAAGTAAGTCTGGTTTTGATATTTGAAGTAAATCTTTAATTCTTAATTTTGGCGTATTAGAACTCACTGGTATATATGTAATTCCAGCCAATAAAGATGCAAAAATAAATACATAATAATAATGTTCTTCGTTCTTTCCTTCTACAATACAGATTTTTTTTGCATTTTTTTTTTTTAAAAAACTAGAAACATTTAAAACTTCTGTGCAAAATTGATGATAAGTAACTTTTTTATTATCATAATTAAGTGCAATATTATTTATATTCTTTTTGTAAATTTTTTTAAGATTATGAAGTAATTTCATTTAATAAAAAGATTTTTATTATTTTTTATATATTCCATACCATACCTGTTTAAATTTTTTAAACTGATAATATAACTGTTTCCATATCTTAATTTAGAGGTAATTATATATTTTTTTAAATTTTGAGAAAAAAATAATTTTCTTAAATTATTTTTATAATTTTTTTTTCTAATTGGATAAATCGTTTTGATAATTTTAGTTTTTTTATTAATTAAAACTTTATATTTTTGCACTATTCTTTTTCTACTTTTAATTTTTGCTTCGAATTCTAAATTATGAATATAAGTGCATGCAATTTGAGGCTCAACTCCAAGTAAAATAAGTTTAAAATTATTTTTTAAAAAAAATTCGAAGTCTGATTTTTTACCAAAAGAATTGTAACATCTTCTTTTTGAAAATTTTGAACTTAATAATCCTGATAATATATGGCTATGTAAAATAGAATTTGATTTTTTTGTGTTAAAATTTAATAAGAAATACTCAGACAGAACACCATTTTTATTCTTAGATTTATCAGTATTTACAAGAGTACTTTGTTCTTGTGACAAATTATAGTAAGGCATTGCTAAATTCCCTTTTTTTCCAATTTTTTTTAAAAATAATTTTATTATAAAATTTGGTAGATTTTTATCGATAATTCCAAATGCTCTTAAATCAGAATGCACAACTATATTATCATTATAATTAATATTTAAAGAATTGAGATGATCATTAACTCCTCTTTTATTTTCTTTTGAAAGCATTGGTTATTTTTCAATATAAACTTTCAATACTCTATCAGAAATAATCTTGAACTTTATCTTATTGAGTTTCTTATCAAATTTTACAAACCTCTTTAATTCATCATTTACCATTTCTTTATTTAAAGATGGGAATTTTTCTTCAAATGTTGTTTTTACGTTTTTAATATTTGCCAACTTGTAAATTCTAGATTTAATTATTTTTTTTATACTACTTGAATATTTTCTTCCTGAATTTTTAAAATACTTTTCTTTAAACTTATATTTATTTCTTAATGAACAAAAAATATCAGTAATCTTGGAACAAGCCATTTCTCTCTCCCCAAACCTGAGTCTATGTTTTAACTTTTTTAAATTTTTTAAGTTTTTTTCTATTGCTGCTTTATTATTTATTTCATTTAAAACTTCTTTATTTGTTTTACAAATTTTCCCAAGTTTATTCATTAAACCTTTGTCATAATCCAATTCAAATTTTATTGGTTCAAAAGAAATTATTTTCTTGTTTAAAATTTTTGCTTCTATTGCTGATGTACATCCATTTTGAACTATGCACTCTGAATTTGTAATAAATTCTGAAAGATATCCATCCTTAATTATTTTAAAGTTTTTATTTTTAATATCTATTAATTTTTCCCAGTCTTCTATTCTTTCATTTGGGTGGGGTCTTAAAACAATTGAATATTTTTTTTGTTTTTGGATCAAACATCTTATCATTCTTATGAAATATTTAAGTAATGAAAGTTGTTGAAGATTTTTTTCAAAAAAATAGTCTTCTTTCCATATAAAATTTATTTTATTGGAGTCTGACATAAATCCATAATAAGCATCAGCTATCCTTCTCAATCCAATTGGAAATGATATATTGGTAGGAATTAATACATATTTTTTAAGTCCATTTTTTTTTAAAAATCTTTTCTTGTTTTCTTGGTAAAGTTTTTTATCTAATAGGTCTATACGTGGAGAACCAGTATTCACAAAATTTGTTTTGTTTTTAAACACATTTTTTAACATTTTTTCATCTCTTTCGCCCCAATTAAAATAGTATTCGAGTAATTTAAGGGTTTTACCATCTGCAAATCTTCTTTTTACAAAATCGTAATAATTTTCAAAGACTATACCCGCTTCTTCATCTTGAGAGGTAAATATAAATCCTTTTTTTTTTAGTTGAGATAATGTTTTAAAAATAAAATTTGTACTATTTGCATCTTTCATGAAAACTATGCCAGGTGAAATGTTACCTGATAAACCTAATTCTATAATTTCATTTCTATGCATCAAGTAAACATCGAAATTTTTTAAAGTTGCATAACTTGCAAGAAATAATCTTGATTGAAATTCCCTATTAAAAACTTCTACTTCTAAATAAATGTTCATTTACAAAACTTTTTTATCGATTACAGTTTTAATATTATCTTTTTGATCAATAAAATCTAAATTGTGTGAAATTAAAATAATTGTCATTTGATTTAATAATTTTTTTAGAATATCAAAAATTAATTGAGATGATTTTTTATCCAATGAACTTGTTGGTTCATCTAAAACTAAAATTTTTGGGTTTCTAATTAAAGCTCTTGCCAAGCAAATTCTCTGCCTTTGACCACCAGATATATTTACACCTCTATCTCCAACCTCTGTATCTAATTTTTTTGGGAATTTGTTTAAAAAATCAGAACAGTTTGATTTATCAAGCGCATCTGAAATCTGATTTTGATTATAGTTTTTATTTAACATTATATTTTCTTTGATTGTTCCATTAAATAAAAAAGGATCTTGAGGAACATAACCTATTAATTCTCTATATGAATTTAAATCAACTGAATTTAAGTCAATTCCATCAAGTTTAATTATTCCAGAATCAGGTATATTTAAGCCCAATATTAGGTCAATTAATGTGGACTTTCCTCCACCAGACTCTCCTTTAAATATAATAAAATCATTTTTTTTTATTGTAAAATTTACATTCTCAAGAATTGTTTCATCTTGATTATAGCCAAAATAAACTTTTTCGAAATCTATTGAAGAATTAAAATTTGTAACGAGTTTTTTATTTAAATTTTTTTTATCAATTAACTTATTAGCATCATCAAATACATCATTATATTGTTTTAAAGCTGGCTCTAAGTTAATTATTGAAACGTTTCCTTTTAAAAAGCTAGAAAGTGAAGGGGCCGCAGAGATTAAACTATAAAATATAGTTGTTATCTCAGGTAGATTTCTCATATCATCAAAAAATATAAAAAAACTAATTGATAAACCAATAAAAGCTACTGGTTGAAATCCATTCATAATGACTGTTTGACTTACTAAATTTTTTTTTGCAAAGGAAATTGTATTTTCCAATGATGTCATAATTTTTTTAATTGCAAAACTATTTAAATTAAATCCAAAAATTATTTTTGCTCCTTGGTAACTTTCACTTAAATTTTTTAAAAGTTGATTGTCATAAAAATTATTTTGTTGCCCCCAATAATATGCATACTTATTTAAGATTTTAATTGGCACTGTAAATATTCCAACGAAAAAAATTGTAATTAAAGTTATTTTCCAATTTAGCAATAAAGGAATAGACAAATAGGATATAATTCTAAAAACTAATGATATTTGTATAGCTATGTCAGAAATACCTGTTGTAATTTTCGTTATAACATTTGTGAAGGAATTCAGTATAATTCCTATGTTTTTATTTCCAAAAAATTTCCATTTAGATTTGTAAATTGAATTTACTAATTTATTATTTAGCCGATGTGTAATTGAATACTTAATATTTACTATTGCAACTGATATTATAGTTGTCATTGAGTACTTGAAGATATTAAGCAAAATAAAGATAAATAAAAAAATACCAAAACTTTTTTGAATATTTAAATAATTTAAGAACTTTTCTAAATACAATGAGATAGATGATGCATTCTTAAAAGAGGGATCAACAATATACTCAATTAAAGGTAGCGCTGTTACAACCGAAGAAATCAGTATAATTGTTTCTAAAATTAATAAGAATACTAAAAAAAAAAAACTGTGCAAGTTCACTGCTAATAATTCCAAAAAATAATTTGTAGCTATTTAAAATTTTTCTATTATTTTTCATTTGACTTATAAGATTTTTTTCAAAGCAATATTTGACCAACTATAATATGATTTTATTGAATTTTTTTTATAATAATCATAATCAACTTTATGAAGACTTTTAGCTTTTAAGTATTTTTCCCAAAATTTGTTAGACATTTCTAGTTTTTCGCTAGTAATAGTAAATTCTTTATCTATCAAGTATAGCAAGTCCTTACAAGCTAACAATATCTCTTCAGAATCGTTATCATTTATTTTCACTTCTTGTTCTTCAAAATAATAACTTTTTAATTTGAAAGAGAGTTTTTTTTCAATTATTTCATCAATGTTTAAATCTCTATTCAATTTTTTAGAAAAGTAAGGTCTCAATAAATAAATTATATTTTTTCTCTCAACAAAAAAATCATTTATTGTTGGTGTATTTATTAACATTGGTTTATTAAATGAGAACGCTAAATGGTCTAATCCAGTTGAGTTGGATATATAAAAAACACATTTATAAATCAGGAATAAATCTAAAGAATCTTCAAATAAATTATAAGAATAATCTATAAAATTTTTGTTATTGATGCTGATCTTGTTACTCGATCTTCCAACTTTAATAACAGTATATCCTTTTGAAATTAAGTAGTTTATTGTAAGTAAAAAATTTGAAAATTTTCCATTTCTATGATTGTGATGAGACCAATCTAAGTTTTTTAAATGCTCTGAGTTCCAAATGTTTATACAAACAATTTTTTCTGGATCAATTTTATACTCCTCAAGAAATTTATTACCTCTTTTAATAATTTTGTCTGATAATTTAAAATTATTATCACTTTCATCAAAATTTTCCCACCCACTTTTTTTACTAATTCGTTTGTGTGTTATAAAGTTTTCAAAAAAAATGTGCTTCATCGAAAGTTTAAAAAACAACTTGTAAAGTGGTTCAATTATAAATTTAGGTAATACTGAAAAATTTTTTTTTACAAATTCTTCATAAAACGATTTATTACATATGGAATTATATTTTAAAAATGCTACATCAATTACTGAACTAGTTTCTCTTTTTTTTTTTGATAAAATTAAATTAATATCCTCAGAAAGATGTCCGATCCTATTTGTAATTAGAGGAAAAAACCTTATTTTAAGAAATGGACTAATTAGAACAATAATTAAAATAACAGGAAAATAAATAAATAATAATATATATAAAAAAAATTTCTTCATTTTAGAATAGTATTAGTTTAACAATTTATAAATTTAAACTAAGAAATTTAGATTATCTAATATGATTGAAAAAAAAAAAGTCTTAATTTTAGGTGTTGGTGGTCATATAGGTTATACAACTGCAATATACCTAAATAACTTAGGTTATAAAATAATAGGAACTTATAATAAAAATTATCCTAAAAGATTTATTGATCTTAAAAAACGTAAAATTAAAATTATCAAGTGTAAAATATCAGACAAAAAGAAATTAAATCATATCATTTCAAAATTTAAAATAAATAAATGTATATATTGTGCTGCAGTACCTCATGAAATTTATGCAAAAAAGGATCCAATAAATGCAATTGAAGCAAATGCAATAGGAGTCCATAATTTAATTAATATCCAAGAAAAACAAAATTTTAATTTAATACTAATCAGCACAGGTTCAGTTTTTCAAGAAATTAAAAATAGTAAAAAAATAAATGAAAAAGTTATACCAAGCCCAAAATCTATTTACTCGGCAACAAAGAGATTGGGTGAATTAATTTTAGATGTATTTAGTCCAAAATTAAATAATAAATCCTGTATTTTGAGAATATCATGGGTTTATGGTCCACCAATAATAGGTAAAACTCTTGATATTCAAAGAGGTCCGATACCTAATATTTTATATGAAGCAATAAAAAAAAAATAAAACAAATTATAAATTAAAAAGTGGAAAAAAATTTAAAGCATCTTTTACTTATATCGAAGATGTTAATAAAGCAATTTTTAAACTTCTGAAAAAAAATAGTTTTAAAAAGAAATATTATCATTTAGGAACAGGTATAAATAATTCTTTTACCGAAATTTTTCAAATTTTAAAAAAGATAAATAAGAATATTACATTTAATATAGGGGATGGTGCTATGCCTTGGTCAAGTGATAGTGTCATGAGAGGACCGTTAGTAAGCTCAGAAAATAGCTTTATAGCAAAGACTACATTGGAAAGCGGTATACGTAAATATTTAAAATGGTTAAAACAAAATGCTTAATTGGTGTATAGTTGGAAGTGGTGATGTTGTAAACAGGCTAGTCGTCGATTCGCTAAACATTAAAAATAAATCTAAAGTTGTTGCGATCCTAAGTAACGATTTGAATCAAGCTAAAAATCTCGCAAAAAAAATTGATGTAAATAGAGTTTATCTTAATACAGACAAAAATAAAAAAAAAATAAAAGAAGATAAAATTATAAATTCTATTTATATAGCAACTCCACCTGACTCTCATTTTTATTACATTAAATACTTTTGTAGAAATAAAAAGAATATAATATGTGAAAAGCCATTAGTTAAAAAATTATCGGAATTAAAAAAGTTAGAGTTATTAAAGAAAAATAATAAGTTTAATTTACTAACTTGTTTTTACAGGAGATATCTAGATAGATTTATATTCATAAAAAAAATTTTAGCAAAAAAAACAATTGGAAAAGTCATGTATTTTAATATTAGGTATTTTCATAATGAAAAAAACCATCCTACGGCAAAAATTAAGAACAAAAATATTCCTTGGAGATTTGTTAAAAAAATAAGTGGAGGAGGAAATATTATGGACATGGGTATTCATAGTATTGATTTAGTTGATTTTTTATTAGGAAAAATAAACAGTGTGTATGCGTTTAATCAAAATTATAAGAAAATTTATGACGTAGAAGATACCACAGTATTAAATATTAAGTTATATAATGGAATTTTAGGTCAAGGTTCATGGTCTTCCATATCTAATGATAAACAAGATTTATTTGAAATATATGGATTAAATGGGTCAATCAAATTCTCAGCAAACTATAACGAAGATGAAAATATATACATAAAAAAAAAATCAAATTTAAAAAAAATAAGAATCCCTTATAATTTGCCGCTACACAAAAATATGATGAAAAATTACGTTGATTTGCTAATAGCCAATAATAAAAAAAACAAATTTTACTTTATGGAAAATGGCAAAAATACCCTTAGAATTATGAGCAAAATCATAAAACTCTAGATTTTTGTTTGACAATGGTCTACTTTATCTTATTTAACATACCTTGAAATTATGAAATCTGAAGAAAAAGCACTCTCGTTAGAAGATAAAGCTAGACAGATCAGTGTTCAAAATAGATTTGAGTCTTTTATAGAAAGTGAAAATGGTCAATCAAAACCTTGGGTAATAGAGTTAGATCCTACTACAGCATGTAATTTAGCTTGTCATGGGTGTATAAGTGCAAGTTTGTTAAACCAAGGTGGTTTCAAAAGAGAGAGAATTAAGGAACTTGCAAAAGAATTTGTAGAGATAGGAGTAAAAGCAGTTGTGTTAATTGGTGGTGGTGAGCCAATGGCCCATCCTGAATTTGGAAATTTGGTCGACTACTTCTTTGAAAATGACATTCATGTCGGTGTTACATCTAATGGAACTCTTATAAATAAATATGCAAAATCTTTAGCTTATCATACTAAGTGGGTAAGAATTTCTGTGGATGCAGGATGTGAAGAAGTATTTCAACAATATAGACCGCATGCAAGTGGAAAATCACAATTTAATAAAGTCATTGATGGAATGAGAAAATTAGCAGAAGCGAGAACAACAAAACTTGGATTTTCGTTTCTTGTACTTGAAAAAGTTGGATCAGATAAAACTAGAAATGAAAAAGGACAGAATTTCGTAGAAACAAATGCAACTGATATTAATAAAGCAGCAAAATTAGCAAAAGATATTGGATGTGATTATTTTGAAGTAAAACCATCTTTTGACCCTTTTCACTATTTAAATGAAACTTCGACTATAATGTCTGAAATAATTAAAAGTGAACTTGAAAAAAGCAAATCCCTTATTGATGATAACTTTAAAATAATATCACCTTATACTTTAGAGAAAACCATGGACGGTGAAAAAACTCAAGAAAAAGAATACTCCAGGTGTTTAACCGCTGAAATGCGAACTGTTTTGTCTCCTAGTGGAGCATATGTGTGTCCATATCATAGGGGAAATAAAAATTTAATGATAGGTGACCCAAATACTCAAACACTACAAGAAATTTGGAATGGAAAAACAAGAAAAGAAATAATGGCAACTTTAGATCCAAGAAAGCATTGCCAGTTTCATTGCATTAGACATAATACCAACAAACTTCTAGAAAAAATAGCCTCGGGTGAAAATGTTGATGCAATCCCAGACTATGACAGATTTATGTAATCTCATTGAAATGAGATTTTATGAATATTCAAAAAGAAATTAAAAATATTCTTCAAAAGAAGAGAAATAAAACATTTATAAATATTTTAAATAAAAATATTAATATTTCCTATGAAGATTTTTATAAAAATTCATTACAAATTTCAAATTCTTTGAAAAATAATAAAATAAAAAATGGTTCGAAAATTATGGTACAAATGGAAAATTCAATTGATTACTTGTACATCATTTTTGCATGTTTAATTGGCAATTATACAGTTTGTCCAGTAGATACGGAGATTAAAAAAGAAAAATTAAATAAAATTGAAAATATTTTAAATCCATCTGTTAAAATCAGAAATAAAAAAGATATTAAATATTTTAAAAAAAAATTTGAGCCCAACAT
>MDTG01222059.1_pt1 | contig 13914 bp, 11 predicted proteins | sample 811421 | NCBI WGS metagenome assembly MDTG01 (sample SAMN05326645, study PRJNA326480) | marine metagenome | isolation source: seawater | place: Pacific Ocean: South East | collected 2011 | reverse complement strand
TATAATTTATGGTCGAAAACGCGATGATCAAAAATTAATAAAATCTATGGAAATTTCAAATTTGTTGAAATTAAATGATGAGATGAAAGAAAAAAACATTGGTGAAAATGGAAAAAATATTTCAGAGGGTCAAAAACAAAGGATTGGTATCGCGAGGTGCTTATATTTAGATCCTCAAATAATTATATTTGACGAGGCTACAAATGCCTTAGATGAGCAAAATGAGAGAGAAATATTTGAAAAAATAAAAGATTACGTAATTAATAATAATAAAATTTGTGTTATTGTATCACATAAATCTTTAACAATGAGTTATTGCGATAGAATTTTTAATATATAATAAAATGAATTTTTTACATAAAATTAGAAATATATTTATTAATATATTTGTGCATGCGATAGAAAGCGAAAAATCTAATTTTGTAAATTATCTTTATTTCAAATCGCAAGAAAAAACATACGAAGTTCTTGGTGAAAGAATTTCCAAAAGCCTATTGTTTAAAGATAAATATAGGTTTTGGGATTTTTTAATCTTAAATACAATAAAAAATATCAACGAAAACAAATCATTTAAAGATAATGCAATATTAGAATTTGGTGTAGGGCGTGGCGTTTCAATCAAATATTTTTCAGAGAGATTGAAAAAAAATGAACTAAAAATTGCAGGATTTGACTCATTTGACGGAAATCCTGATGTATGGCCTGGCACTGATAATATGATTGGCGCATCTGATCAATCAGGAAAAATACCGAAAAATTTAAAATCAAACGTTGAAATAATTAAAGGTCTAATCGAAAATACACTAGAGGAATTTTTAATTAAGAAACAAATCAAAAAAATTGCATTTGTACATATAGATGTAAATATATATTCCGCTTCATCATTTATACTTAAAAAATTAAAACCTTACTTTAAAAAGAATACTATTATTTTATTTGACGAATTAGTTAATTATCCCTTTTGGTGGTTAAATGGAGAATATAAAGCTTTAAAAGAAAATTTTAATGATGATGAATACGAGTTCATAGCATTTGATAGAACAAAAAGGGCGGCGATAAAAATAATAAAATTAAATTAGACTTCTTTTTTAAAATTTGAAGATGTTAAATATTTTTTTAATGTTTTTACAAGTTTTTTAATATCTTTTATTGTGTGACAATAACTGATAAAAAAACAACAGTTGCCTGATATAAAAATTTTGTTTTTTTCAAGAAAATTTTTAAGTTTTAACGAATTTGAAAATTTTTTGTCGTAATCTTCTCTTAAATATTTGTTTATAATAGTTCTATTACTAAAAATTGGTCTTACAATTGATTCAAAATTTTGAAGTCTAAAAGATATTGCACTTTTTTCACAAAAATTATTAATTTCCTTTACAAGATTTTTGGATAAATTTGTGATTTTTGAGTTAATCGTTTTGTGATTTTTTTTAATATATTTAAAAGTTTCCATTCCAACGGATGTACTTAACAAGTTTCCTGAAAATGTTCCTCCAAAGAAAACAGTTTTATTAAGTTTTTTTATAGAATTAGATATTTTTCTGTCAAAGCAAGTGATGCCAATTGGCAATCCCCCACCAAAACATTTTGCAAAAGTAACGATATTTGGTTTGATATTTAATTGTCTAAAAATTGTTAAATTATTTACTCTTAAACCTGTAATGATTTCATCAAACCATAACAAGATATTATTATTTTTACATAAGCTATATAACTGGTGCAGGTATTTTAAACTTTGAGAACTTGGAACACTACATTGTATTGGTTCTATAACAACCGCAGCAAGATTTTTTTTCTCTTTAAGCAAAATTTCTTTCGTAATTCTGATGTCATTGTATGGTAATAGTATTGTATTTTGTTTGTTATGATCAATACCAGATGATAAAGAAATTTGATTTAATCTTTTCTTCTTCTGATGCTTTAAATCAAACATTAGATCATCGATTGAACCATGCCAACTTCCATTTACCATCGCTAATTTGTTTTTTTTTGTAATCGCACGTAACGATCTTATTGCTCTTATATTCGCTTCAGAACCAGAATTACTAAATACTAAATCTTTAAATTCTGGAAAAGTATTTAATAAAGATGCTTTGTATTGTTTTTGGTAAATATTAGTAAAAGAAAAATTTGATCCAAGTTGTAAATTCTTTTTTAAAACTTTTTTGAAGATCTCATTAGAGTGACCTAAAATCATTGCTCCGCTTGACATACTGAAATCTAAATATTTTTTTTTATTTGAGTATAAAATTTGACTCTTTGCTTTGGTAAAATATTTTAACATTGATAAATTTAATCTTAGCTATAAAAAACTTTTACTTTTACGAGATCTTTTTATGTAGATTAATTTTTTGCAAAAGTTTTTCTCCAGGCTTCATAATGTTTTTCTCCGTAAACCATACCATCTGCATTACAACTAATACACGGGTTTAAATCTCTTTTTCCATTTAATAACTTTCTTCGGTATCTAGATAAAATTGGACCTTTCCAGATATCAAAAAAACTTGTTTGCATTATATTTCCCATTGCCATCCTTCTTTGCCAATCTTGTGGACATAAAAATACATCCCCATTCCAATCGATAAGAACTTGATAAGCTGTATAATAACATTTTTTATTATTAAATTTTTTTACTTCAGGTTGATTACCAACATCAACTGTGCCCACTCTATTTGTCAGTTTAACACCATAATCAACTTTGTCGCTATACCAACGGTCTCTAAGTATTACAAAATCATTAGGAATTTTAACTTTTTTTATTAAATTTGTAAATTTTTCTAGTTGTTTAGGACCATCATATAAACTTATTAAAACTCTAGTTATTTTTGAGTTATATAGTTCAATTAAAGTTTTTTCATTAATCATGTCTCCATTTGTTATAATTTCAATTGCCCCAACCTCACCAAGCATATTAGAAATTTGTAAAAGTTCTTTGTGAAGCATTGGTTCTCCATAACCACAAAGACAAAAGGCACCCTCAAAATTAATTTTTTTTAAATCATTTGTTAATTTATCTATTAACTTTAATGTCATTTTTTGATACGTGTCTGGCGCAATATTGTGATCTGATTTTGGACAAAAACTACATGACCTATTGCAAACATCTATTAAACTTAGCTCTATCCAGCTTGGTAACGGAATGTCATTATAAAACTGCGGATCTCTATCTAGTATCGGTTTTTTCCTATTAATATTATTTTGGATAGTTTCTTTTGGATTAGGAGGAGGGTTATTGTGACCGATTATAGACATTTATTTTAATTTTAAGTTTTTTAAATACAATATTACTTGATCAATTCCAAGAACTGTTTCATCAAATGCGATATTATCTTTAATGTAATTATCATAATATTTTAATGAATATTCTAATTTTTCCAAAAGCTTTAACCCTCCCCCTTCTTGCAATTCAAATTCTTCAATATTAAAATTCACTAAATTAAGATCATCAATGTAAAGTTGACATCTTTTATTAATATAATTACCTAAATTTCTACCTGTAAGACTAATAATTTTTTTTTTTAGACTTATTGCTTGCGTAATAGAACTGCTTTCATGAAAAACAACTATAAAAGCTTTATTAATATAATATTCAGTTTTATATTTTATACATTCCAAATTAGAAAAATCATTTCTTTTTATTGAAGATTCATTCTTAGGATGAAGGCAAATAATTACTTTTTTTTTAAATGTTTTAGACATTATTTTAAGTATTCGATTTATATTATTAAAATAATTTTTTTTTATTTTTTCTGAAAATTCCCCTTCACGCAAAGTTACATCTTTATGGTCCATTAACGCTCCATCAATGAAAACAATATAATCTTCGGTAATATTTTTTGGATTTATTTTTTTATAATGTTTACTATTAATTTTTATTACTTTTTTATAATAAGAAATTTTAAAAAATGGAAATATTTTATCAAATTTATAGCTAAAACCATTTTTAATCGATTTGATAACAAAACTACTAGCTTCAAAAAAAAAATTTATTTTTGGAACTAGATTTAAAATTATTAAAATTCTAATTAAATAATATTGAAACCTAAATAAAAAAAAAATTTTAATTTTTTTTATGAAATTTTTTTTATAATAATTGTAATTTTCTGGATTATATCCTAGATCGCTAATAATAAATAATTTACAAGATGTTATATTTAAAATAAAATTTATGATAAAATTTTTAAAACTATTTGTTATACAATAGTGAATAAGTATTTTTTTTCTTCTTAAAAATTTATATAATTGAAAATATGTAAGAGGTGAAAAAACTCTACAATTTAAAAAAGTATCCATTTGAGCTTCTTTTTTACCATTTATTAAAGTGCCAATATTAATAAGAAAATAATTGTCAACTCTAGAAGAAAGATTTGTTATAGTTTCCTTATAAAAGTTTGACGAAAGCGGATTATTTAAATCTATAATGGACGCTATATTTAAATTCATTAAAATTAATTACAACATGAGAAATATATGTCAATTTGGACAACAAGAATTCTTAAAAAAATAAAGATATTATATAATTATAGAACATTTTGTTATGCAATTTTGATTGATTTAACGGCAAATTCAATATAGCTCACTTATATTTTAGAACAATTGGAGCATTAGCATATTAATAATTTTTAAATCTGATAAATATATAAATAGAAAAATTTTATAAAAAAAAAATATCTAAACATAATGTATAAGTTCAAAAGGATATACACCCAGCTTTAAAAGATATAATTTAAAATATTTAATCATGAAAAAAAAAAAGTTGACAAGTACATTACATTAAAAACCAAGACATGGACTTTCGATAGTAATTTTGCTAAAAAATTTGATGACCATATTAATAAATCAGTGCCTTGTTATCAGGATTTTAGATGGCTATGTTTAGAAGTTTCTGATTATTTTGTTAAAGAAAATTCTCTTACATATGATATTGGATGCTCAACTGGTTCATTTTTAAATTTACTTAATAAAAGACATTGTCATAAAAATAAAATTAAATTTATAGGAATTGATATTGTTCAGGATATGATCAAATTTGCAAATAAAAATTATAAAAATAAAAATATTTCTTTTATCAAAAAGGATCTGAAAAAGTACAATTTTAAAAAGTGTAACTTTGTTACTTCATTCTTTACTATGCAATTTATAGATCAAAGCGATAGACAAAAGGTTTTAGATAAAGTTTTTAAATCTTTGAATTGGGGTGGAGCCTTATATTTCGCTGAAAAAATAAGATCTTCAGATGCTAGAAATCAAGAGATGATTAATGAAATTTATAAAAATTGGAAAATCAAAAAAGGATTTAAGATTGAAGAGGTAAATGCCAAAACAGAGAGTTTAAAAGGAGTTTTGGATCCATTTACATACAAAGGTAATTATAACATGCTAAAAAGAGCCGGTTTTGATGAGATACATGTATTAGCTAAATATTTAAATTTTCAAATTATATTAGCTATTAAATAGTTTTTATGAAGAAAATTTTTTATTTCATTTTATATTTCATTTTATTTTTTGTACCCAAAAAAAAATTTAAAAATATCAAAAAAAATTTATCCAGAATAATAGGTACAGTAGATAAAGTTTATTGTTCTCACTCTTGTTTTGTGAATATAAAAATTAGCGATATTTCATTTGATGTTTTTTTAAAAAAAAATAATACCCAGGCGCATAGAGTCTATAAGGATCTTCAAACAGAAAAAAAGTTATATGAATTACAACAGATTACTTGTTTAAAAAATATATATGAAATTATTGAAAAGCCCATTTTTGCAGACTTGGGAAGTTTTGTGGGATATTTTGCATTTTTTTTTACTTTATTAGATAAACAGAAAAATACAGTTTATTCAGTGGAAAGTAATAAAGAACATGCAGACTCAATTAAAAAAGGTATTGCAAAAAATAGACTTTCAAAAATTAATGTATTAAATAAAATTCTATCTAATAAAATAAATGATGTACTAATTGCCGAAGAATTAACTATTGAATTAGAAAAATTTAATTCTATCAAAAAAGATAAAAATAAAGATATCCTGTTAGATGATTTATCAAGAATAGAAAATGAAAAAAAATATTATATTGATAAGTCTGTTACTTTGGATAAACTGTTTCAAAGCGATTTCCCGAATATATTAAAAATTGATGTCCACGGAGCAGAGGGTCTTGTTTTAGATGGAGCAGACAAACTTTTAAAAGATCATGTCAAATGTATTATTTTAGAGTTACATGCGGATGATTATTTAAAAAGATATTCTCCAAGTTTTGACAAAATCAAAATTATTACTAATCTTATAGAAAAAGACTTTAATTGTTATTATATTTCAGACAACAATACCTTAGATTTTAAAAAGTCAGATTATATCAAAGGAATTAGTATTTATAATAATGAAATAAGATTGAAATACTTAAAAATAAGTTTACAGAATTTAAGAGATATTTTCTTTGGAAGAGAGAAAGAAGAGCAGTTTATCTTTTGTTTAAAAAAAGAAATAGATATAAATAAAATGAAATGTTTTTAAAATGAAAGAATTCTTAAGAAAAAAATTAAAAAGCTTCATTGGAATAAGTGAATTAGAAAATAATATTGATCAAATTAAATATTTGAATGGTAAAAAATTGATTGATAAAATTGTTTCGAGGGCGAATGACATCAGTAACTGCAAAGTTGGAGTTTTCTCTCAAGGTGAAGAAGATTCAGTCATACAATTTATAATATCAAGAATAAATATTATGAACAAAACCTTTATTGAACTTGGCTCAAGTAATTATAAGGAATCTAATACAAGATTTTTGCTATTAAATAATAAATGGAATGGGCTTATAGTTGATGGCTCAAGCGTAAACATAAATGAGATTAAAAAAAGCTATTTTTATTGGAAATACCCACTAGAAGCGAAAGAAAAATTTATTACTACAGCAAATATATTAGAAACAATAAATGAATTTAAAAAAGACAAAAAATTTGGCCTGTTATCAGTAGATTTGGATGGTAATGATTATTGGATATTAAAAAAAATATTAGAGAATGGATATATTTTTGATATCATAATTTGTGAGTATAATAGCCTTTTAGGAAAGAAAGAATCAATATCAATTAAATATAATCACAATTTCATAAGAGAGCAAAATGAAAATATAATAAATTATGGCGCGTCCATAAAAGCTTTTAAAAATTTATTAAACAATAACTATAAGCTTATTTATGGAAATCAGTTAGGAAATAATATTTTTTTTGTAAATAGATCCTTTAATGAAATTTCTGAGAAAAGTATTGATAATTGTTTCAATAAAAGTTTATTTGATGAGTTTAGTGTTAAAAGAGGTTACAAGCTGACCTATGAAGAGTTGATTAAAAAATTAAATTTCAATAATTTTATAGAAGTTTAAAAAATACTACCATAATTATTTTTTATTGTGCTTTATAAATATTTTAATAATTTTATTATTCAATTTTTTTTAATTCTTCAGTGAAGTACGTTTCAAATAATTTTGCAGCACTAATTGATAGATGTGACTTATCATAGATAAATGGATAATATCTATTTTTATTATCTTTGAAATTAAAGCTGCATATTTCACCATTTTTAATATTACAAATTTTTTTAAAAGGATCTAAAATATAGAAATTTTGAGGTTGTTTCATTTGAATTTGTTTTAACATAGACACAATATTTTTTCTTTTTATCATAGATTTTTTGGAGGTATAGTTGCATAAGGAATTATTTAAGCGATAGTTGCTTATTGATAAACCAGTTTTTATTAAACATTGATGAATGCTAATATTTGGTGAGGGTAGATTAAGAATAAAAATAACATTAATATTTTGTTTAGATAGATGAATTGTAAAATTTTCAATTTCTTTTTTTAAATGGTCTAAAGCTTTATTTTTTGAGAGCATATTATTGCTTTCATCTAAAATTAAATATTCACCACTATTTAAATAATGATCCAGTCTATTAGAAACAATCAGATACTTTTTTTCATAATTTTTGCTTAATTTGATAAATAGATCTAAATTTTTTTGATAAAACTTTAAACCTCTATCTGCATAACTAAGATTATTTGTATTAAAGTGATTTTGATTAATTGATTTTAAATTCTTAGAGAAAACAGCACCTGTACCAATTGAAGTAAAAAAAAATGAATTATTTGAAATTATGTTTTTAAACGAGGGATAATAATGTAGTGCATGGCTATCTCCTATTAAGCCATATATTTTATTTGTTTCTTTCTTTAAGTAACAATTTTTTTTTATATTATTGTTAAGATCAGTATTATGACAATTTTTTGTTACATAATTGTAATTAATATTATCAAAGTCATTTTTTGAAAATATTTTTAAAAAATTTTTACTAATGATATTAAATTTTTCAGCTTCATACTTTAAAAAATAAAACTTTTTATCAAAATTTATAATTGTAAATAATATTATTACTGCTGAAATAGGTAAGAAAATTTTAAAAATTTTAAAATTAAATTTAAAATTATATCTAAAATAATTTTCTATATATTTAAAATTTAGATAACTTAATAAATATACAAAAATTATAAGCGATATACTTATTAAGATCTTAAATTCTATATTTGCATTTTGCAAATACAAATCCCCAAAATAGAAAACAGGAAGGTGTATAAGATATGTAGAGTAAGAGATTTTACCTAAGAAAACAATGTATTTACTGTTTAAAATTTTATCATCTTTTGATCCTACTATAGACAAGGTAGTTGCTGCGCAAACAACCAATATTGATGCTTGGTAGTATAAATAGTATGCGAAATAGAATGATATCAAAAATAAAATGTAAGATAGCGGTTTGATAATACGCCCTAAAGTTATTTGCTTGGCTGACCCTAGATACAAAAAGGTTAAACAACCAAGAAACATTTCCCAAAACCTAGTCAATGGATTGAAAAATTGATCAATTAATAAAAAATATATAAGGGAAATTAAAAATAAAAAGTGCAAAAAATATTTTAAAATTCTTGTTTTTAAAAAAAACAATAAAATAATTGGATATATTAGATAAAATTGGTCTTCTACTCCAAGTGACCACGTATGCAAATATGGATTATTAAATATTTCGTTAAAATAATTATATTCAATCCTTAAAAAATAAAAATTCGATATTGACAATAAACTGCTTAAGAAACTTTTTACAATGACATTGAAATTTTCTAAAGTACCGAAAATTAAGTATAAGAAAAATGTAAACAATGTAACAAATATTAAGGAGGGATATAGTCGTTTAAACCTTTTAATATAAAAGTTAATAATGTTTAAATTTTTATTCTTATCAAAATTTTTAAGAATACTTTGGGTTATAACGTACCCTGAGATAACGAAAAATATATCCACACCTAGAAAACCAAATTGGAATAAACTTTGATTTAAATGATAAATTATTACAAAGAAAACAGCAAATGCTCTTAAACCTTGAATATGATTTTTATATTCAAACATAAATTTAATACGTGATCATTAGTTTGAGTTTGTTTCTTATATATAAATCTTTATAAAATAATTTATTTTTTTTATTAAATTTTTTGTATTTTGAAAAATTAATCAAAATATTAGATAAAGAATTTATATTTTTAAAATTAAAAAAAATACTTTTGTAATATTTTTGCTCTAAATGTGAGTCTATTTTCGATAATATAATCGTTTTATTGATAGATCTTGCCTCTTCGACTACTAAATTCCATCCCTCGTAAAGTGAAGGTATAATTAATGCTAAACATTTTTTTTTTAATTCCTGAGTTTTCTTAAAGGAAACATTATTTAGAATTATAATCTTATTTTTTAAATTATTTTCATTAATGTATTTTTTTATATTTTCAAAGTATTCTGGAAATCTATGATCAACTGTACTACCGGTACATATTAATGTTGTACGAGGATTTTTTTTAACAAAAGTATTAAAAGCTTTAAAAAGAAAGATATGATTTTTATGTTTCCAAAATTGCGCTGGGTAATAAAAAAAGTTGTCTTCTTTTTTTAATAATTTTTTAGGTTTTATAAAAATTTGAAGAGGAATAAATTTATCATTTAAATTAAATTTTTTTATCAGCTCTTTTTTTACGCTTTCACTTCCAACAAAAATATAATCTGAATGGTCTATTTCATTTTGTATATATTTTACCCTTTCGCTATAATTTTTTTTTAGAAAAAACTTTTTAAACTTCAAATGTTGCGCATCTTGTATCCACCCGATAACTTTGAAATGTTTATTTCTGAATAAACTTCTGTGTGAAAGTACATCAATCTTGTATTTCAAAAGCATCTTATAAATTAAATAATCTTTTTTAAATAACCAAATCACAAGTCTTCTTAATAAAAACAAAAGGGAATTTTTATTCAATAATGGTGTATAAGTTGCTTTTACAACAAATTTTGGGAAGTTTTTTTTTATAAAATCTAAATTATCAGTAAATATAATTATTTCGTATTTATCTATTGATTTTAAAAAATTTAAGAAATATTTAAAATAGTTAATACCCCCATTCCAATTATGAAGATCTTTTTTACAAATAAAAAATGCAATTCTTTTTTTAGCCACAATATTTTACGAATTTAAATTTTATTCTATATAATATAGTTTTAAAGTATATGAAAAAAAAAATTGTAATTTTAGGCTCCGGATTTATTGCAAAGAATTTAGCAAAAAATTACAAAAAAGATTTTAAAATCTTGATTTTAGGTAGATCAAAGAAAAAGGGTATAAAATTTTTTTTTGATAAATTTGGAAAATACAAAAATATAGATTTAAAAAAAAAATTACCAAAGATGATATTTAAATCTGATGTGATTATTAATACTATGGGCACAGGAAACTTTTTTTTTGCCCAAGAGAAAAAACAAAAGCACTTATTGAATATTATTAATTTGCACATTTCACTACTTGAACAGTTAAAACATTTTAAAGGGAAAATTTTTTTCTTTTCAAGTTATGCAGCATCTTTAAATTCTAAGCAGTTAAAATATTCCTTTTATGCTGTATCACAAAACTTACTTGAAAATATAATTTATGCTTTTCAAGCAAAACATAACCTAAAATATAGCATTTTCAGGCTCCCAAGTGTTATCGGTCCTTATAATAATAAACAATTATTTTGGGATATAATGAGAAAATTCTCTAATAATAAAAGAAAATATGTATTTCTTGGAGACGGTAAAGAGTTAAGAAATTATTGTGATGTAAAAGATTTATCTAATACTATAAAGAAATATATCAATCGTAAACATTATAAGAATAGTATTTACCAGCTTTATACTAAACAAAATCTCTCAATAAAAAATATAATAAATATCTTCTCAAAGAAACTAAATATAAGCTTTAAAAAAATTTGCTTCGAAAGAAAATGCAACTTTATACCAAGAAAAATTATTTTAGATAAAAAAATAAAAAAAATATTAATTAAAAATACTGTACCGATAGAAACTTCAATATCAAATTATATAAAATGGTTTAAAGATAAAAAAACTAATTAATGACTTTTTTATATATTGCATCTTTATTTATTATAGCAAACTTTTTATATGGATATTTTCATTACAAAAATAGATCATTATTAATTTTAATTTTTACATCATTAAATGCTTTTTTGGCATCAATAATTAATTGGGTATTTTTTTACGATATTTATTCAGAAGAAATTTTATATGTGATTTTTTTTTCTATTTTTATTATATCTCTTATATTGTTTTTCCGTTCGGATATTTTGTTAATAAAAAATATAAAAAATATAAAAAAAAATAAAAATAAATTTTTTAAAATTGTAATACTATTAATAATTTTATCATTTTTAATATTATCAATTCAATATCCATCTGACGCTGATAGTTTAGATTATCATCTTGGTGCTCCAAAATTTTGGCTTAGAAGTGGTGAAATTATTAATTATGAATTTTGGTCACATTATAGATTATTCGGAATAGGAGAGTTTATCAATTTCTTTGGTTTATTTCTCGGTGATGATAATATTGGTTCAATTTTTCAATTTTTATTTTTTCCAGGATTTTGTTATTTAATTTTTTGTCAGAGTATTAGGATTCAGGATAATTATAAGTATTTGTTGATACTTTATGTTTTTAGTTGTCCATTATTAATATCACTGGCGTCAACCCAAAAACACATGCTGTACCCTTATCTAATATTAATTACTTGTTTTTTTTATATTATTCATAATAAAAAATGGGATAGTACAACCAATTTTGAAATTATTTTCTTTTTGTCAGCTTTACTATTTGTTTTGGCGTCTAAGATTAGTTTTTTTCCAATAGTAGTTTTTCTTTATTTATTTTATATTTTTAATTTTTATAAAAAAAAAATATTTAAAAAAATTAAAATAATATTTTTTTTATCAATTATAATTTTTATATTTATCAATTTACCTTTTTATTTGAGGAATTGGGTATTCTATCAAGACCCTATATCTCCTTTTTTTGAATTTTTAAAAACTAATAAAGATGAGGGACTTTTAAAGTTTGCTATTTATCTTCAAAACTATAAATCAAGTTTTTATAATATAAGTGAATTTTTCAATAGAATTGTTAATTTATTTTTTAGTCTAAATTTTGGAAAATTCACCAATATTTTAGGATTAAATTTTTTAATTGTTTTATTTTTATTTTTAAAAGGACCCAACAGAGATTTTAAAAATAAATTTTTGTTAGTTATCTCTATACTTTTAGTAGGAATTACAGGACAATTATCACCACGGTATTATTTATTTTCTGGTATTATTTTAATGTATTTTTATTTCAAAAATCTCTCGATAAACAGACAAAATAAATCATTCTTAAATTATATAACCTTTGCACAAATTGCATGTATTTTAGTAGCTGTTAATTTTTTAAATTTAAAATTTATAAAATTAGATAAAAAAGTTTTTCTATCTAACTTCTCATATCAATTTGATCAGGTAACTTGGTTAAATAATAAAGCAATAAAGGAAAAAATTATTACTGATTTAAGATCAATTTATTACATAAATTTTCAAAATATAAATACTTCCAATTTAAAATGGAAGGATACTAAAGATTCTCAAATTTATCTAAAACAAATAATTGATAAAAATGATGTTAAATATGTTTCTTTCACAAATGAGAGATTCAACAATTATATGTTTTTTCTAAAAAAATGTAAAAAAATCGATGAAAAAAAATTTCAAATAAAGTCAAGAAATCCGTATAACCAAAATAAAAAATATATCATAAGATTTATTTATGAATTAAATGAGAGATGTCTAAAATGAAAAAAATACTAGTTACTGGTTGTGCAGGATTTATTGGACATGCATTATGCAAAAAGCTCAGCAAAGAGTTTAAAGTTTATGGATTAGATATTTTTGAAAAAAATTATGAGATAGAAATAAAAAAAAAAAGAAATGTAGAATTATTAAAATTAAAAAACTTTAGATTTAAAAAAATTGATATTGCAAATTTTACATTTTTAAATAATTATATAAAAAAAATAAAACCTCATGCAATTATTAACCTGGCAGCAACACCGGGAGTAAGAAATTCATTCAAAAATCCAGACATATATTTTAAAAATAATATTCTAGGGTTTTACAATATTTATAAATCAACAATTTCAAACAAAATAAAATTATTTATTTTTGGCTCCTCCAGTTCCGTATACGGAAACATGAATAAAAATAAAAATAATTTTACAGATAATCCAATTAGTTTTTATGCTGCAACAAAAAAATGCAATGAGATTATTGCGCATTCATTTAGCGAAAATACAAAAACAAAAGTTGTGGGATTGAGATTTTTTACAGTATACGGACCTTGGGGAAGACCCGATATGGCAGTTTATAAATTTACAAATAAGATATTTAATAACAAAAAAATTGAACTATTTAATAGTGGCAAACATACTAGAGATTTTTCTTATATTGATGATGTTGTGATATCTA
>MDTG01226917.1_pt1 | contig 13916 bp, 13 predicted proteins | sample 811421 | NCBI WGS metagenome assembly MDTG01 (sample SAMN05326645, study PRJNA326480) | marine metagenome | isolation source: seawater | place: Pacific Ocean: South East | collected 2011 | reverse complement strand
TCTAAAAACTACTTAGATGTTTACGATCCTTCTACTGGAGAAGTTATTTCTAAAGTTGTATTATCAAATAAAAAAGATTTTGACGAAGTGATTCATAGTTCCGTCAGTGCATATAACAACTGGTCACAGACAACACCATTAAAAAGATCAAGAGTTCTATCGAAATTTAAAAATAACATAGAAAAAAATTTAGAAAAAATTGCTAAAATTGTTTCCATGGAACATGGAAAAACACTAGATGATGCTAAAGGGTCTGTAACAAGAGGTTTGGAGGTGGTAGAATTTGCATGTGGTATACCTCATTTAATTAAAGGAGAATATTCTCAAAATGTAGGTACAGAGATTGACTCGTTTTCTATTAGACAACCTCTTGGTGTAACAGCAGGAATTACACCATTTAATTTTCCAGCAATGGTGCCTATGTGGATGTTTCCTATTTCAATTGCTTGTGGAAATTCTTTTATCTTAAAACCATCTGAAAAAGATCCATCTTGCCCATTATTACTTGCTGAACTATTTTCTGAATCTGGTCTACCTGACGGCGTATTCAATGTAATTAATGGAGACAAAGAAGTTGTAGATTTAATATTAAATAGTGATGATATTTCATCAATTAGTTTTGTTGGTTCAACACCTGTTGCTAAATATATTTATGAAAATTCTGCAAAAAATGGGAAAAGAGTTCAAGCTTTAGGAGGTGCTAAAAATCATTTGGTTGTTATGCCAGATGCAAATATTAATAACGCAGTTGATGGAATTATAGGTGCAGCTTATGGATCTGCTGGTGAAAGATGTATGGCTATTTCAGTAGCGGTATTAGTTGGAGATATAGCGGATGAAGTTGTTAATGAAATAAAAACTAAAGCCGAAAAATTAAAAATCGCTCCATGGACATATGAGAATACGGACATGGGCCCAGTAATATCAAAAGAACATAAAAGCAAAATTTTAAACTATATTAATATAGGTGAAAATGAAGGTGCTGATTTGTTACTTGATGGAAGAAACTTCAAAATTCAAGGATATGAAAATGGTTACTTTGTTGGTCCAACTTTATTTGATAACGTTTCGACTGATATGACAATATATAAAGAGGAAATTTTTGGACCAGTTCTTTGTGTTATTAGGGCAAAAAATTATAATCAAGCTTTGGAATTAGTAAATGAAAATGCATTTGGTAATGGTACTAGTATCTATACAGCCAGTGGAGAAACCTCCCGACATTTTACAACAAATTGTAAAATTGGAATGGTTGGAGTTAATGTTCCAATACCAGTTCCTATGGCATTCCATAGTTTTGGTGGTTGGAAAAATTCTCTATTTGGTGATTATGCAATGCATGGAATGGAAGGAATTAATTTTTATACAAAACTAAAAACAATTACTACTAGATGGCCTAAAAATAATTTACTTGGTCCTGAATTTGTAATTCCTACTTTAAAATAATGAGTGTTCTTGTAACCGGTTGCGCTGGTTTTATTGGATATAGTTTGTCATTATTTTTATTAAAAAAAAAATATAAAATCTTTGGTATTGATAATCTAAATAATTATTATGACGTAAATTTAAAAAAAGATAGATTAAAAAACTTAAAAGATTTTCAAACCTTTATGTTTTCTAAAATTGATATAACTAACTATAATAAATTAAATAATTACATAAAAAAAAATAAAATAAAAATTATTGTACATCTTGCTGCTCAAGCTGGTGTTAGGCATTCAATAAATAATCCTGATAGTTACTTTGATAATAATATTTTTGGTTTTTATAATATATTACAAGCTTCTAAAAAAAATAAAATAAAACACTTAATTTATGCTTCGAGTAGCTCAGTTTATGGCAAATCAAGTAAATTTCCTACTAGTGAGATTGATAATACTGATAACCCTTTATCTTTTTATGCGGCATCAAAAAAATGTAATGAAGTAATGGCTTATTCATTTTCAAATATTTACAATCTTCCATGCACTGGACTAAGATTCTTTACAGTTTATGGTCCTTACGGAAGACCAGATATGGCTCTTTTTAAGTTTGTAAGCTCTATAGTTAATAAAAAAAAGTTAAAAATATTTAATTATGGAAAACATTCAAGAGATTTTACTTATGTTGAAGACATTGTAAAAAAAATTTTTATTTTACTAGAAAAACCAAGTAAAAATAAGGTTCCTCATGAAATATTTAACTTGGGTAACTCTCAGCCAATTAGTTTAAAAAAATATTTAATTTTAATCGAAAAAAAATTAAAAAATAAAGCTAAAAAACAATATTTAGGTTTGCAGAAAGGAGATGTTGAAAAAACATTTTCAAACTCTGATAAATTCAATAAAAAATTTAAAGTTAATTTTCGAACAGATATTTCAAAGGGTATTCATTTATTTATTGATTGGTATATGAAATATAATAAGAATAGGAATAAGAATAAAAATAATCATTTATGAAAATTAAATTTACTTTAAAAGATATTCTTATTGTAATAGTTTTTTGTTTATTATCCCTTCTACTTGCTTATGCAATTATTCAATATAATTCAAAATATGGCACTATCTCAATTTCTTCACAGATTACAATATCAAAAATTCATGAGCTTGATTTAAAAGAAAAATATCCTTATCTACCAAACTTTATTAATTTTCAAAATTCAAAACTTTCTACCACAGTTACAAATCCAAATTATAATGATTTTTTTGATCATATGAAATTCTCTTCAAAAAATTTAAAAATATTAAGGCGTTATTTGTTTGAAAAAAATTCATTACAAAAATCTGAAATTGACGAAGTGTTTTCTCAAATTAATTTTAGTTATTCAGATAACGAAATAAAAATCACAATTTCATCACAGGATAATAAAAAGCATCATAAAATTTTAAATGAAATATCAAATATACTAGTTGAAAACTCATCAAAAGTATTCATTAATATCTCAAAAGAATTTTTAAATAGTATTGAAATTATAATAAGAAATCAAGATCTTAAAAAATTTCAAAATTCTGATTTTAATTCTTCAATACCTGTTGATATGATACTTATAAATGAATATTTAAAACTTGCAAATGAGACCGTACAAAAATTAAGCAATAATTATAGTGATTTAGCAACAATTTCAAATACTACAGATTTAATCACTAATAATAATAGATTTATAAATTTAATATATGCTGTATTTTTAATAGCAGGGTTCTTTTTTGCACTTATGTATTTAAATTTAATAAAATCTAGAAATGATTAGTTCTAGAAAAATAAGTTACTCTCTAATTTATTTATTACCATTAGCAATTCCAAGTGGTCCTTTTCTTCCTGATTTAATAATATCCATTTTAAGTATACTTTTTATTTATGAATATTTTACAAACAAGATTGAATTTAAATTAAATAATAAATTTTTGTTATTTCTTTTATCAATAAATATCTATTTAATATTTACTTCTTTAATGAGTGATAATATTTCACTCTCTCTACAGTCTACATTGTTTTATTTTAGATTTTCTTTGTTTACAATTTTTTTTGTCATTCTTTTAAATTCAAATTCTAGTTTAATTAAAAATTTTTTTTATATAAATTTTTTTTTATATACTTTTATAATTCTTGATGCTTTGTTTCAATATTATTTTAATTATAATTTCTTAGGATTTGAAAAAGAGTCTAGATTAAGCGGTGTATTTAAAGATGAACTAAAACTCGGAAGCTATATTATAAAATATTATTTTGTTTTTATTGTATCGATGTTCTTAGTTGTAAAAAATAAAAAAATATCCAATTTAATTTTAGTAATTAGTTCTATAGCAGTATTATACCTGACTTTTTTGACTGAAGAAAGAACGGCTTTTTATTTAGGCTTATTCTCAATTCTTTTTATTTTCTTGATGAGTAATTTAAATAATTTAATTAAGGCAGCTACTTTTGTAGCAATCTTTTCATCAATATTTTTATTGTCTATTAGTAATATTAGTATCTACGATAGAATGTTTAAATACACTAAGAACCAAATATACAATAATGATACCTTTTATATATTTTCACCCCACCATCAATCACACATTTCTGTTTCCATAGAATTATTTAAAAGAAATTATATTTTTGGGATAGGTCCAAAAATGTTTAGAGAAAAGTGCAAAGAAAAAGATTATAAGTTATTATTAGATCTTGAAAAAGATCCTTGCAGTACACACACACACAACTTTGCTGTTCAAATATTATCAGAAACAGGTATTCTTGGCTTTTTTATTTATTTATTTGTATTGCTGTACTCATTTTATAAGCTTGCAAAACTTATTCAAAAAAGATTGAAGAGTAAATTTACAAATCTAGAATTTAATTTTTTAATCACTTTAACAGCAATAATAACTTTTTTAATTCCTATCGCCCCTTCAGGAAATTTTTTTAATAATTGGCTTTCAATATTTTTATTTTTATATATTGTTTTTTTAATTAACAATAATAAAAATATATTATTTGTTGAGAATATTAGTAATAAATAATGAAAAGAGTATATTTTCATATTGATGAATTTAATCGTGATTCGATGGTTGCATCAGCGTTAAAAAAAGAATTAAGGAAAAATAATATAGAATTAATATACGGTAATAGGTTCACAACAAATAGAGTTTTAAAATTTTTTATAAAAGATTTTGATTTATTTATTTTTCCAAGAGCTGGATTTTTTAAAAAATTTAAAAGACAAAACATAAAAAATATTTTTTTACTTTTTACTGAAGCTCTTGGAACTTTTAATAATGAAAATAATAAAACTTATTTAGAAGGAACATTTTTTGGTTCAGATTTTGTTTCTGGAAATAAAGAATATTTTGAAATGATTAATTTAAATTTATTGTGGGGACCAAAGATATATTCTTATATTAAAAAATACTATCCAGATATTTTAGATAAATTTTATGTTGTAGGACATCCGCGGTATGATTCAATTTTTACAAAAAGTATTTTAAAAAAAAATAATAAAATAAAAATTGGAATTATAACTGGACAAATAGTATTAAATGATTTTCAAAATAGAAAACCAATTGAAATAATAACTAACAGATTAAAATCTAAAGATAAATATATATTCTATAATAAAAAATTAAATAAAAAATTATTAAGTGATCCACAAAATATTATTGATCAAACATTTCGTGAATTGATACAAATTGATCTCATTATTAAATTAATTGATTTTTTATCTAAGTTAGATAATGTAGAAATATTTATTAAGTTTCATCCGTTAGAGAATAATAACTTCTGGTTAAATTATTTCAAAAAACATTATAATAATTTAAATTTACCTAAACATACGTCTGTACCTTTTACAGTTTGGGCAAAAAAATTAGATTATATTATTGGCCATGCTTCTACAACCTTTTATGATGCAATTAGTGTAGATACTATTCCAATAAGTTTAGAAGAAATGATTGGATATAATGAAAATGATTTTTATAATAATGAAGATAAAAGTGAAATAATGAAATATGTTTTAAGGCCTAAAAATTTTCAAGAAATAGAGGATATAATTATTAATAAAAAAAATCTAAACCAATATAAAAATCAAATATACAAAGTTATGTATGATGAAGCCTATTTTCCTAAATCAAAAAATAGTATCTATTTAATTTCTGAAAAAATAATTGAATTTTTAGATATAAATAAAAAACAGAAATTATCATTTTATAAATTTATTAAAATATTAATTTTTAAAATCTTAAATATTTACTTATCTTACTTAGCTGCTATTTTCCGCTTTATGAGAAATAAAGAAAGTTCTAGTTCATCTTTTTTACTAACTATTAAAAATATAAAACATATAAATAATATTATAAAAAATGAATGATTAATATTTTAAATACTAAAAGTTGTAATTTGAATTCTATATATAGTGCCATTCATAGCTTAGGTTATGATGTTGAAATTATAAGTATGGAGGATAATTTTCATAATGCTTCAAGAATTATTATCCCTGGTGTAGGATTTTTTCCAAAAGTAATAAAAAATATAGATAATAAGGACGTTATTTATAAGCTTAAGGATTTTTCAACCAAAGGTAATCCTATTTTAGGAATTTGCTTAGGAATGCAATTATTGGCTGATTATAGTTATGAAGGAGAAGTTACACAAGGATTTGGATTAATTAGTGGCAAGGTAGAACAAATGGAGTCTAATTCATATTATGTATTACCTCACGTAGGATGGAATAATGTTAAATTAGTAAAAAAACATGTTTTATTCAATAGAATTAAAGATAATTCTGATTTCTATTTTGTACATTCATATCAATTTAATGCAACTAATAGTGAAAATGTACTTGCTACATCAAAATACCTAGAAATATTTAATTCAGTTGTTTGTAGTAATAATATTATTGGAACCCAGTTTCATCCAGAAAAGAGCCAAAAAAATGGACTTAAATTTTTAGATAATTTTTGTTCTTGGCAAATATAATGTTAAAAAAAAGACTAATTCCTGTTCAACTTTTGAACAATAGATCCTTAGTGAAATCAATTAACTTTGATAATTTCAGAGAAGTTGGTAATCCCATAACATCTTCAAAAATATATAATGATAGTGATACAGATGAAATAATATTTTTAAATATAAATAGAGATAATAGATCCATAAACCCACTTCTCAATTACTTAAATGATTTAACTGAAGTTTGCTTCATGCCTATTTCTGTAGGGGGAGGTATTAATAAATTAAAGGATGTGGAAGATTTAATTATTAATGGTGCAGATAAAATCATTTTAAATTCCATTGCTTATAAAAATTATGATTTAATAAAAGAAATAAAAAATAATTACGGTAAACAATCAATAATAATATCTATTGATGTTAAAAAGGATTTTGAGAATAGTGATTATAGTTTATTTTCAAATTGTGGTAAAAATTTAGAAGAAATTTCTTTAAATGATCATATTTTAAAATGCCAAGATTATGGTGCAGGGGAGATTTTTATTAATTCAATTGATAATGATGGAAAAATGAGTGGTATGGATGTTAATTTAATAAATTATGTATCAAGTATAAGTGATGTTCCAGTAATTGCATGTGGAGGTGTAGGAAATTATGAAGATTTAAAAAAAATTTACACAACAACAAATGTAAGTGCAATAGCTTGTGGAAGTTTATTTAATTTTGGTGATTATAATCCAATAAGAGCAAAAGCTTATCTTAAAAATTATGAAATACCTCTAAAAATTTTATAAATAAGATGAATTTAATTGGTAAAAAAAAAATTATAATAAAAAGTAAATATATATATCTAAAAACTCTTAAAACTTCTGATTATAGTTTAAGGTATAAAAATTGGTTAAATGATAAGCATATTAATAAATTTTTAGAAATTAGACATTATAAACACAACAAAAAAAATATAATTGAATTTATTAAAACAAATATTGAAAGTCAAAACTCGATTCTTTTTGGAATTTTTTTATGTAAAAGTGATATTCATATTGGCAATATAAGACTAAGTAATATTGATATAAACCACTTAACTACTGAAATTAGTTATTTCTTAGGAGATAAAGATTATCACAATAAAGGAATTACGTCACATGCTATTAAATTATTGATTAATTTTTGTTTTAAAAAACTTAAATTACGAAAAATTTATGCAGGTATTTATAGAGAAAACATACCTAGTAAAAAAACATTACTAAGAAATGGATTTAAAAAAACAGCTCATATAAAAAATTTTTTTATTTTGGAAAAAAAATTATATTCAGATAAACTTATTTATGAATTAAATAAATGATCAATTTAGTAAAGAATATAAGCTTTTTATACTCTATAATTTTAATATTTAAAACATTAGAAAGTGATCAAAAAAAATTTTCTGTAATAATAATAATTTTAATAATTTTGACTGGAATAATGGAAACTATCAGTATTGGAATACTTATACCCGTTATAGGTTTTTTTGTTGAACCAGATAGATATGAAATTTTATTATTAAAATATGCACCTTTTAATATTGATAACGAAAATTTATTTGTATTTGTAATTTTTTTAATGCTTTTAATTTTTTTATTTAAATTTATTTTTTTAGCATATTTCAATTATATTCAAGGAAAATTTATTTTCAACTATCAGAAATATTTGTCCAGTAAACTTTATGAGTTATATTTAAAAACAGATTACAATTTTCATATCTCAACTAATTCTTCTATTTTAATAAGAAATGTTATCACACAAGTTAATTTGATGACTGGAACTTTATCTTCCTCATTTATATTCATATCTGAATCTATAATATTTATTTTTATTTTTATTTTGCTTATTTACTTTAATCCTTTAGCTACATTAGTGGTCTTTTCTACAATTGGTCTTGGGTTAACTATATTTTATTATTTTACTAGAAAAGCACTTGTTAAATATGGAGAAAAAAGACAGTTAAACGAGAGCTCAAGAATTAAAGAAGTCCAACAAGGATTAAATTTAATCAAAGAAATTAAAATTTATAATAAAGAAGAAACTTTTATTAATAATTATAATATTTTTAATTCTAAAGTTGCTAATTTTGGGAAAAAAATATTTATTATTTCATCTTTACCAAAACTATGGATCGAATTTCTTGTAATATTCACATTTTCAATAATTTGCTTTTACTATTCAATAAATTCAAATTTAATTCTATTGTTACCTCTATTGACAGTTTATGCAGCAGCTGCATTTAGACTATTACCATCCTCACAAAGACTTTATAACATGATCCAAAATTTAAAAAGTAACCAATATATAATCCATAATGTCATAGATGAGATTAATAATCATATTAATAAAAAAATTAATATTAACAAATTAAATCTAAAAAAAATTAATCAATCAATCCAATTAGACAAAGTAAGCTTCTCATTTCCAAATAATAATAAGATACTTTTAAATAAATTAGATTTATCAATCCAAAAAAATGAATTTGTAGGTATTTATGGAGAATCAGGATCAGGTAAAACAACTCTAATTAATTTATTACTAGGACTTATAAAACCAGATAATGGTAAAATATATTTAGATAATAAAGAAATCTCTAATTATAATTTATTTAATCAAATTGCTTATGTGTCTCAAAAAACTTCCCTTTTAGATGACACAATTAAAAATAACATAACATTTGGAGTTCCAACAAATTTAATAAATATTTCAAAGATTAACAATTCTCTAAAAATAGCATGCTTAAATAATTTTGTTGAAAATTTACCTAAGAACCTTGATACTATAGTTGGTGAAAAAAATAACAAAATTTCTGGTGGACAAGCACAAAGAATTGCTATTGCTAGAGCAATATATTCAAATAGAGAGGTAATTATACTTGATGAAGCAACAAATGCAATTGACGCTGATACTGAGGAAATTCTTTTACAAAACTTAAAATTATTAAAATCTGAAAAAACTATAATTTTTATTTCTCATAATTTTAAAATATTTGATATTTGTGATAGTGTATATCACTTAATAAATGGAAAATTACAAAAAAATAAGTAGACTTTATTATGTATAAGGTATTAGTAACAGGAGCAGACGGTTTTATAGGGTCACATTTATGCGAATACCTTTTAGGAAAAAATTATTCAGTTCGAGCACTAGTTCAATATAATTCATTCGATAGTTGGGGTTGGTTAGATAACACTAAAACGAATAATAAAGGATTAGAAATCATTACGGGAGACATAAGAGATCCAATGTGCTGTGATCAAATTACTAAAAATATAGATATAATTTTTAACTTGGCTTCTTTAATATCAATACCTTATTCTTACAAAGCACCGTTAAGTTATATAAAAACAAACATAGAGGGTACAGTTAATCTATGCAACTCAGCATTAAAAAATAAAAAAATAAAAAAATTTTTACATATTTCCACTAGTGAGGTTTATGGATCAGCTTTGTCAGTACCAATTACTGAAACACATCCATTACAACCTCAGTCTCCATATAGTGCAAGTAAAATATCTTCCGAGATGATGGCTTTAAGTTATTTTTATTCTTTTAATTTACCTGTTTTAATTGTCAGACCTTTTAATACCTATGGACCAAGGCAGTCTCTAAGGGCAATTATACCAACAATAATATCTCAAATATTAAGAAAAAATAAAGTAATAAATTTAGGGAACATTCATTCTACTAGAGATTTTAATTTTGTAACTGATACATGTGATGCATTATTTAAGATCTCAAAAGCAAAAAAATTTCCAGAACCTAGATTCATAAACATTGGATCTAACTCTGAAATTAGTATTAAAGATTTAGTGAATAAAATAAAATTTCTAATGGATAGTAAAATAAAAATTACAGAAAAAAAAAATAGATTCAGACCTTCAAAATCAGAAGTTAATAGATTAAAGTGCGATAATTCTGAACTGAAAAAGCTTATAAAATTTACTCCAAAATATAACTTGGATGATGGTTTAAAATTAACTATAGATTGGCTTAGGAAGGATATTAATAAAATAAATAAATCAAATATATATAATGTCTGATAGTTTAATAGGTCTTATCAAAGAAATTTATACCAATGACAAAACTATCCCACTTCATCGTCCCTTTCTAGGAAAAGATGAAAAGTCCATTTTAAAAAAAACTATTGATACAGGTTTTGTATCAACTGCTGGAAAATACGTAGAAGAATTTGAAAAAAAAATTGCTCGATTTACAAAAAAAAAATACTCAATATCAACTGTAAATGCTACATCAGGTTTACATATTGCATTATTAGCAAATGATGTAAAAGCAGATACAGAGGTTCTTTGTCCTTCACTTACATTCGTTGCAACTTCCAATGTTATAAGATATTGCAATGCAAGACCAGTTTATTTAGAAGTTGATTCTAATTTAAATCTATCAATTAATTCTCTTAAAAATTTTTTATATCAAAATTGTGAGATACGTAAAGATGGTTATTGTTGGAATAGGATTACAAATAAAAAGGTAACTGCATTGATTTTAGTTCATACATTAGGACTGCCTTCTAATGAAAAATTATATTTTAATTTATTAAAAAAATTTAACATTCCAATTATACAAGATAATGCTGCAGCTCTTGGCAGTTATTATGATCGAAATCATTTAGGGTATTCAAAATGCACTAGTATAATTAGTTTTAATGGAAATAAAATTATTACCACTGGTGGAGGAGGTATGATACTTACTAATTCAAAAAAAATATTTGAAAAATGTAAATTTTTGTCAACTACAGCAAAAAAATCGCATCCTTTTGAATTTATACATAACTCAATAGGATACAATTATAGGATGCCAAATTTAAATGCTGCATTAGGTTTAGCACAATTTAAAAAAATAAAAAAAATAATAAATAAAAAAAGAAAAATTGCTAATTTGTATGAGCAATGGTGTATAAATAATGATTATAAGTTTATAAAAGAAATTAAAAAAGGTATTTCTAACTATTGGGTAAATGCAATATTATTTAAATCTAAAAAAGAAAAAAATGATTTTTTAATTAGAACTAATAACATGAACATTTTTACTAGACCATTATGGCAACCTATGCATATGTTAAAAATGAATACTAATTTTTCAAAAGCAAATCTTGATAATACAAAATATCTATATGATCATATTGTATGCTTACCTAGTTATCCAGATAATTTAAAATGAAAAATTTAATAATTATTGGCGGCGGTGGTCATGCCATATCATGCTTAGAAATAATAAATTCTTTAAAAAAATTTAAAATTATTGGTATAGTTGATAAAAATAAACCAAAACTAATTAAAAATAATAAATATAAATTTTTTAATTCCAAAGATGAAAATTCAGAATTAATAAACAAAGCTAAGTATTTTTTTATAGCTATTGGTAATTATAAAAAAATAAAATTAAGAAATCAATTATTTAATTATTATCTAAAAAAAGGATTGAAACCAGCAAAAATCATATCAAAAAATGCAATAGTATCTAAAGATGCAATTATTAGTGATGGCAGTATAATTATGAATTCATGTATTATAAATGCTGGAACATTTATTGGTAAAAATTGTATAATTAATACAAGTTCTATTATTGAACATGAAACTAAAATCTTAGATAATTCAATAATTTCAACATCCGTTACAATTAATGGCCAATGCTCAATTGGTAAATCATGTTTTATTGGAAGTGGATCAGTAATGTCTAATAATATAGAGATTAAAAATAATTCTTTTTATAAAATTGGATCAATTATTAAATGAAAAATAAATTACAAATTATTGCAGAAGCAGGAGTCAATCATAATGGATCTTTAAAAATAGCTAAGAAATTAATTGATGCTGCTAAAAAAGCTAATGTCGATTTTATTAAGTTTCAAACATATAATGTAGATAGTCTAATTATTAAAAATACTAAGAAGGCTAAATATCAAAATAAAAATGATAAAACTATAAATCAATATGATATGTTAAAAAAACTTCAACTAAGTAAAAAAGATTTTGAAATTCTTTACAATTATACAATAAAAAAAGGAATAAATTTTTTATCATCACCTTTTGATATAGAAAGTATTGTTTTCCTCAAAAAACTTGGTTTAAAGTACATAAAAATACCTTCTGGTGAAATTACTAATTATCCTTATTTAAGAGAAATTGCTAAAAATAAATTTAATGTAATTATGTCTACAGGAATGAGTAATTTTAAAGAAATCAAAGATTGTATAAAAATATTAAACCGATTTGGTACACCAAATAAAAATATTTCAGTTTTATATTGTGTAAGTTCTTATCCAACATTGCCTGAAGAAATTAATTTTAATACTTTAAAAAAAATAAAATCAACTTTTAAAGTAAATGTTGGTTTTTCTGATCATACTTTGGGTAGTGATATAGCGCCAGTAAGTCTATTTTATGGATCAAATATTATAGAAAAACATTTTACATTAAATAAAAACATGAAAGGACCTGATCATAGATTTAGTCTACAAGAAGATGAATTAATCGAATTTGTAAAAAGATTAAGAAAGACAGAAAACATATTGATAAATAATAACAATGTTAAGGCAAAAAAAGAATTAATAAATAAAGATTTTGTTAGAAAATCAATTGTTGCAAACACAGATATCAAAGTAGGAGATAAATTTACTGAGAAAAATTTAACAACAAAAAGACCAGGTATTGGGATTAATCCTATGAAATGGAATAATGTAATAGGTCAAAAATCAAAATATAACTTTAAAAAAAATGAAATAATAAGAATTAAATGAAAAAAAAAATATTATTCGTAACATCATCAAGGGCTGAATATGGTATAATTAAAAATGTTATTAATATTTTTAATAAAGATAAATATTTTATTAATTACATTTTGATCACAGGATCTCATTTAGAAAGTAAATTTGGCAATACATATAAAGAAATTACAAATAACAATAATCAATTATTTAAAATTAAATTATTTAATAAAAAACTAGATCATGAGGGTGTAATTCAAAATATATCAAAAGGTTTGATCAAATACAAAAATTTTATTCAGAAAATTAAACCTGACTTAATATTTTTATTAGGGGATAGATATGAAATTTTATCAGTTTCATTAGCAGCTAATTTTTTATTAATACCTGTTGCTCATATCCATGGAGGAGAGATTAGCTTGGGATCTTTTGATAATGCAACACGAAATACAATATCTCAATTTTCAAAATTACACTTTACAGCTACATCACAATCTAAAAAACGATTAGAAAATTTTGGTATAAATAAAAATAATATTTTTCATGTGGGTGCACCATCACTTTCTAGCATTAAGATAAAGAATTTATTAAAAAAATCACAACTTGAAAAAAAACTTAAAATAAATTTTAGTAAAATTAATATAATTTGTACTTACCATCCAGAAACAATATCAAAAATAAATGAAAAAAAAAAATATTACTACAATTATAAAGGCCTTTAAGAAATTTAAAAACTGTAATGTGTTTTTTACAGGTATTAATCCAGATC
>MDTG01192488.1_pt1 | contig 13916 bp, 13 predicted proteins | sample 811421 | NCBI WGS metagenome assembly MDTG01 (sample SAMN05326645, study PRJNA326480) | marine metagenome | isolation source: seawater | place: Pacific Ocean: South East | collected 2011 | reverse complement strand
TATTGTTCCTCTACCAATGCTACAAATAGGTGTAGGATTAATTAAAGGAACAGAAGTTAATCTTAGATATATTCCAAAAATAAAAACCGGAAAATTTGGTAAAGCAGGTCTATTTGGTTTTGGTTTTAAACACGATCTTCTACAATGGATACCAATTGTAGATAAAATACCTATTAACCTTTCTATTCAAGCTGGATATTCAAAGTTAGAAGCTGATGTTTCATTAGAGGATGTTCTTCAAAACAATCAGGTTTCAACAACCATGAAGATAGAAGCTACTACTATTAATTTAATACTTTCAAAAAAAGTATTAATGTTTACACCATATATTGGCTTAGGATATAATTCTTCGAAAACAAATCTTTCTATTGCAAATGGAGAAACTTATAATCTAGCTAATTTACCTATACTAACTAATAATTTAAATCCTATAGAGTTTGAAGATAATAATAATCTCAGAGCTAATATTGGATTTCGATTTAATATTACTGTCCTTGCGCTTCAGGCAAACTATACTTTCTCTGAATACCCTGTAGCTACATTAGGAGCGGGTATAAGCTTAAGGTAAATGGAAAGAAAAATTATCATCTTATTTATCATTTTTTTTATCTCGAACAAACAATATTCTCAAAATTTTGATGGAGGCATTATGCTGGGATTGAGCACATCCCAAGTTTCCGGCGATAAACTAGGTGGCTTTGACAAGGCTGGTTTATTAGCTGGAATATTTGCAAAAACAAAAATATATGAGCGAATAGACTTACAAATGGAGATAACCTATATTCAAAAAGGAAGTAGGAATCCAAATATGAATGAAGATTTAATACCACATATATCATTAAACTATGTCGAAGTACCACTTATTTTAAAATACCGTCAAAACAATACATTAAGCTTTGAATCAGGCGGGCAATTTGCACTATTAATAAATGGGTTTTATTCAGATATATATGGAAAAATTAACAATACAGATATTAATCCTTTTATTAATTATGATATTAGTGTATTATTAGGATTAAATTATACAATTTTAAAGGATATGATTCTCAATATGAGATTAAGCAATTCTATTTTTGCTATTGGAAAAGAAGATTATTCAACAAATTCATATAATTCACTAAATAAAGGAAAATACAATTCTGTACTTAGTTTTACAATATATTACTACATATGAAAAATAATAAACAAAAAATAGTTGTTTCCATAACAGGAGCTAGTGGTGCAATTTATGCTAAAGTGCTTCTAGATAAATTACAAATAATGAAAGATCAGATAGAAGAGATTGGTTTACTAATGTCTGATAATGCAAAATTTGTATGGCAACAAGAATTAGATAATACAAATTATACTGAATATCCATTTAAATTATATGAAAAAATGGATTTTATGGCTCCTTTTGCTTCTGGATCTGCTAATTTTAAAACTATGATTATATGTCCTGCATCAATGGGGACTATAGGGCGTATAGCAAATGGTATTTCAACTGACTTAACAACAAGAGCTGCTGATGTAATATTAAAAGAAAGAAGAAAATTGATAATTGTTGCAAGAGAAACTCCTTATAACTTAATTCATATCAAAAATATGAAAATAATAACGGAAGCAGGAGGAATTATTTGTCCTGCAACACCTTCATTTTACAGTAAACCTAAAAATTTTGAAGAACTAGCAGAAACTGTTATAGATAGAGTTATAACTCTTTCAGGCTTGGAACATGATAAATATATGTGGGGAATCAAACAATAAATAATATATAAATCAAGTTATAGTGTTAGTTTAAATATTTATTTATGTTAGATTTTAGTAAGAAAGTTTTAAGTAATGTGAGTTTTGATAAAAACCTTTTCAAAAAAGAATTATCTAAAAATATAAGTTGGCTTAATAAAAGAGAAAGACTATTATTAAAGATATGGGCTCTAACTAAATTCTCTCAGTATAAAGAAATTATACTAGAAGTATCTGATCAAATTTATTAGAAAAGATGTGTTTGATCATCTTCTTTGATTTTTCCTAAATGCTTAAATGCTAAATCAGTAGCTTGTCTTCCTCTAGGAGTACGCATAATATATCCCTCCATAATAAGAAATGGCTCATATACTTCTTCAATAGTACCTGCCTGTTCTCCAACTGCTGTTGCAATAGTTGTTAACCCTACTGGACCTCCTTTAAATTTTTCAATAATAGTAGAAAGAATTCTATTATCCATCTCATCCAATCCATGACTATCCACATTTAGAGCATTTAAAGCAAATTGAGTAATCTCTTGATTAATATTCCCATCTCCTTTTATTTGCGCAAAATCTCTAACCCTTCTTAATAATGCATTGGCAATTCTAGGGGTCCCTCTACTTCTTCTTGCAATTTCTGATGTTGCATCACTATTTATATTTACTTCTAAAATATTAGAAGATCTATTTACTATTTTTGCTAACAAATCTGCTTTATAATATTCTAATCTTGAATTAATACCAAAACGTGCTCTTAATGGCGCGGTTAGTAAACCCGATCTAGTAGTTGCTCCAATTAATGTAAAAGGATTAACTTTAATTTGAACGGATCTTGCATTTGGTCCAGATTCAATCATAATATCTATCTGGTAATCTTCCATTGCAGAATACAAATACTCTTCAACAATAGGATTTAATCTATGAATTTCATCAATAAACAAAACATCTCTTTCTTCTAAATTAGTAAGTAAGCCTGCTAAATCTCCAGGTTTGTCTAATACTGGACCAGAGGTTGTTTTAATATTTACTCCTAGCTCATTAGAAATAATATTGGCTAATGTTGTTTTTCCAAGGCCTGGTGGACCATGTAACAAAACATGATCTAACGCCTCTTCTCTTTGTTTAGCAGCTTCTATAAATATTTCTAAATTATCTACTACTTTATCTTGTCCCTCAAAATCTAAAAACTTAGTAGGTCTTAAAAAATTATCATTTTCTAATTCCTCATTAGGAACATTATCCGCATCTATATTATATTCTGAATCCATTATTTACAAATGTAAAAAGAAATTTAAAAAAATAGGATTTATATAAAAGTAACTAATAATTCTAAGTATGTAAATGCTTGCTCTCATCAAGAAATGGATGATGTTTTATATCAAGCTGTCTCTTACTAAGATTATGCAATACAATCTTAATAAATAAACCTAAGAAACCAATTCCCATTCCTACTTCAAGAACACCTAAATGACCATGTTCATGTAAAGTACCTGGCGCAAACAGCAAGTAAGAATTAATCCAATGACCTATTAATATAATAATACAAACTAGCATTAATCTATTAATATTTCTTTTTGCACCTCTACTCATTAAAAGAATAGTAGGAACCAAAAAGTTTATAATAAGACTAAACCAAAAAAGAAATCTATAATTTGATAGCTCAATTCTTTCCATGTGATATGTAACTTCTTCTGGTATATTTGCATACCATATAAGCATAAATTGAGAAAACCACATATAAGTCCATACAATTGAAAATGCAAAAACAAATTTTCCAAGATCATGGATATGACTATCATTAAGTTCCTGTAAATAACCTTGTTTATGCACAAATAATGTGAGTAATAATATAGATGCAAATCCAATAGCAGCCCATTCACTAAATATATACCATCCAAATAAAGTACTAAACCAATGAGTATCAATAGACATTATCCAATCCCAAGAAGCTGTTGAATTCGTAATGGCAAAGAAAACAATAAACCATCCAGAAGCTCTGAGACCTTTCCAATAAGATTTTTCTCCTATCCCTCCTTCTAAATCGCCTTGTAATGATATATCTCTAAGTCTTTTAGCAAAATAAATCCAAATAAAAACATAAATAAACGACCTTATAAGAAAAAATGTACTGTTAAGATACGGTTCCTTTCCTGCTATAATTTTATCATAATGATCATTATTAGGATCCATAATTCCTGGCTCCATCCAGTGATAGATATGATTCCAATGCATTACTGCTGCTACTACTATAAATAACATCACAAAACATGTAAATGGCAAAAAAGTCATAATAGCTTCAGGAATTCTTTTAAGAATTGTTGACCAACCTGCTTCTGCCACATGTTGTAATGCAACAAAAAATACAGCAAATAGTGATATACCTAAGAAAAAATAATTGTTAAATATTAAATTAGTCCAAGCTGCATGCGCATCATTATAAAATGCAACTAAGCAAGAAATTAAACCTAATATAATCATTAAAATTGCAGCTATATTTGTATTTCTATTTATTTTATACATGATAAATTATTCTTGAGGTATTTTTTGTAACTCCTGTACATATAGTACAATCTTCCATCGCTCTTCTTCTGTTAACTGAGACGCATGAGGGCCCATAGCATTAAGACCATAAGTAATTGCATGAAAAAGATGTCCTGATTTTAATTCTGACATTGATGAACCAGATCGTCTAATAGATTTACTGTCATTATAATGAGGTACAGCAGAATATATTGGATGTGTTATAGTACCTCCTCCTGCTCCCATATCACCATGACAATGCTTACAAAACATAGCATACAAAGCTTTTCCTTCAATTATATTTTTAGAGTTTGAATCATAGGGACTAACAGATTCTTTCCCAGCTAATAAATAATCTTCTAAGCTAGAATCATAATTAAATGTAGATAAATAACCTCTAGCAATTGTTCCTTTTACTGGTTCTCTAGCACTTAAACTATCTTTAAAAACATTACTAATAGAATAAGTTTCTAAAGAAGGTGACCTATACATATCAGGCATGTATTCATAGCCTCTTCCATCATTATCACATGAAATAACGACAAAACTTAATAATATTAAAAAGATTCTATTCTTCATTATCCTTTTCATTAATTTCGATAGCACCAGTGCTTTTTAATAATTTTCTTACTATATCTTCATTTCCATCAACTTCTATTTCCATTAAAAATTTGTCATCTGTTGTTCTTGGGTCTGGACTCTTTGATTGAGATCCTGGATACAACTTGTTTCTGAAAAAATAAGTGATTGACATTAAATGTGCTGCAAAAAGCACTGTACATTCAAACATTATTGGAACAAATGAAGGAAGATTTTGATAAAACGTAAAATTAGGCTTTCCTCCAATATTCATAGGCCAACTCTTACCCGCACCTGAAATCATAATATAATAAATTAATAATCCTCCAAACGTTACTCCTATACAACCATATATAAAAGCAGTAATAGCCATCCTAGTTTCCTTTAATCCTAGAGCATGGTCTAAACCATGAATAGGGAATGGACTATACACTTCCTTTATAGAAATATTTTTTGATCTTATTTCTTTAACAGAAGATAATAAGATGTCATCATCATCAAATATGGCGTATAATACTTTTTTACCCATTTGTTTTATTTTTATATTCTGATCCTGAAGATTTTAAAATCGTTTTTACCTCTGCTTGCGCAATAACTGGGAAGGCTCTAGAGTATAATAGAAATAATACAAAAAAGAAACCTATAGTACCTAGGAATATTCCTATATCAACGAAAGTTGGTGAGAACATTGTCCATGAAGAGGGTAAAAAATCTCGATGCAATGAAGTTACAATAATTACAAATCTTTCAAACCACATTCCTATGTTAACAAATATAGAAAGTATAAATGTTGCAATAAAGGATGTTCTTATTTTATATATCCAATATAGTTGAGGAATAATAACATTACATGTCATCATACTAGCATATGCCCACCAATAAGGACCTGTAGCTCTATTTAAAAAAGCATATTGCTCAAACTCTACTCCTGAATACCAAGCCATAAACAACTCTGTTATGTATGCTACTCCTACTAATGAACCTGTAAAAAGAATAATTACATTCATATATTCAATATGCTTTATTGTAATATAAGATTCCATGCTTACCACTTTCCTTACAATAATTAATAAGGTCTCTACCATCGCAAAACCTGAAAAAAGAGCTCCTAATACAAAATAAGGAGGAAATATTGTTGTATGCCAACCAGGTATCACAGAAGTTGCAAAATCCATACTAACAATTGAATGTACAGAAAAAACAAGAGGTGTCGCAAGCCCTGCTAATACTAAAGAAACTTCTTCAAATCTTTGCCAGTGTTTTGCTCTTCCACTCCATCCAAATGCCATAAGCGTATATAATTTCTTTCTCATTGGACTGATCTTTTCACTCAATCGATCTCTTATCATAGCGAAATCAGGGATAAGACCAATATACCAAAACACAACTGAAACAGAAAAATAGGTTGATATAGCAAATACGTCCCATAATAAAGGCGAGTTGAAATTAACCCATAAAGAACCGAATTGATTAGGAACTGGGAAAACCCAATATGCAAGCCAAGGGCGTCCCATATGTATTAAAGGAAATAAAGCAGCTTGAGCAACTCCGAAAATAGTCATAGCTTCCGCTGACCTATTAATAGCCATTCTCCATTTCTGTCTGAATAATAATAAAACTGCAGAAATAAGTGTTCCAGCATGACCAATACCAATCCACCATACAAAATTAGTTATATCCCAAGCCCAATCTACGGTTTTGTTCAAACCCCAAGCGCCAATACCTGTACCTATAGTATAAGCCATACATGCGAATCCCCAAAGCATTAAAACAGCTGATAAACTAAATAATATCCACCAATATTTATTTGCTTTTCCTTCAACAGGCTTTGCAATATCTATAGTAATATCATGATAAGTTTTATTACCTAGAATTAATGGATCTCTTATTTTTGACTCTTTTTGCATTATTTATTTCTTATCTTAGTTTGATAAAATACTGATGGTCTAACATTTAAATGATCTAATAAATCATATGCTCTATCATCTTCTCTTAATTTAGACACCTCACTATTTGGGTTATTTTTATCACCAAAAACAATTGCTCCTGTTGAGCATGAAGAAGCACAAACAGTTTGAGCATCTTCGTCCTTAATCGGATTACCTGAATTCTTAGCTTCTAATTTAAGAGCTTGAATTTTTTGTATACACATACTACATTTCTCTATAACACCTCTTGAACGAACTACTACATCAGGGTTTAAAACCATCTTACCTAAATCATCATTCATATTGAAATCAAACTTATCATTATTTGAATATTCAAACCAATTAAATCTTCTTACTTTATATGGACAGTTATTGGCACAATAACGCGTACCAACACATCTATTATATGTCATCTGATTTAATCCTTCATTACTGTGAGTAGTTGCTGCAACTGGACATACATTCTCACAAGGAGCATGATTACAATGTTGACACATAACAGGCTGAAAAACTACTTCAGGGTTCTGAGCAGGCTCTTCCATTTGTGCATAAGTTGCTACTGAAGATAAGTTTTCTTTATTTCCCAATTCCTTAGTCATGTCAGAAGAATAATATCTATCAATTCTTATCCAATGCATATCTCTACTTTTTCTAATCTCTTCCTTACCAACAACTGGAATATTATTTTCTGCCTGACAAGATATTACGCATTCTCCACATCCAGTACAAGCAGTTAAATCAATGGAAAGATTCCAGAAATGACCTGTTTCTAAATCATGTGCTTCATATAAAGATAGTTGATCAGATGGCAAATCACCTTTAAAGGTATGATAGGTATCCCTGTGATTACCTGATTTTGGGTTTTTAACATAATCCTGTAATGTTGTTTCTTTTACTATATCTCTACCCATCATTGTATGGTGTAGTTGTATAGATGCAAATTCATACTCTCCTGCTACTTTTTCTATATTCACTTCCGATTTTTCAAGTAATGGAAAAGCATTAAATCCTATATTATTTCCAGCTTTACCCGAATGTGTTCTTCCATAACCTACAGCAATACCTAATGTATCATTTGCTTGTCCTGGCTGAATTAAAATAGGAACTGATTTTAAAGTGATATCTCCTGATGTTAAATCTACAACATCTCCGTTTAAACCTCCATTAGAAACATTCCAATTCTTTAATCCTAATTTTTCTGCCGTGGCAGGAGAAATAGTTAAATAATTATCCCAACATGCTCGAGTAATTGGATCTGGAAATTCTTGTAGCCATGGATTATTAGCTTGTGAACCATCTCCTAAACCAATACTTTCATAAACAGCTAACTCCAATCCAGAATATTTCTTTACATTTGAACCACTACCTCCAAATAAAAATCCTAACCCAAAAGAATTAAAATCTTTGTTAATCTTTAATTTACTTTGTCTAATATTAAAGTATCCATCATGTAAAGATTTCTCCCAATTAACACCTTTTTCTTTCCAAAAATTTTCTAAATAATTTTGATAATCTGATTTACTCATCCAGTTTAATAATGTCTCTTGAAACTGTCTAGTATTAAATAACGGTTGTATAGTTGGCTGCATCAAAGTATACCTTCCTAAAGAAGGGTTTGCATCTCCCCAACTCTCTAAATTATGATGATCAGGACATACATAATCCATCAAAACTGCAGTTTCATCTAAATAAGATGAGGTTGAAATCTTTAATTTTATCTTTGATAAAGCATTTTTTAATTTTTCAGAATCTGTAAACGTATATAAAGGATTTGTATTATAAGTAATTAATGCGCCAACATTACCTTTATTTATATCTTCTAACAAAGCAGTCATTTTTTTACTATCCCCTTGTTTTAAATAAGATGGATTAGAAATATCAATAGTTCTGCCATAATTAGTTAATTCATTATTAATTGCATTAACCATTATTTGTATATCTTTACTATTACTATCACTAACTACAATAGAGCTTCCTTTATTACTAATTAATTCTTTTAATATTTTTTCTAATCTACTATCAACAATATTATCACCCTTTAGCGCTTTATACAACTGTCTTAATAAATCTTCTTGCTCAGATGGCTTTATTTGTATTCTGTAGTCTGCATTTGCACCAGTTAAAGACATATTAGTCTCTAATTGATAATGCCTAGACATTTTGTTGTTTTTCGGGTTTCTTCCCTTGATATAGTCATTAGAATAATCATTAGCACCCCAATTACCAATAAAATCAGCACCAAAAGAAACAATAACATTTGCTTTATCAAAATGATATTCAGGTATGGCTCTAACACCAAAATTCGCCTTATTTGCATTTAAGATTCCATCATAAGGGATAGAGTCAATCATTACATGCTCTACATTATTATATTTCTTACTAAAATCTTTAATTAAAGATTTTGTAGTAGGACTTAATATTGAAGAACTTAATATCACAATTTTATTTTTAACCTCTGAGAGATTTTGTTTTATCTCAATATCTATATTTTCCCATGTAATTTCTTTACCTTTCTTTAATGGGGTTTTTAATCTTGATGAATCATATAATGATAATACACTAGCTTGCACTCTAGCATTTGTACATGTTTGATTATTCTCAATTTTAATTGGACGACCTTCTCTATTTTTTACAAGAACACTTGCATAGTCTCTTCCGTCATAGATTGTACTTGCATAATAATTAGCGACTCCAGGAATAATTTCATCTGGTTTCACCAAATAAGGAATTGATTTAACAATAGGAGTTTCACATGATGCAAGTGTTGCCGCTGCAGTACTGAAGCCTAAAAATTTAAGAAAATCCCTTCTAGAAGTAGAAGAAGATGGTAATTTTTCATCACTTAAAAACTCATCAATAGGCAAATGCTCTCTGAATTCATTATGAACTAATTTTTCTACAACAGGATCATTATTTAATTGAGCTATACCTTTCCAATATTTCTTTTTATTGTTCATTGTTGCAAATTTATTAATAATGACATTTTGAACATTCTAAACCTCCCATTTTATCAACCGTTATCACCTCTCCTTTATACTTCTCTTTTAACTGTTCATGTAAATGTGTATAATAATTATTCCCTTCCATCTTAACTTCTGTCTCTCTATGACATTCGATACACCAGCCCATAGTAAGTTCAGCATGTTGATAAAGCACATCCATTTCTTCTACTGGACCATGACATTCCTGGCATTCTAATCCTCCTGCAACAACATGCTGTGAATGATTAAAATAAGCATGATCAGGCAAATTATGAATCCTCACCCATTTAATAGGTTTCTTTTCATAATTTTCAATATAAGTTCTAGTTTCTGGATCAAACCCAACAGCATCATAAATCTTAGAAATTTCTTTTGTTCCAGTAATTGCTCCTTCATTTATATATGTGTGACAATTCATACATACATTCGCAGATGGAATACCTGAAGTCTTACTATGTCTGGCAGAAGAATGGCAATAATTACAATCTACACCATTGATTCCAGCATGTATCTTATGTGAAAAAGCGATTGGTTGTTCAGGCATATAATTAGTAGTAACACCAACACCCATTAAACTATCAAATACAAATTTCAATGAAACAATAACAACTACTGCACCAACAAATATTTTGTTAATATTATAAGAAATAAACAAGTCAAATTGAGAAACTAAAGTTTCGGGTATCGTTTCAGTTTCATAACCTAAATTTTCTTTTAATTTATTCTTAAGTGAAACTAAAAGATATAATATGCTGACAATTACTAAGGCAATAATCATCAAAAAGGTAGATGTCTGCATACCTTCATCAGAACTTCCACCTGTATTTCCAGCAGTTATATTCTCTTGAATAGGAGGGTTAGCTAAATAAGAAAGTAATGAGTCTAATTCTTGATCTGAAAAATCAAAAGATTGCATTGCAACCTTATTATACTCTTCATATATTGCAATTGCCCTTTCATCTCCACTAGCAATAAATGCTTGTGAATTTAGAATCCATTTTTTTAACCATGCATCTTCATATTTATCGGTAACCCCTTCAAGACCTGGGCCTACTAATCTGGTTTTACCTATTGAATGACATGCTGTACAATTTGCTTTAAAAATACTCTCCCCTGAATCTTGTGCAACAAGAGGATAAGCAATAATACCTAAAATTAAAATAAAATAGAAGCGAAAATTTCTTTTCATACTAATCTTTCATCATTTTTTTCGACCACAAATTTAACTTTTTATGATAAATTATATTATAATCTTATTTATTATAATACAATTTATAATAATTCTAAATAGCCTGATCAGTCTACCTGTACAACCTTAATAATTTCTGGAACAGCATTTTTAATAGCTGTTTCAACCCCATTCTTTAATGTCATCATACTTACATCACAAGTACCACAAGCTCCAGTTAGCCTCACTTTAACGGTCATATCATCTGTTAATCCTACCAGGACTATATCTCCCCCATCACTTTGCAGATATGGTCTTATATCATTAAGTGCATTCTCTATTTTATCAATATATTTATTATTTTTTGGCATATTTTTAGCTTATGAACAACCTTTATTATTTGTTATCTTTACTGTTTTTGTAGGTGGTAAATGTACATTTCTTTTTTCAATTTCAAAAATAATATTTTTGGCTAATTCTTTAAAAATTATAGAAATTGGAGTATTAGATTGCATAACAGCTGGTCTTCCCGCATCCGCTGCTTCTCTAACAGATTTTACAAGTGGAATTTCTCCCAATAAATTTATCTTCATATCTTCTGCCAATCCTTTAACTCCTGAATCACCAAAAATGAAATATTTATTATCAGGAAGTTCTTTAGGTGTAAAATAAGCCATGTTTTCAACAAGCCCTAAAACAGGAACATTAATACTTTCTAATTGAAACATATTAACTCCTTTACGAGCATCAGCTAATGCAATATTCTGAGGGGTACTGACAACCACAGCTCCAGTAAGAGGTATAGATTGAACTAAAGATAAATGAATATCTCCAGTTCCTGGAGGTAAATCAACAATTAAATAATCTAACTCTCTCCAATCAGTATCCCAAAGTAATTGATTTAATGCCTTAGAAGCCATAGGCCCTCTCCATACAACAGCTTGTTGTGATGTAGCAAAGAATCCAATAGAAACTATCTTAACTCCATGACTCTCAAGTGGCTTGATTTTTCTCTTACCTTTAACCGCTACAGCTTGAGGAACAGAATGCTCTAAATCAAACATAATATGCATAGAAGGACCATAAATATCAGCATCAATTACCCCTATTTTATAACCCATATTAGATAGTGCAACTGCGACATTAGCTGTAATTGTTGATTTTCCCACCCCACCCTTTGCAGATGAAATAGCAAATATATTTTTTACACCAGGAATAGGAGATCCTTTTATTTCTGGCTTTTTTTCTACAGCAGAAATTGTGAAATTTAACTTCACATCTTGAATATCTTCAAAGGAATTCTTAATTAATTTAGAAAAAATTTCTTCTATTTTTTTTCGATATTGTAAAGTAGGATTCTCAATATGAATATCTAAATCTATATTAGAACCAAAAATCTGAATATTTTTAATTGAATCTATTTTTAACTTTTCATCCTTTAAATCTTGATCAATAAATTCTGACAATACAGCAAGCAACTTTTCTTTACTAATTTTTATCATAAAACAAAAATAATATTAATAATTTAGACTGAAAACAATATAAGTAATTGATGATCCTTTATCTAAAAAGATGTTTTCATAATGCGTCTTAATATCCATGTGTTGTAAATTAACTTGAGCGGCATGCACATCCGAATTGCTATATTCTAATAAATGTTGCTCAGCTGAAATAACCCCTAATGTAAAACCATAAAGAAACTGACTATCTGTCTTTAGGTGTATTCTTCCTTTTTTTCTTAAAATATTATTATATCTGTGTAGAAAAATTGGGTGAGTCAATCTCTTTTTTCCTCTTCGACTCTTTATTTGTGGGTCTGGAAATGTAATCCATATCTCATCTATTTCATCAACTGAAAAACATTTTTCAATCCATTCAATACGTGTTCTTAAAAATCCTACATTAGAAATATTGTCTTGCAAAGAATCTGTTGCTCCCTTCCAAATTCTTGCCCCTTTAATATCTATGCCAATAAAATTCTTATTAGGATATCTCTTCGCAAGACCTACACTATATTCCCCTTTACCACAACCTAATTCTAAAACTATAGGGTTTTTATTTTTAAAAAAATCTGACCGCCACTTACCTTTTAAATAAAAATCATCATCTAAATCGTCAATACTGGGTTCAAGTACATGATTATATTCTTTTAATTGAGAGAATTTTTTTAATTTATTTTTTACCAAAACTTTATAATTTAAGACAAAAATACATAGTGTTTTAATTATTTTTGCCCTATGAGCAGAAAAAAAACAATCTTAATTGCTCCTTTAGATTGGGGGATTGGACATGCTACTAGATGCATCCCTATAATATATGCTTTGATAGCACAGAAATTTAATGTTATAATTGGCTCAAACGGAAGAGCTTCAATATTATTAAAAAAAGAATTTCCAGATATAAAAATTATTACCATCCCTGGATATAACATAAAATACTCTAGATATTTACCCATGAGTATCAGTATGATTCTACAGCTACCAAAAATTGCATTTAAAATACAAAAAGAAAAAAAAACATTAACTAGGCTAATTGAGAAATATAAAATTGATGGTGTTATTTCAGACAATCGATTTGGATTTTTTAACAATAAAATACCTTGTGTATTTATCACTCATCAATTAAAAATTAAAAGCACTTATTTTTCTAAGTATATTCAAAAAATAAATTACTACTTTATTAACAATTACAATCAATGCTGGGTAATAGATGATTTAAAAAAGAACCTAGCAGGAAGTCTCTCTAATCCCCATAACATACCTAAAAATACTATCTATATAGGAACACAATCACGTTTTAAAAAAATTAAGAAGAAAAAAACATATAAAATTTTAGCTATTATATCGGGACCAGAACCCCAAAGAACAATATTAGAAAAGAAATTAATGAAATCATTAGCAAAAAGACAAGAGAAAAACATAATTATATTGGGAAAGACTGAAGAAGAAAAAACAGATAAAATTGGAAACTTAATTATAAAGTCACACCTAAAAACAAAAGAACTTAATAATGT
>MDTG01365153.1_pt1 | contig 13917 bp, 9 predicted proteins | sample 811421 | NCBI WGS metagenome assembly MDTG01 (sample SAMN05326645, study PRJNA326480) | marine metagenome | isolation source: seawater | place: Pacific Ocean: South East | collected 2011 | reverse complement strand
TTTTTTACGATCTCTGCAAGATGCTCCTCCTTCACTGCGGGTGCCAAGTGCATTTTAATGGCACGAATCATAAACGCCTCGTCTATTGTTCTTTTGACAGAGTCATTAGAGTTTATGAGCTTATTCATAGATCTTCTGGGAGTTTCGACAACTACACACTCGATGCCCGCATAAACGCTGGTGGAGCGCCGACGACCTGAAATAAGTGACATTTCACCAACAAATTTCCCAGTGCTAAGTTCAAGGGTGGGCTCAGAATCTGAGGGTTTTATCTTAACTTTAACTGTCCCTTGTAACACCGTGAAAAAAGTATTTGTATAGTCGTTGTACTCTATTAATTTGTCTCCATCTCTCGGCGAACGTATCTCCGAATCTAATAGAAATTCTCTCAATTGCAGAGGGCTGAGGGATTCAAATAATGGGATGCTGTTTCTAACCAGTTCGATTCCTTCATCAACAGAGTTGATTCCGGCCACATTTTGGAATTTATCCCAAAGTAATGCCTCGTCCGCGGGTTTTACTTTTCGCCCAGATATCGTTTCTATAACTTCGTAGCCTTGATTCAGACACTGTTTTATCAGCGGATAACCTGCGAGGGCTCCTATCACATACAAGCCTGAAATATTCGATTCATATGTCGGGGACACGATAGGGACTGCCGTCGGGTCGTCGGATGTGAATTCGATCCCAACTGATTCCAGGAATTTTCTAGGGGGAAGTGCCCCCAAGCGACCAATTATTCGGTCGCATTTGAGATCTATTTCCTCCTCTTTAGTTTTTATTTGAAAATTTAAGCGGTGCGTCTCTGAATCTTTGGGTAGCGAGGTTACTTTGACGGCGTTAGCATTATAAATACAGTTTAACGTGCCTTTATCAATGGCTCCCGTTATGGCATTTAGGTTGCCTTCTTTGGCTCGGGCAAATTCATCTCTTCGATTGAGTATATAAACTTCATTGTGACCGGCTAACGCCAACGCATTTTCTATTGCCGCATCACCGGCGCCGACTACGACAATCGTTTCGTCAATGTATTCATCCGGGTCGTCTAATTGATACTGTACAAACTCTAAATCTTCGCCTTCAGTTCCCAGCTTTCGAACATTACCTTGCATTCCAATACTCAGAACCACATTATCAGATGTAATTAGAGAGCCATCGGATAGGCTCAGCTCAAAACCTTGTGCTGTTTTTTCTATTTTGGTTACATTAGCCTTAAATTTTATATTTACTTCGTGTTGGCTTATTCCGTTTTCCCAGCCTTTCAAGACCGATTCTCTTGTTCCAGCCTCGAAGCTTACAGCAGCCCGCGCGGGTAGCACTGCGGGTTCGGCCATCACATGTTTGCCTTTTTGAAAGTTAGAGATAGTCTTGGCGATCTCAGGCGATGCCTCTAGCAAAATATGTGGGATTTTTGTTTCAGCAGCTCTTGCTCCCGCCGATAGGCCACCAGGCCCTGCCCCTACAATTGCTACTTTATACGCGTTTGCTGACATCTTTTAATCCATGAAACCTTTCAGTTTTCTCATTTTAGTTTGTAGGCGTCTTGGTCTAAAATCATCTTCATTTTCTAAGGTTTTGTAGAAATCGTCCAGCTTATCGTCTATGTTTTTCGGTAAGAGTTCAGTATTGCCACTTCGATATAAGTCGTTTACCAGCACAGAAGCTGCCATAACAGCTTGTTCGGCACTACTGAAATCGGAATATTCCCCGCCCATACCCGCATTAGAAATTTCTCGTAAGATCTCAGCTACTCGATTAGGAGAGAATTCGAATTCATTAATCTGACCTAATACCGAATCTAACACATGATTCATTTTTTTCATGGTAGCAGTCAGCTCGTCTTTACTGTTTAAACTGTCTTTGTGTAGTTTACTGACGAAATCGCTTAATAGCATCGCGGATTCTGAATTTATGACTTTCAAAAGTGCAATTGAAATAAGCAAGGCGCTATCATTAATTCTTACGCGACCAGGACCCAAGGGGTTGGTTTTTCTGGTTTGCCATCTCACAGTATCAACAGAGTGATGGCAGGTGTGACATTCGTAAAAAGTGAATTCAGGAAAGAGACCGTCGTCCATCGATACGTGCTCAGAGGCTAGTCTCAGGAATTGCTGCGAAGCCATTATTTGTCCCATAGCCCAAATACGTATTTCTTCCGTTTGAGGTTTCCTTGCTCTGTAGTCAGCATCAGCTCGATAATGTGCGGGTTGGATTTGAGAGAATGTCGCTAACTCAAAAACCAGCCTAGGGTGTCCTGCTGCCATCATTTTATGAGTTACCAATTGATCGTCTTTCGCACCTAAATGACAAGATAAGCATAACTTTCCTCGATTCTGTGGATCCGCTGTCGGAAACATTCCTAATTTAACTAGATCTACTGAATCATCTGGGACTGTGTGGGCTTTAAGCCACAAAGACGCTGGTCCATGACAGCCTTCACAAGAGACACCCTCGCTGTGGGTGAAACCATCCATAACCTCATATTGTTGGGTTGGTGTTACATGACAACTTATACACCTAGAGTCATTGGTGGGGTCAATCCTAAGATTTTTTCCAATCTGTTTTCCTAGAGGGCTGATCAGCGCGGCATAAGATTGGGAATGAGGATCTTGATCATACCATGTGTTGAATTCATTTCTTAAAATGTTCCCGTAACTGGATTCCACTCTGCCTCCGTGACAGGTCGATGTCCCGCAGCTCATGCCACCGATGAATGCTGGCTCTTCTGTATCAGATTGTGCGGAGGCAAAATTAACATAGTGGCCGCTCAAGAACAGAATAACCGTTACAATGATGGTAAACCTCAATTCAGTTTGGCTATTCTTACGGTTACAGGTCATGTTTTATACCATCCGCAAAAGCCTTGACAGCTCGCAAATAGTTTCCCCGATTGTAGTTGGTTTCAGTCCCTAAATTTTGAAAGACTTTGTCTAATCTTTTTTCTAAAGCTTGTAGTTCAGTGGAGTCTATTCGCTTATCCTCGTAGTCGCTCACGGTTAATGTGGAGAGGCTCATTGCGGTCATCTCTGCCATGTAATACGACGGTGAAGATAGTTCTTTCATGCTTGAGATGAGGCGATTTGCAAGGGCAAGTCCTGAAACTTCATTGGTTTCAAGAGACTCCAACGAGCGATTGAGTTTTTTAAGTTGTTTGGTTAGATGTACTAGGGCTTCGGTTATAGAATTTCTGGAATTGGTCTTGTGAATGAGTGTAGTTACATTGTTCCGGATCTGGCGAGCTAACTTCACGTCTACAACGCTTGCAACAGCATGAATCATTATCATATTGGATATGTTAATCGACGGAGACCCAAAGTTCTGGTTTGAGCGAGTTATGTCAGCGAGTTCTGCAATAGACTGGTGACAGTCACTGCATTCGAAATGAGCTAGCTCAGGTACCAGCCCACCTTCTCGGATATTTGTTAGCAATGATTCCGAGATATGCAGTCCAGAAATTATTTGGCCTTTTGCCCAAGCGTAAACTGCGGAAGGCGGATTTTTTCGTCTTATATAATCTGCGTCCATGTTGAAATGTGAATGAGCGGCGGTGTAGGTTTCCAGTTCGAATTTTAGTCTCGGATGGCCCGCACCGTAATATCGATGAGAAAATTTATTATTTGAATCGGCCTGATGACAAGATAAACATAATTTAGCGCGATGGGCTGGAGAATCAGTTGGATAAAGTCCAGCAGCGATATTTTTTGAGTGATTAGAGTCTGCTTTAAGATGGGTTGAAAGAAAAGCCCCTCCTGGACCATGACAACTCTCGCAAGTCACCCCGGATGACAAGGAAAAACCCTCTCCTCTTTGAGCTTCGGGAACGTAGGTCGCGTGACAGGTCAGACACTGGGGAGCTTCGTGGGCGTTCTTTAGATTTAATTTACTGGCTATTGAGGCCGCTCTCTGAGAGTTAAGGGTTTCGAAGGCATCAGAGTGAGGATCGGATTGTTCCCAAAGGGTTCTTTCTTTCATCAGAATCGTAGCGTTCCTCCATGGTTCGGGTGATCCATGGCAGGTAGAGCTGCCGCAGGTCTCTATACCAAGAAATCTGTCAGATCGATTGTTATGTGGAAGCTCGGGCGTGGCTGCGAAGGAGTTAGATCCTAAAATTATTATTGCCGTTAAACTAAATATTTTGAGTGCGCGGCCTGGCATTGGCTGGGACCAGATCAAAATTTCATCCTTAGTTCTGCCTTTATTCCGCTGAGGTCATCTTGGTTTTCTCTGAAACCTATCATTCCATCGGCTCTGACAAGCCATTGTTTGGATAGTGGTAATTGCCATCTAAATCCTAGAGCAAATTCGTTCCCTCTGGCACTGCGTCCGGTTACATTATCGTCACCTAGAGGTGTAAGCCCAGCGAGCTCTACAACGATTTGTTGATCTAGGTTAAACAAGTAGGAGACTCCGATGGCACCACCTGCAGAATCTATCCCAGTGTCATCTAATTTAGGAAATCCAGTAACCCCATCTGTTTCAAAGTTGATGCCTGTATTTTTTATGATTCCACCCGCACCCGCAGCCCGAGCTAAGGATTGTGTCTTATTTTTCCCGATATAGAAATTAGCGTAGGGCACTAAGGTGGAAGGTAGTGAAGTTATCAAAGAGTTTTCTACTAGCAGCATGTAACCGTCTGCTGTCTTACCCAAACCAAATCCTGGATCTTGTCCTACGTTCCAAACAGCCCGGATTGAGTTTGAAATTTTACCGAAGTATCTTTTTGTCACCGCTAGCGTGAGGTTGTGGTAACTAAAGTCGCCCCGAGCATCCGCTCGGGTATCAAGGGTGTAGCCGTAGCCCGCCTCGATGTACATTTCGCGCCAATCGATAAAGGTTGCAATCCCGAAAACTTTTGAGTCGTGATCATCAAATCCACCATTTCTGTTCACAATAGCTTTGGTTGTGAAGCGATCGAAACCTCCAAAAAAAGTGACGTCCATATTAGTGATATCTAATAGGGGACTATTCATTGCCGTTAGAGAAAACGCACCGCCGATGAAGGCGTCTTCCATCCAAACTCCATTTTGAAAAAAAAGTGGCATCAGGCCAAATGAAATCGGAATGTCGAATTTAGTATGATTGTCGGTAAGCCCAGATATTATCGAGCCTAATTCTCCTTCAAAAAAGAAACCTTCTGGGTCGATGTCAAATGTGCCCTCAGTGTCTTCACCTCGTAAATCCTTTAGATTTCCCCCAAACTCAAAGCGGGTACTTTTGCCTCTCTTATCGAAGGGTCGCAGGAATACGTTAATTCTTTCGGTGGCTGTCAGTCTAAAATCAAGAAAAAGATTTAGACGGGCGGCCATTTGTGATGTGTCTACCGCTCCATTATCGTTATGTGCCGTAACTAGCCTTAGGTCTCCGAAAGCAATAAGTTGAGGACGAAGTAAGTTTTTTTGTCCAAATAAATCTATCCCAGCTCCAATTGGGCCCTCCTGATACATGGGCCACGGCCATTCAATCCATGGTCGGGGAGCATTTTCGATTTTGTATTTACCACCATAGATTTTTAGCTGCTCTTCCACATCATAGGCTTTTTCCTCGTAGTAAGGATCGGGACCAAACAAGGAGCTGTCGTATTCTGTATTACTTGCCTCATCCGACATTTCTATTGGCTTTTTCTTATGGTGATAATTGTCTCCATGGACCTTACCGTCATGGGGTTCTGGAATCGGAGAGTCTTCATTTTTGGTCTGTGATTTTTCCCCGTCGTGATCTCCTTCGGCAGATTCTGGAACCACGGGTGGACTATCCGAAATAGAGCGACGCAGTACTTGGGCCTCCAAAATGCTAATAACTCCGGTTAGCAAGAATCCCATTAGAACTATTTTATTAAAAGAGGTGAGGCGCCCTTGAAAGACTTGTCGTAAGAATGAGAGGCTCACAAAGTCGTCTAGGTGCCTTCTGACAAGGTAGACTGTGCCGAGCCAAGTGATTGTGAAATCTCGGCGGATATTTGAGAAGTTGGTTCTATCCTTTATCATTTTTTTATTTGGTAGGATCTTACTGAATTTCAAATTCAACTGCGTTCTGATGCAGGTCAACCATCCATTCATTAATAGACCGCTCCATATCCTCTGTTGCTCCAACGAATTTCATAAAATAAATGGGTTCTGCTCTGCTCCTGAATCGGGATTGCAAAACGTACTTTCCAGGTTTGGATATTTTTTCCTTCGGTATTTTGTATTTCGCCATACGGTGGGCTAGCGGAGGCAGGCTTCTTCCCTCCATTCTAATGAATGGTGGATGATTGATAACTGATGTCGGCACGCCGGCTGGTCTGATGTGCGGTATCTGATCAATATCGAAGTTGACCGGCAAATACATTTCTCGGTCTGTCCCTTTTACATTAGTTGTTAAAAACTTAGTCTGTAGGTTAAATAATTGAGAATCGTATTCTATATTTCCAGCCGCCACTTCTAACGAATGGATATCTGCCATGTCACCATATTTGTCTACATACCCAGATTCCCAAACTCGCTCTCCATCTGGATCAATAAGTACAACGTTAAACCATAGTTCAGGCTGGGCCCCTAGACTTCCGGAGGGCAGGTTATGTCCCTTATCCTTATTCGTTATCTTGTAGCTAAATTTAAGAGTTTCATTCACTTTAAGGTTACTTTTAAAGAAAGGTCCGTCGATTCTCATGGAATTTTCCATTACTTCTATTCGAGATTGACGTTTGTCTTCCAGTAATTTCAAGTTAAGCGAGATGACGTAACGAGCTTCTTCTCGAGCTTTTCTGGTTGACCAAATTTCTGGAAACTCCGCCTCGACTTTGCCTTTTTCAAGGAGATCTTCCCAGTCCGGCTCTCCCCAATCTGATCGGTAATCGAACTTCAACCACTCATCTATCGACCAGTTCAACCCCTTCGGATTGAAGGGGAAAATGCCTGGATGGGCAATCGGATAGCCAGGCCCGTAAAATAGGTGATTAGAATGTTTAGCGTTCGGATCCCCTACGATTTGACCATTTACTACAGCAATCGGCCAGGTGTCATAACCGTAAGGCTCCCCAGGCACACTGCCCATATGGCAATCTTGGCAGGTAATGCCTTCTTTAGATGCTGGAGCATTTCGGTATTGCTCCCATACAACTTCAAGTTTAATTCCGGGGTGTACTGCTACTTGATGGCAAGAAACACAAAACTCGCTCTTAGAAATTTGTTCATGCTTTATCGGTTTGCTGTGAATCGGGGTTCCATCTTCTCCCTCTGCTACTGAGACCTCGTATTTGTCAGCATTAGTAAGCACTTGTTCAATCGCTTTGCCAGTACCAGCACCATATACTGGAGCTCTGAGAGGGGCAGGATCGATGTGTCTTTCACCATTGACCTTGCCGAACTCGGCGCTAACCCGATGACAAGTGATGCAGGTCACGCCTTCTCTGGAGATATCCGAGCGTTCCCATAAAGCTTTTTCTCGGGGCTCTCCCATTTGAGTGGCCACTTGTTGATGGCATCTCACGCAAAATGTCCCAATCGTTCCGGAAGCAAAAACGTTTAGAGCCTGTTCAAATTTATGAAACATAGGAGAAATGGAAGAATAGGCATGATTAGATACTGCCCACTCCCAAAATACTTTAGGGTGGCAGGAAGCGCATTCTATCGCGCTGGGATAATTTGTTTCTGCATAAACTGCCGCATGAGGGTCTTCCACAGCTTGAGAAATGGACGCACACGCAAGCAAAGCGCTAGCCAGAAAGAGTCCCCACCCCCCTTCCTTGATAATACTCACTTTTTCGCTCCTTTTGCTCCCAATACAGTTTGTTTTGGAAGCCCTATTGTTTTTCAACTTCTCTTATTTTACCCGCAATTAGTCATGAGATTCCAGAATTTAGTTAGCAAATTGTTATATCTTCGGACACTTCCGATATATGACCGATTATAGTAGAGTCAGTATATCCAGCTTCGTGTAATTTTTTTATGCACTTTTGAGCAATAGAGGCCTTTATGGTAGCCATTAAACCACCCGATGTCTGGGGGTCGAAACATAGTTGGTATCTTGCATTAGCCTTGATTTCATTTGTTGCCTCATGGTTGACTTTGATGTTCTCCGGCTTTAGCGTGCTTTCAACGCCTAGTTCAGCTAATGGTATTGCCCCGTCATAGAAAGGTACCTTTTCTATAAAAATAGTGGCCCCTTCTTCAGAACCTCGGATCATTTCTGATAAATGTCCGACCAAGCCGAAACCGGTAATATCTGTAAGTGAGGTTGCTCTACATTCAGAAAATATATTAGAGGCATTCGCGTTAGATTGGGTCATTTCCCTCAGGATACTGCTTATCCAACGGCCCTTGCTCAAACCTTTCATAGCTCCAGCAAATAGCACGCCACTGCCAAGCGGTCTCGTCAATATGATTAGATCTCCAACGGCCGCTCCGGTTTTTCGTATTATAGCCGTCTCTTCGACCTCTCCGTAGGCAGAAAATCCAATATTTATTTCATCTGCCTCATTAGTGTGACCTCCGACAAGTACTGTTCCATTTTCTTTTAGTCCCTCAGAAGCGCCTCGCATTAAGAGGGCCATGTCATTTTTCATCAGTTTTTGATCGGAAAGGGGTAGCCCTACTATGGCGAGGGCGCTTTTAGGGCGTGCTCCCATAGCAAAGACGTCGTTGAGTGCATGGTTAACGGCAATTTTTCCAAGTGTCCAAGGATCGTTAATAAACTCTTTGAAATTATCAATGGTATGAACCCCTAAACTACCGGACTTAGGTTTGACGATCGCAGCATCATCTGCTTTTTCAAGTCCGATAATGATTTCAGACGAACCTACCATTGGCAATTCTGTTAGAACTTCTTGTAATAAGTTTGGTCCAATTTTCGAGCCGCATCCACCACATCTCATCTCGGGGTTTTCAAGTACCTCTACTTCAGAGCTTTTTCCCATCGACATAGGCTCTAAATCTTTGTACTTTTTGATGAATCGTTTGTCTACAAAATTTTTGTATTTCCAAACCCATCCACCGTTAAATGCGAAAAATCTAGTTGCAGCGATAGCGCTTCTTCCTCCCAAAGAAATTATAGCTAAAGCCTTTTTTTGAGGTTTGAAATTCCTCAATGGCTTGTTTTGGAGTGCCCGTCTTAGGTTATTCGTTAGAGCAGGGCCTTGTCGGACAGCGAAAACACCGGATTTCGGTCGCAAATGCTCTTGGACGTTGGCAATGTCACCGGCCGCAAAAATATTTGGGAAGTTTTCTGATTCCAAATTGGCTTTTACTCGAATAAAACAATCCTCCGTAATGCTTAGGCCAGAGGATTTTAGCCAAGTAGGGCCAATAGCACCCGTAGCCCACAAAAAAACATCTGCTGTGATCGACCGTCCATCCGCCGTTGAGGCAGTTTTTCCGTCGAAGTTAGATACTAAGAAGTCTGATACTAGATTAATCTGGTTCTTTTTGAGTTCTCTTTCGCAGGTCTCCCGCGTTTTTTTGGATTGTCCAGATAAAAGGCTCTTTCCGCTAGAAAGTAGGAAATAACTATGTGATAGGCCATGCGTTTCGTCTAATGAGTCTTTTAGTCTATATTTTGTAGCTAAGATGACTTCTACTCCAGCGGCACCTGCTCCAATTACCGCTACACGCTTGGGTTTTCCATTAATTGTGATTTTTTCTAGGGTGTCTTGTAATTCAGTCTGGAATGTCTGTATAGGCTTGACACCCAGGCTATCTTCAAATTTTGAATTTTGTGGTGCGGGCGAACTAGAACCAATATTGATGCTGAGCACATCGAAAGAAATTTCTCCTCTCTTAGCGCACACTATGGTCTTTTTGTCGGGGTTGAGCCCGATCACCTTATCTTCAATAAATCTAGAGCCACAAGCGAGGGAAAGTTTAAATAGGTCTAACTTGGTGTCCTCTTCAGAGTAATGCCCGGCAATTAGGCCCGGGAGCATCCCTGAATACTGGGCATCTGGGTACGGATTTATGAGTGTCACTCTTGCTCCCGGTGCAGGGCGCATTCGGAAGCGTCTCAAAACTTCGATGTGCGAATGTCCTCCTCCAACTAGGATCAGTTCCTTGTGATATGATTTATTTTTTAACATGAGTCTTTTAGTAATGCTATTTTCAGCTTCTGAGGCTTGTGTGTCCTAAAATAACATAAACATTAAGGTTGGATGCGCTCCGTTGGGGTTTCTTTATGTTTAGCTCAGTGCCGAATTGTAAATAAAAATACAGGTAAAGGAAGACGGAGAAGTGCGTTTAATCCCTTTTGATGCTCCTTTCGGGGCAAAGATAATTGGTCTTGATCTGGCAAGCTTAGATAGGTTTGATGGTCAAATTTTGGAGAAAATCGAAGATGCCGTTGTTAAATACAAGGTAATAAAATTCGTAAGCCAAGAACTTGATCCAAAGCAATTAGCTAGGGTGGCAGCAAAATTTGGAGAATCTTCGAGAGATCCCTTTATAGAACCCATTTCAGAGGATGTGCCGGTAATAGAGGTGAAGCGGAATAGCTTAGAAACAACCCCCATATTTGGTGGTGATTGGCATTCGGATTGGAGTTTTAAACCAGAGCCTCCTAAATATACTTTTTTATATGGTCATGTGATCCCTCCCATGGGAGGTAGGACTATTTTCGCGGATTGTGTGCGGGCATTCGAAAAATTACCGCAAGATCGTAGAATAAAAATGTGTAATCTTTCGGCAATTCACAGTGCGCGCAGGGCGTATGGTCCCTTTGGGCTCTTTTCGAAGGATGATAATTCGAGGGCGATGAAAATTAATGTTTCGGAACAGGCTGAAAGAGTTGTTTTTCATCCAGCGGTGAGGCACATAGAGCAATCTGGCGAAGAGGCTTTATTCATCAACCCTGCATATACAGTTGGGATGCAGGGTGTTTCTGGAAGAGAATCCGCTTATTTGATTCAGAGTGTCTGTGCTCATTTAACAAGTCAGCAATTTCAGTTGCCGATCACGTGGGCACCAGGTAACTTGCTGGTTTGGGATAATCGCACGGTGGTGCATTTTGCTGAAGGCGGCTATGAAGGAAATCAACGAGTAATGTATCGAATGACTGTTGGAAGGGAGCGGCCGGTTTCCAAGGTTATTTAGTCAAATCTGAGGTATGGAATCTTTATTATGAGTATAAGAGTAGAAAATGTCGTAATTTTAGGCTCGGGGCCAGCGGGTTATACCGCTGCAATTTATGCCGCTCGGGCGGCCTTAAAACCCACGCTTATCACAGGTCTTGAGGTGGGCGGGCAAATGACAACCACCACAGATGTGGATAACTGGCCAGGAGACCATGCTGGTGTCCTAGGCCCAGATTTAATGGAAAGAATGCGTTTACACGCCGACAGGTTTGGTACAAATATAGTGAATGATACGATACAAGACTATGAATTCAAAGAAGAAATTATCCTGCTGAAAGGAGACCAGGGGGAATATCTTGCTAAGACGCTTGTCATTGCCACAGGCGCTTCAGCGAAGTATCTGGGTTTGGAATCTGAGGTCAAATTTTTGGGTAGAGGCGTATCTGCTTGTGCTACTTGCGATGGTTTTTTCTACAAGGACAAAAGCGTTGCGGTAGTCGGTGGAGGCAATACTGCAGTTGAAGAAGCTTTGTATCTAGCAAATATAGCGTCGCACGTGACAATTATTCATAGAAGAGATTCTTTTAGAGCAGAAAAAATTTTGGTATCGCGTGTGATGGAAAGGGTTCAAGAGGGGAAAATTACGATTCTATGGAACCATGTCCTCGAGCAAGTCCTTGGAGATGACAGTGGTGTGACAGGTGTAGATATCTTAAATAAAAATAATAATAGCATAAAAAACATTAGTTTAGATGGTATTTTTATAGCAATTGGTCACACGCCGAATACGTCTATTTTTCGAGGGCAGTTGGAAATGGAGGAGGGCTACATTCTGACGGGGAAAAAAGGAGATTTCGCCACCCAAACAAGTATCCCGAATATTTTTGCTGCCGGAGACGTGGCCGATCCTATTTATCGGCAAGCCATTACATCTGCTGGCTCAGGGTGTATGGCGGCCCTTGATGTGGAAAAGTTTTTGGAAAGTTCAAGCTCGTGAGAGTGCTGGCCCTAACGCTCAAGATTGAATAGGGAGGGATTGTGCTTCAAATAAAGCTAGTCCTCATGGCCTTCATATGGGCTACCTCTTATCCCTTGGGTAGGTGGCTTGGAGTTTACCAGGCTCCTGAGGCGATAGTGGTATCTAGGGTCTTCATAGCGTTTTTATTTTTGTGCTTGGTTGCAAGACTGGGAAAAGAACCTTCTATTCCATTCAAGCAGCCTGTCTGGATACAGCTATTTGTTTTGGGTCTCTTCGGATTTTGCATCCATAACTATTTGATGTTCACCGCATTGGAGCACACAGAAGCTGGAAAGGGTGCGATCATCAATGGTGCGATTCCCGCGATGGTAATGATATTGAATTTCTTGTTTTACCGACAAAAAATTACTCTGTTGGGGTTTTTAGGAGTGATTCTGAGCTTTTCTGGCGTAGTATTAGTAGTAACCGGAGGAGAATTACATAACCTATTGAATTTAAATATTAATAAAGGGGAGGTTATGTTTTTAATAGCCATAGTGGGTTGGAGTCTTTATTCCATTGTCGCCCGGCCTCTTTTGGAGATATATCAGCCTATATGGGTTACTGCTTACTCCTGCCTGGCGGGAGGAATACTTATGTTGCCGCTACTGGGATTGAACTTGGGATCTGCATTAAATTTACTTTCAGAGCCTTTCGTAGTTTTGATCCTACTAGTCCAAGGTGTTTTAACTATGGGTTTGGGCTTCCTGTGGTATTACGAGGGAATTAAATCAATTGGACCAGTAAATGCCTCGATGTATCTTAATTTGATTCCCATTTTTGGTGTTTTTTTGGCCTTAATTACTATAGGAGAAGTTCCTACTTTACCGGTGCTCTTGGGAGGGGTGGCAGTTATTTTCGGCGTGTTAATGACTAACCTGAAAAGACTGTAGATCAGGAATTCCAAATTCTATTAATCCAATTTAAACAATTACTTATAGGGTTTTTATACGAAGATACATCATAATGTGATTTGGCGCTTACTATTGTGAGCTTAGTTTTGGGGTACGCATTTGGGTTGCCTAGAATTTCCAAAATATTTGATAAAGGAAATAATTCATCGTTTTCCGATAGTAGAAATTGAGCTGGAACAATCAATTTTTCTACTTGAGAACTAAAACCTGCAACAGGAATTACCGCCGAAAACAATTCAGGGTAGTTTAATGCTAATTGAACAGAGCCTATTGCGCCGGCACTATATCCTGTGACAATTGTTCTGGAGGAGCTGCATCGGTAATTAAGCAAAACTTTTTGGAAAAGATTTATTGCTAGAGCTTCATTCTGCTCGGTAGTCCAATTGCCTCCGAGGGACTCCGGAGCGATCATTATTGCACCTAGAGCTTGCCAAGCTGGTCTATAAATTTCTTCAAGCAGGGGGCGCCCGTAAAATGGAGTGGGGTCCCCTCCATAGTGAAGTATCAATACTAAAGGGGTTTTATTTGAAATTTGTGGGGGCCCATTGCCAGGTAAACTAATACTAAATCTCATCTCTCCGCAATCCGAGGCTATGTCGTGAATTCCCGAAGTTGTAGGCAAAAAGAAATTTCGATCTGAGCGATAGTCCATTATTTATACTATTCTATAGGTCGTAGGAATATATATGTATTTTTTGGCAAGACATAGGGCTGCTTTTAAATTATCGCACCTAAAAAATAATTGAGGAAATCAGAGGAATGGATACGTTTGGCAAAGAAGCTTTGGAATTGAAGGCCCCTGGGCAATATGAAATTCATGTTGATAAGGAACTATTCCCGGGAGAGGTACAGATTTTTGTTGGTGGTTCCATGGAGTCTCTGGACACCGAAGAGCCGTTTCTGTCGTCTAACGCGGAAAAAGTCTTGGTCGAGGTTGAAATATCGGG
>MDTG01048379.1_pt1 | contig 13917 bp, 13 predicted proteins | sample 811421 | NCBI WGS metagenome assembly MDTG01 (sample SAMN05326645, study PRJNA326480) | marine metagenome | isolation source: seawater | place: Pacific Ocean: South East | collected 2011 | reverse complement strand
TTGCTCTCCTTCCACAAAGTATTTACTGTAATTGAGATCTCTACTGTCCATTGGAACCCGATAATATTTATCAGATTCATCTGATTTTGCCATCTCTTCCCTAGATAAAAGTGATTCATATAACTTTTCACCATGCCTTGTTCCAATAATCTTAATGCTGGAGTCAGATTTGTATAAATCTATAAGTGCTTTGGCAAGATCAAGAATCGAAGAAGCAGGAGCTTTTTGAACAAAAATATCCCCTTGTTCAGCATTTTTAAATGCGTGAAGAACTAAATCAACTGAGTCTTCAAGAGACATAAGAAAGCGAGTCATATTAGGATCAGTTATTGTAAGCTCTTTATTATTTTTAATTTGATCAACAAATAAAGGAATTACTGATCCCCTTGAAGCCATTACATTACCGTATCGAGTAGCACATAATACAGTTTCATTACCTTTTCTCATCCTAGCTTTTGAAACCATCACTCTCTCCATCATTGCTTTTGACATCCCCATCGCATTAATTGGATATACTGCCTTATCGGTACTCAAAATTAAAAGGCGTTTTACATTCCTTTCTATGGCTGCCTGCATAACATTTTCAGCACCTAATATATTTGTTCGGACTGCTTCCATTGGATAAAACTCACAAGATGGAACTTGTTTGAGCGCAGCTGCATGGAAGACATAATCTACACCATTTAATGCTTGATAAATACTGTCATAATCACGCACATCTCCAATGTAGAATTTTATCTTGTCGTTGTTGAGTGAAATGCGGAGATCTTCTTGCTTCTTTTCATCTCTACTAAAAATCCTAATCTCAGAAATATCTGAATTAAGAAACCTTTTAAGAACAGCATTACCAAAAGATCCTGTTCCGCCCGTTATCAACAAAACTTTATTTTTAAACACTTATCTTGCTCATTAAAAACTATTTATATTCATGCATTAACTTTACTAAAGCTGGCCATTTTTTTGGAGAATATCCAGTAGCTTCCCTAAACCTATTCGAATTCAATGATCTATCAATTTTAAAAGTATCATCAATCTGAATATCAATTATCTTACCATATATGATAGATACTAATTTTAACAACTCATACTTGCTGATAGGGTCTGCAGACAAATGATAGAGACCATTTAAACCAGTATTTGGAATAACAAACTTGTCAATAACTCTTGCAACTTCAATGGTTGGTAATCCAGAAAAGATAGCTTTACTATATCCTTTGATTTGATTCTCCTGAGATAGAAACCAATTTATAAGGCTTCTTGAAGAATTAAGCTCATGTCCTATTATTGAAGTTCTGATGGTTAATGATGAATTGTCGTCAATTTCTCCAAAGCGCTTACTTATCCCATAGATATCTTCTGCATCTGGTAAATCCGATTCCTTATACATTCCCTTATCGCCTGAAAAAACACAATCAGTGCTCATATGTATTAACCTTATTGAATATTTTGAACATAGTTTGGAAAGTTTATGTGGGAAAATGGAGTTAATTGGTAGAATAATCATCGGATCCTTGGACTCTTCAAGCTGTTTCACCATACCAATGCAATTAATAACAATATCAGGCACATCTTTAGTAATAAAATCTTCAATTTTTGATATATTTTCGGCATCAAATCCAGAGACTACCATCTCTTGTAAATCTTTTGGGAATAGTTTTATAGATTTATCTGAACGAACTAACCCTTTAACGATGTGATTAGTTTCTAGGAAGAAATACTTCAAAATAGCATTCCCAAGCATTCCTGACGCTCCTAAAACCAAAACTTTTTTTACAATCTTATTATTCATCAGGGGTATCTTATTCAATTAGAAATATGTTTTTTAATGCTTCTTTGGGCTTGATTGATTGTTCCTTTATGTCTTTAATTTTTAAAAAGCGAGTTACTGCTCTGCAAATTGAAAGATATGAATTAGGATCAAATGTTAGAATTGGATTGCATACATCGTAAACATAGTCTAATTCACTTGCAATAATTGGAAGATTTAATGAGCTTGCCTCAAGAAGAGGCAGTCCAAGAGATTCGAAAAAAGATGGGTATATGAGTGCCTTACTATTAGCATAAATCATTCCCATATCTTCATGATCTATTTCTCCAAGATTCTGAATATTAATACCATTTTCTTTCATGTCATTAATTTTATTTTCAATTTGATCATTTTTTATAATTGTTAACGATAAATTTGCAGAAATGCCAAGGCTTGATAGATGCTGCCATGCTTTTAACAAATTTTCATGATTTTTGTGTGGCTGTCCGTCCGCAACATATAAAAAATCAATTTCTTTAAAATCATCCAAAAGAGAATCTTTCTTATTGATTTTAAAAGTCTTAAAAATTGGCATTATTTCAATTTTTGGGATTTTTTTCGAGCTATCTTTTTCATACCATCTTTCAAGTTTCTTTTTCATCGTAATTGTTTGGACTATATATTTATCAACTCTCTTCCTAAAATAGTATGCAATAATTCTCTCAGCCTGTATTCTTAAAATCTGTAAAAAAGTCCAGCCTCTAAATGAAAGTGGTTGAATAATATGGACATTTTGTAAATAAACTATAATTGATCCTTTGCAGCTAAATATTGGTGGGAGGTTATTAAGGCATAAAACATTATCTTCTTTTTCGCAATATTTTGATAATTTTCTATAGGCAATAATGCGACCTAAAACTGAATTTTTTGTCCAGACGATAGATTTAAAATTAATAAGTTTATCTCGATCCAGTTTTTCCTTTGAGCGCTCATCAAGAAATAGCAATACGTTCTGTTTATTTTTAATAGTTTCTATGATTTCTGTTAAAACAACCAAGCCGCCTCCACCATGAATCCCAGAAGCAAAAATAATAAACTTTTTCATAATCTTCTTTTCACTAGCTATCTTTCAAATGTAAATATTTATTAAGCTATCTTCTTGTTAAATAATTTAGTTCTGAAAAAATAGATTCAATAATTACTTTCATTTCAAAATCCTTGATTTTTTTTATATAAGCCAATTTCCCTTTCCTAAATATAGATTTTAATACAAATCTTAAGCAAATCTTTTTTTCTGCATAGCTTCCATCTTTTGAAAGATTGTTAAGTATCTCTTCACAATCCTTAAAATAATTATTAAAAAAGTTTTTAGATATTTTTTTAGTCTCTTTCAGCATAGGTGAATTATTTCTTGAAGCAGAATCTTTTAAAACTCTAAAATTAACGAGGGACTCATCGATGTTACCAAAAATAGCTCCTTTCCCATGAGCTCTTACCCATAAATCATAATCTTCAGCAGCTTTATACTTTGATTGTCCATATCTTAAATCATTTTCATCAAGAAAAGATCTGCGCATTAAAACTGTAGGATGTATGAATGGCACTTCTATTGATAAACATAAAGTGCAAGCTTTATGGGTTACAGGCATTGATTTAAGACCAGTTACTCTCCCTCGATTGTCAATAAGTGTGATATGAGAACCGCAAAAATCTAAGTTATTTTTATTTAAATAATTTACTTGTTTTTCTATTCTATTGAGGTGAGATATATCATCAGCGTCCATTCTTGCAATAAGTTTTCCTTTGCTATTCTCTATTCCTAAATTAAGTGCATGGGAAAGCCCATTCCCTTCTCCATAAATAATTTTCATTCGCTCATCTCGATTACAATAACTTTTTAAAATCTCTAAAGAAGAATCGTCAGATTCGTCATATACAGCTGTTATTTCAATGTTTGTATACGTTTGATTGATAAGACTCTCAAGTGATTCAGATAAAAACTTTTCAGAGTTAAAAACAGGTATAACAAATGAAACTAAGTCTGATTTAGATTCATTCATAATTATGCAAATTGTGTATTTATTCTGTTGAAGGTTTAATCGATTCGTTGCATATAAGCTTCATTACCAAATGGCCAAAAGAAAGATGAATATCTTCACATATCTGCATATCCCATGATGGGACATGAAAAACCTCATCACAAAGTGGCATTGCCTTACCCCCATCGTAGCCTAATACTCCCAAAACCTGGGCACCCAGCTGATGCGCTTTATTTATTGCAGAAATAATATTTCTAGAATTTCCGCTACCCGATACAACAATGAGCAAGTCATCTTTATCCATTAATGAATCAAGTTGTCCTGAAAAAATTGAATCATAATCGATATCGTTGCCAAATGCGGTTACCAATCCTACATTGTCTACAAGCGAGATCCCCCTTAATTTATTTCCTGTGGCAATAAAGTACATTTTATTCCAATCTGTTATGAAGTGACTCGCGGTATAAGCGCTTCCGCCATTGCCGCAAGTAATAATTTTCTTGTTTTGCTTGATTTTATTTACAACAAGTTCTGAAGCAGCATTATATGAATCAAAATTAATCTTTTTGAAAACTTTATTGTGTTCATCTATATAGTTTTTTGCTGAAAAAACTTTTTCTTTCATAATAATTACCTTAGTCCGCTCATATATTATAGCCTTTGATATTTATAATATTAAGTTTAATGTGAAATGGGGTCTATTTAAGTAATTTTGATAATTCTAGAACCCTCTTCTTCAATATTTAAATCAACCTCTCTGAGTTGAGATAAAGATTTTCTAATTTTATTTCTTATAGTTTTTGTAGGAGCATGGAAAATCATAAACCCTCCTCCTCCAGCACCTAATAATTTTCCACCCGTCGAACCCTTTGACCTAGCTGTCTCGTAAATATCATCAATACGTTGATTAGCTATTCCTTCTGTTAACTGTTTCTTTAGAACCCAGTTTGAGTGGAGAATATCCCCGAAATTTGATATGTCATTACTTTCAAATTCTTGTTTTAGATCACCAACCAAAGAAACCATTTTTTTCATAACTTCAGTATTGTTATTCAACCTGAATTGATTGCTTTGTTCGGCTAATATTTTATTGGCGCTCCTTTCACCTCCTATATAAAAACATATTGTTTCTTTGTTTAAATTTTGTTTGAGGCTCCTATTTACATTAACATCTTCAACTGAAACTGAGCCATCAGAATTAAACTCATATACTCTTAAATCTCCGTATGCAGACGCATATTGATCTTGCTTTCCAATTGGACTCTTGCATAAGTCTATTTCTAAATGGCAAGCTTTCTGAGCAAGAGATTGCTTGCTTAAAAGCTCTCCTTGATATGCTGACATTGCATTTAACAGGCCCACACTAAATGAGCTAGATGAACCTAATCCAGTTCCTGATGAAGGTATATCTGCAATTGAAACTATCTCAATATTTTCCTTAACATTTACAATATTAAAAGCATTTTTAACTAGCGGATGTTCTAGCTCCGAGAAGTGAGAAACATTTTCAGTTTTTGAATAACTTAATCTTATACCTTTTTCAAATCTTTCTTTAATAACTACATATACATATGCATTAATTGCGGCTGATATTACTGCACCGCCATGTTCCATATAGAATGCAGGAATATCACTTCCTCCCCCTACATAGCTCATTCTTAGAGGTGATTTACTAATTATCATCAATTATTCCTTAAATTCATTTTTCTTGATCTAGTATAAACTTTACTGCCTCAAGTATGTCCTTCTTTTTGTAGTCTTCTTTATCAGAATATTTCATATCGCTACCTGACTTTCCGGTTTCCAATAAAATTGATTTTATTCCAGCATTTTTAGCCGTCTTAACATCAACCGTAGTATCACCAATAAACCAAGATCTTTTAAAATCAATATTAAAGTCATTCTTAGCAGTTAAAAGCATCCCTATTTTAGGTTTTCTACAGCCACAATCTATCTTTAGATCTTTTATTTCTCCATTGAAGCCTGAATCAGGGTGGTGTGGACAAAAATATATTCTGTCTAAGAAAGCATTACTCTTCCCTAAAATAGTTTCTAAATAATTATGAATCATATCTAGATTTTCAAAGGAGCATTCACCTCTTGCAACTACAGGTTGGTTTGTTATCACTATGCACCTATAACTAGATTGATTAATCAGTCTGATTGCCTCAGCTGATGAGTCTAGTAAAATTAGCTCATCTATATCCTTGATATGATCAATGTCTTCATTGATTGTTCCATCCCTATCAAGAAATATAGCCTTTTGAGGCGTGTTAAGGTTTGAGGATTCAATTTTTCCACTTTTAAAGTCTTTTATTGCTAGATCTAGTCTTTCTGGCGTTCCGCAATCTTTTATGTATTCTGGACTGTTGTATGCGCCTATTTTTATTTTAGATTTAATTAATTCAGGAAAAATATCTTTGCCGAAGTCAGCAAAAGATATATTTGATCTTGATTGTGAAGCAAGAGAATCCTTATTGATAATGTAAAGTGCTGCATTAACTAAATTTTTAGTAATTAAATCAGGCTTATGTGGATATGAGTGAATTTTTTTAACAACGCTTTGCTTATCAATTTCAACAATATCTGAATCATATGGATGATTGTTTGGATGAACAAATAGAGTTAGGTCAAAAGAATTTTTTTTATGAAAATCACTAAACCTTTTTAGATCAACATCAAAAATAGTATCTCCATAAATGACAAGGAATTCATTCGCTAGATTATCAAATTGGGCAAGAACAGCCCCTGCTGTGCCTAATGGTTTTTCGTCATCAACACATTTAATATCCATCCCCCAATCTTTGCTATTGATAAAATCAATAATTTTTTCAGATTTATGATTGACTAAAACTAAAACATCCTCGAACCCATATTTCTTCAAGATCTTCAATTGATATGAGATTAATGGTTTTCCATCAAAATCAACAAGAGGCTTTGGGAGTCCTTTCAATCGAGACGAAAGTCTCGAGCCTTTTCCTCCAGCTAAAATGATGGCTTGTTTCAAAAAAATCATATCGAAAGCAAAGATTATATTCCTAAATTAAAATCCCTCTTGGGTAGCTATTTCATTTATAGCCTTAGTAATTGCATCTTTTGAAGAACATTCCTTACTCCATCCTAGAGCCTTCAATTTATCTACGGAATATGAAAACTTTGGCACATCTCCTGGCCAACCTTTATTAGAATCCTGATATTTAATTTTTGCTTTAGGTGAAATTCGTTCAACGGTTTTCTCAGCTATCTCTCTCACGCTGATTCCTTCATCATTTGGACCTATATTAAAATAACTCAATCCAGAAGATGATTTATCATTTATAAAAAACATTGCGTCAATTAGCTCATTTACATGAAGATAAAGTTTTTGTTGAGACCCATTTCCGAGAACTTGCAAACATGATGGATCTTCTTTAAGCCCTCTAACAAAATCTAAAATCACTCCATGAGTTGCAGGGGTGCCAACAACATTAGGGAATCTATAAATTATTGCTGATTCTAAATATGATTCAACAGCTGAACTTATTATTGCTTCTGAGGCAAGTTTCATTGCGCCGTAGTTAGAAATTGGAAATAAGGGACCTATATCCTCATATAATTTCTTATCAATATCTCCATAAATTGCTGAGGTAGAAGAAAAATATAACCTTTTTATATTAAACTCTTTTATAACTTTAAGAACTGAAACAGTGGTCATAAAGGTATCATTTAAATCAACCTCTATATTAGAAATACCTTCTGGGATATCAGAATTTGCAGCTAAGTGCCAGATTTCTTCGATTGGATTATAGTCTCTTAAAAGCTTAATAATGGTCTCTGTATTATTTATATCTTCATCGATTAGAGTTACGGAACTTGTATCAATATAATCCGATCTGCCAAGAGATAGCTTATCAATTACAACTATTTCACTATCTCTTTGATTAAGTTTTTTAACTAAAGAGCTTCCTATGAAACCTGCACCACCAATAACTACGATTGACATATAATTCCCAAAATTTGAACAGTTAAAAACTATTTTATCAGTTTAGTGATAATCGTTGCTACTTTTGATGGAGCTCAAAGATAAATTAAAACTTACAAATCTTTAACAAGGATTCATTTAAATCTTTAGATCTACAATCTAATATCTTATCTGTCTTATTTGTACTTAATGATAGATTTTTGAATAGGTATATATTATTTTTATTTTCAGATTTAGAAATATTTTTAATATTACCTTTATTGATCTCGTAATATATTTTAGCAAATTCATATCTAGAAATTGGCATACCTGCAACATGAAATATCTTTTCTTTGTAATCATTGTTTATCATTTTTTCTATTGCATTAACAAGATGATTTATTGATGTTGGTGAAAAGATACAATCGCAATAAGCATCAAATTTTGAGTCAGTTGCTATCATTTTGTCTAAGAATCTAATGAAGCTTGAATTTTTTGAAAAGATTGATGCTGTTCTAATAACCTTAAAATTATCAGGGCATACTTGAAAACCAATTTCTTCGCCCAGAAGTTTAGATTTTCCATAAACAGTAGATGGGTTTGGTATGTCGCTTTCCTCATACATGCCCTTATTTCCACCAAAAACATAATCAGTTGAAATGTATATTATTTTTGATTTTTTAAAATTTCTACATAAATTTTCAATTAACTTTGTATTTGTTAAATAAGCAAGTTCAGGATCTTCTTCACATCTTTTTAAATCTTTTAAACCTGCAGCATGAAGAATTATTGAAGGATCTATATTTTCTTGCAATATCTTTATATCCTCTTCATTTGCAAGATCTGCAAAAAACATTTTTGAATTTTTTTCTCTTCTGCTGCAGCCAAAAACATCATACTTTTCTTTAAGCATGTCTGTAAGCTCTTTACCAAGGAAACCTGAGGCTCCCGTAATCAGGATTTTTCTATTTTGGTTTAATTTATTCATTATCAATATTTTTATGAATTATCTTTAAAATTATATTGAATTAAGTCTGTTTAAGGTTACATCGGAAGTCATATCTTTTACTGTATCCACCTCTACCCAATCTCCATTTATAAAAACAGGAGTTACTAGATTCCCTAAATCAATTGCGGTTTGAAGTAAATCAGTCATGTAAGCCTCATCTAATGATTTATTGAACAAGCTTTCATTTTCTTTTATCGAATAAAAAGTTGACTTGATTTGTGATATTCCTTTCGATGTGAATTTCATTAGTCCAATATATTGTCCCTCAACTTCATCTAAACTGCTTGGCTTTTGCCCAATTTCAATAATATTCCCATCTTTTCCAATCTTTAATGTTTCTGCATCATCAAGAGGATCTTCATTGCGTTTCCTCCAATAACTTTCCCAACCTTTATCGATTACTATCGAAATATCTGCATCAGAAGCAATAAGTTTTTCAAGAATTTCTTTTGAATAGACTATATCTCCATAACTAATGATTAAATCACCTTTAAGCTCCTCTTCAGCACAAAAAAGAGTAGAAACCATATTGGTTTCTTGGTATCGAGAATTCTCAATTACTTTATTAGCTTTTCCTTTAAGCATTTCAATTTTGTATCCGCCTATAATAATTACATCTGATATCTCTTTATGATCTAATACAAGCAATTGTCTTTCTAATAGACTCTTTCCGCCTATTTCAACCATACACTTAGGACGCTCTAGGGTGAATGGACGTAGTCTTTTTCCTTCACCAGCAGCTAAAATGATTACTTTCAATTTATTTATTTTTAAGCCCCATTACTTTTTTTAGTCTTTCTTTATTAAGTTCTGAAAACTCTTCATCCCTCTCAGGGTGCCACATCCAACCCTCCCAGGATAAATCTTTATGAAGAATAGCCTCTATATTACCATCTTCAGAATGCGCAATAATCTTAAATGATTTTGGGCAGCTGGATAAGGAGAAATCATGATATGAATTTACTTTGTTTGGAAATTCAAAGTTTTCCTTAAAGACTATGTTGTGAAAAGTATTTGTATGCCCATCAACTTTTTTCAGCGAACCATTATCATATATTCCCATCATTTGCATTCCGCGACAAATGCCTAGAACCGGAATATTGTTTTTTTCAGCCCAACTTAATAAAAAACTTTCTGTTAAATCTCTTTTGGGCATATCCCCTATATTGTTCCCTCCTGAAAGAACTATTCCGCTTATATTGCAATCTTCTATCCAATTTTTTAGTGTTTTCTGCTTGTCTAGTGGTTTATTAATGTTTATGAGGCTATTTGGTACTAGGATTGGTTTAAAACCAGACTCAATAATCCAATCTACCATGCGTTGATCAATTGAATCACGAAACTCATTATATTCATCAATTTTGTCGATACGTTGAGAAATAGCTATGTTCAATTATTCACCTAAAATAGAAATATGTTTTAAAACAGGATGAATTATATAAAAAGTTTCTCCGCCTTTATTTTCTTCCAATTCAAATTCAAATTTGCCATTTGAGATATATCTTTTTAATGTTTCAATTAATACATTTGAGCGGGCGGCTGAGTCATGAATATGATCAACTAGAGTTCTATCTGTTGGTGGCGGGAACTTTTTTCTCATTATTACTGGGCCACAGTCTATATCTTTGGTTAAGAAAATAGATGAGGCTCCAATAGCATTATCATTAATCAGACTATAATAGTTTGTTGTGCTTCCTTTGTAGTTGGGTAAATACCCGCCATGAACATGTAAAAAATTTTTTCCTGTATCTAAAATCCCATCTCGTAAAAGGACTCCGCCGAATCCAGAGTATATAAAAAATGATTCTTTTCTTTCCTTAACAAGTGATATGACTTCATTACTATTAATATCATTGTTCTCAGCAACATGAAACATAATTTTTTCTTTCCTTAATAAGTCTAATAATTCATTTTTTGTGTCAATATTGTTTTGTCCAGGCTTTAATGAATCACTTTCATTAAGAAATAAAATAACAAAATTTGGTAAAAGATCGTTTTCTAAGAGCTTAGTTAAGTAAAAAAGTGTCCTGCTGGTATCAGCAGCAATCATTGCTATATCTTTTAAGTACAAATCAAACTCCTATTTCTTTACCATAGAGTTTTTCTACATTTTTAATTTCATTTTCTAAAATTAATATATAAGTTTTTTTTGGTATTTCTTTCTTCTGGTTTTCATCAAGAGAGCATATAAGATCATTTATTTTCAACAAAGTATTAAAGTATTTAATATTTTTAGAATTTTCATAAGCTATTGTAAGCAAGAAAGAAAAAAAACAGTAAAGTTCAATAATCGTGCTTTTACCCTCTCCTTTAATTCTTTGAAATGGGTAATAAAATTCAAATAGTTTTTTTGAGACTTCAAATTTCTGCACTATAAAATCTATCCACTTCTTATTTTGATCAAGTTCTTCTTTAAAAAGATTAGAAGATATAAGAGATAAAATAATATCCCTAGTTTTTACTCTTTCTTGATCATTTCTGAGATTAAATGATTTTATAGGTGAATCGTTAAGATATTGATTACTATCACTTAATCTTATCTTTAAAGACTCGTATAGATATTCATTGATTTGGTCATAAGTTTCATTTTTTTGAGAGTTCTTAATTTTATTAATATGGATTATCCTATTTTCTTTATATGATCTTAAAAAATTGTCTCCATTGTACTTTGTGTACATATAGCTATGAGGATCTTTGAGTCTATTAATGCTGGCATATTCATAAATTACCATTTTATTTTTTAAGAACCTCGATTATTTGTTTAGAATAATTTAATAAATCTTCTTTAGAGCCATTATTATTAATTATGAGATCTGGGTCCTCAGGTATAGGAAAATCAATATCCATCCCGGCAACATTACTGATTTCTCCTCTTTGAAATTTAGAATAAAGACCTTTGCTGTCTCGCTTTACAAGTGTTTCAATTGGAGTATCAATAAATACTTCATAGTAGTTATCAATATTTTTTTTATTCCACAATCTTGTTTCTGGGAAGATAGATAAAATGGCGCATACTACATTTATATTTTGATCGCTAAGGAATTTACTCAATTGACAAACCCTTTGAGCATTTTTTAGCCTATCTTCACTTGAGTACCCTAAATCATTATTAAAAATTTCTCGAATTACATCCCCATCAATTAGAACTGTCTTTAAATTATCTTTATTCGCATCATGCACTACCTGTTCTGCAAGAGTGGTTTTACCTGCACCAGATAAACCTATTAACCATACGACCATATTTTTATCCTCATTGAATTGGTAATAATAATCCAGCAGAGCAATCTAAGTGGGCCTGCTTAGCACTTCTTATACTATTATAACGCTGTTCGCCGCAACCAATAGCAGCAGGTATGCCAAATTCTGCACATCGAATTGCCATATGCGAGTTTGCACCACCATATTTAGTCACTAGACCAGAAATTTTTTGGGAAAATATCCAGTCGAAGCCTGGATCTGCACCTTCAATTAAAACAATCTTATTATTCATGTCTTGAGATTCATCTGTTTGTTTAAGTATCAAGATTTCCGATGTAATTTTTTTATTAGTAATAAAATTTGGCTGGCTTACCTGAAAAGGAACAATATAAACTCCAAAATGGTCAGTTAAAAGTTGAGGAAGTCTGATAGCGGTACAAATTCTATGTTTCTCAATTTCAAAGTCCGCAATATCTTTTAATTTCTGCTCTGTAGGTTTTTCGATATTAGTTTCTGATAAATTAATAATCTCATTAATTGGCACATTAGAAATAATGTTTCGATCAAGATTAAGTGACTCAGCAAAATCTGCTATTACCTCTAATAAGTCGCTCAAGGTTTTAGTAAAGATAAACTTCCCATATTCTCTTCCTTCAATTGCTTTTTGAACATAAGTCATTAAATCTTGTGCATCAAAATTTTCAAATTTATTTTCTTTTAGTAAATTATTAATTTTCTCCTCTTGCACTTTTGATAATGAAAATTGTTTTCTTTTTAGGTGATCATTACTGTTGCTTAGGCTTTCACTCCCAACAGAAAAACTTTTCATTTGATCATATCTTTGAGACACGATATCGTAAGTTCCGGGCCTCAAGTGTCCATATTTTTCCATAAAGACTTCGTTAGTAATTTTATTCACTCCTAAGAGATGCATGTCGTTGACTAAATCACTAGCAACTGTATGAACTCCTGCTTGAATATTATTAATTTCATCTAAGGAAAATATTCCTCTTTCAAGCAACGAAAGGAGAATAGTTTTTGCTATAAAGCCATGTCTAGCAAGGATTGAAAAAGGAATTGTTCCAAGCTTAATGCAATCTTCTATCATTTGAGATAAAGATGAGATTTCGTAACTATTAGAATTTAATTCTTGCTTTTTCTTTAATTCTTCTACTTGTCCCATTGCAAAATCAATAGAACCCTTTGAATTGCCTTGAATAAGACTTCGAGCAAGACTAAGGTGACAGTTTTTGAACTCTTCTTTTTCTTCATTGTTCAGGATATCACCAATAAGTTTTTTAACTTTTTGATCAAAATCAAAACTAAATGTCGTTATAGCTACATCAAATTCAATTTTGTCATGAAGATGAGGTGCATCTGATAAAGATGATACCCAATGATCTACAAGTTTTTCTGAGATGCTTGGTGCAAGATTCTTAGGAAGATAAGAATGAAAACTTAAGCGGGTATCAATAAATGGTTGCCCTCCAAGCATTATCATTAGCGGCTGCCCTTTAGGAGACTGATACCCCATCTCTTCTCTTGCATCTCGCCATGCATTATCTGTGATTATTTTTTTATAAAGTGATGCTGCTAAAGCTCTTGGCGCTCTGCCAATCATTTCTACTGGATTCCAATCAGGCATTTGACCAAAGACTGAGGTTTCTCCATATACACCTTCAACTCTCTTAAATTTTTCCTTAACTAGAGAATCAATATCTTCTAGAGCAGAATTAATTTTTAGACTGATTGATTTATCCCAGTTTTGTTTAGTTGTTATTTTTCTAACTTGAAGAAGATGTGGATCTAATGAATTACTTAAAGCAAACTCTATATCTAAGAACTCATTATCTAGGATATTTTCTAATTCTTTGATTGCAGTTATCAGCTTCTTAAAACGTTCAGATTTTATTTTGTCAATTGAGTTTCTCTGGATATAAAGTGTTCTATTTGAATATTCACTGGTTCCAGAGGTTACAGTATC
>MDTG01428482.1_pt1 | contig 13918 bp, 14 predicted proteins | sample 811421 | NCBI WGS metagenome assembly MDTG01 (sample SAMN05326645, study PRJNA326480) | marine metagenome | isolation source: seawater | place: Pacific Ocean: South East | collected 2011 | reverse complement strand
CGTCGATTCTGTAGATTCGCCTTCAAATATAGGGGATTAACCCCTCAGAGGGAACCGAAACGGGGGTTATTTTACAGCTTTGTGGAGGTGCAAATTACCCCTGCAAAAACAAGGCCTTGCAGGGGCTAAAAAGGGCGATTTCGGCGGCTCTTCCGGGTTCAGCCTTTTGCGGGCGGTTTCCGGTGCTTTTTCAGTGGTTTTGCGCCCTTCTGGAAGGCGGGTTTGCCGCCTTTGGGACCACCCTTGCCAGCGCCCTTGGGGCCGCCTTTACCGGGCTTGCCCTTGCTGCGCATGGGCGGCTTCCAGCCATCCTTGGCGTGCACTTTGGAGAATTTCTTCGCCGGCTTTGCAGGCTTCTCCCGGTCGTCCTGGATATAGTCCGTCTGCGGGGAGGGCGCGCGTTCGGCTGCGGCCGGGGCGTCGTCCCGGGCAGCTTTCTTCTCGTAGGGCTTCTTGCCGGAGAATTTGCGCGGGGCATCCGGGTCGTACGGTTTCTTGCGCAGGCGCGGGGCCGGGCGCTCGCTGCGGTCTTCCCGGTCGAACCGGGCCGGTGCAGGCGGCGCACCGTCGAGCCGCGAGGCGCGCAGGCTTTTCTCCACCATGCCGTTCTCCCCAATCGTCTCGAAGAAGCGGGCCGCAGCATCGCGGGTCAGCTCCACATGCGTGTCGCCCGGATTGATGCGGATAGCACCGATATCGTCGCGGGAGAGGCCGCCGGCCTTGCAGAGGACAGGCAGGATCCAGCGCGCTTCAGCGTTCTTCTTACGGCCGACATTCAGCTGCACCCAGACGGCATCGTCAAAGCCCTTGCGTTCGGTCTTGTGGCGTTTCTCGCGCGGTTCGCGGTCGCCCCAATCGCCGCGTTCGCCACGCTCTGTGCGTTCGCGGCGCTTCGGCGGGCTCGTGTCCACCGGGCGCAGGTCCTCGGGCGCCGAGCGGCCTTCACGCTGCTTGCGCAGGAAAGCGGCAGCGACCTGTTCGGCCCCGTGCTGTTCCAGCAGCGCGTCGATCATGGCGCGCTCGCTCTCATGGATGGGGCGGGTGAGGGACGGGTCTGCCAGCAGGCGGGCATCGTCCAGCGCATTGATTTCGTCAGCCGAGGGCGGCGTGCCCCAGGTCGCTTCGATCCGGGCATCGCCCAGCAGGCGTTCCACGCGGCGGCGGGCCTTCGGTGCCACGATCAGCGCGCTGACGCCCTTGCGTCCGGCCCGGCCAGTCCGGCCGGAACGGTGCAGCAGCGTGGCCGGATCGCGCGGCAGGTCTGCGTGGATGACGAGACCCAGATTGTCGAGGTCGAGGCCACGGGCGGCGACGTCGGTCGCGATACAGACGCGGGCACGGCCATCGCGCAGGGACTGGAGCGCGTTGGAGCGTTCCTTCTGGCTGAGCTCGCCGGAGAGGGCGACGACCGGGAAGCCGCGATTGCCCATGCGGCTCATCAGCTTGTTCACGGCGGCGCGCGTCGTGCAGAAGACGAGCGCGCTTTCGCTGTCGGAATGGCGGACGATGTTGACGATGGCGTTTTCTTCATCGCCCGGGGCGACCAGAAGCGCGCGGTATTCGATGTCGCCATGCTGGCGCTGTTCGGATTCTGTGCGGACGCGCTCGGCATCCTTCTGATAGCGCGCGGCGAGGTTTGCGATGCCTTTCGGCACTGTGGCGGAGAACATCAGGGTGCGGCGTGTTTCCGGCGTGCCTTCGAGAATGTGCTCCAGCTCCTCGCGGAAACCCATGTCGAGCATCTCGTCGGCCTCGTCCAGCACGACGACGCGGATGCCGGCAGTGTCCAGCGAGCCGCGTTTGATATGGTCCGACAGGCGGCCGGGCGTGCCGACCACGATATGGGCACCGCGGGCGAGGGCCTTGCGCTCGTCACGCATGTCCATGCCGCCGACACAGGTGGCGATACGGCCACCGGCCGGGCCGTAGAGCCAGATCAGTTCACGGGCGACCTGCATGGCGAGTTCGCGCGTCGGTGCCACGATCAGGGCCAGCGGGGTTTCGGCGCGGGTGAGGCGGTCTTCCTCGCCCAGCAGCTCGCCGGCCATGGCAAGGCCGAAGGCAACGGTCTTGCCGGAGCCGGTCTGGGCGGAAACAAGCAGGTCGCGTCCGGCGAGCGAAGGCTCGATCACGGCAGACTGGACCTGGGTGAGGGCATCATACCCCTTATTGGAAAGGGCTTCGGCGAGGGCCGAGGGAACGGACGGATAAGCGGACATGTAAAGGCTTTCGGGGGTTGGACTGTCAGGGATCGTCATCGAGGCACGATCGACCTGTCAGAGGGAGTTTGCGGCCCTATGACACGTTTTTGCGCGCTGCACCATGGGCACGCGCAGGGCGTTCGTTAATGCCCGGTCCCGCTAACACGCCGTCAGACCTCCACGTCCAGCTTTTCGATGCCGCGGAAAAAGGGCAGGGCGCGCCAGGCGATGTCCTGTTCGGGCAGCTTCATGTCCGGATAGCGTTCGAACAGTTTCTGGTAGACGCGCCTTGCCTCCATTCGGGCGAGCGGGGCGCCGATGCAGATGTGGGGGCCGCCACCGAAGGCAACATGGCTGGCGCGCTTCTTGGTGATGTCGAACGCGTCCGGCGTCTCGAATGTCTCTGCGTCGCGATTGGCGGAGGCGAGCGAGCAGAACACGACCTGGTGTTCCTTCACCGGGCAACCGGCGACCTGTTTGTCAGCCTCGGCGATGCGGGACGTGGCGGAGACGGGCGCCTCATAGCGCAGCACTTCCTCCACGGCCTGCGCCGCAAGGCCGGGGTCGGCCTTCAGGGCGGCGAGTTGCTCCGGATGCGTCAGGAACAGCCAGACGCCATTGCCGATCAGGTCCGTCGTCGTGAGGTTCCCGCCGACGAGGAGCGCCTGAAGATTGATGCGGACTTCATCGTCCGACAGCGGAGCGTCTCCGGAGGCCTGCAGCTGAACCATATCAGTGATGAGATCGTCTTCCGGTGCTTTGCGGCGGCGTTCCATCAGTTCGGTGAAATAGGCATCGAGCGCTGCGCCGCCTGCCATCATGCGCTCGGTCTCTTCCGGTGTGCGGACCGGGTTGAGGCCAAGGATCACCGCTTCTGACCAGTCGCGGAAATCAGCGAGGCGTTCCTCGTCGACCCCAAGGATGCGGGCGATGACCGTCACCGGGATCGGCACGGCGATCTCGGCCATCAGGTCGAACACACCGCTGGCAGGGGCGGCCTCGATGGTTTCGTCGACGATGGCCTCGATCTGTTCCTTCATCTTGTTGATGCGGGTGTAGAATGCCTTCGCCAGCGGTGGGCGGACACGGGCATGGTCCGGATCGTCCATGAAGAGAATGGAGGTACGGCGCGGGTTTTCCTCGTCGACCAGCTGGCGCGAGATCGAGCCTTCTTCCGCATTCAGGGGATGGCGGACGAAACTGCGGTCATTCACCGTGGTGCGCACGTCGCCATAGCGGGTGAGAAACCAGGTCCTGGCCATTTCGTCCCGCATGACGGGACATTGCTCACGCAGGGCTTTCAGGGGAGGGTGCGGATCGCGCCGCGCCTCCGGCATGAAGGCCGTCACTTCAATGATGGATTTCGGGACTGAAGGCGTGGAGCCCTGATCGTCGGCCATTGTTTCCTCCCGGATTTCTTATCTTTCCGGGAAGATAGCACAGACCGGCGTCCGCGCGCAGCCTGTCGCAGCGTCAGGCCAGGGACCGCGGAATGCAGCTGGCCGTCGCCTGAGCAAGCAGCTTGCCGTCTTCGCTGCGCAGGTAGCCCTGTGTGAAGATGGCCTGTCGGCCCTTGCGGACAACTTCGCCGCGGCCGAGAAGGCGCACGCCAACGGGCACGGGGCGGATGAAACTGACCGTCATCTGCAGCGTCGGCGCCATGGCCGGGCCATCCTGTACGATCGAACCGGCGACGCTCATGATTTCGTCCAGCGCAGCGGTCACGAAGCCACCCTGCGCCGTGCCGCCGGGATTGGTGGCCTGGGCCGGCAGGCAGAACGCCGCCTCGGCCCAGCCTTCCGTTTCATCGAAGGCAATCAGGTCGAAACCGACAAAGTCTGTCGCGGGCGGGCGTGAGCCGTCGCCGAGCACGCCTTCCCAATATGCGCGTTTGTCGAAACTCATTTTGCGAGTCGTTTGAACGGCATCGGGATGGCCGTGGCCGACGCCTTGGCGACCATTTTGCCGTCGGGGTCAAAACATTCCGCTTCCATGAAGGCAGCGGATTTGCCGAGGCGCACGATGCGGGCATCGACATAGGCCTTGCCGGGCATGAGGCGCGTCAGGAAGCTGGTCTTCATCTCCAGTGTCGGGGCCGTCATGGTGACGTTGGAGGCGATGATCACACAGGTGCTCATGGCTTCGTCCAGCATGGCGGAGATAAAGCCGCCCTGCACGGCGCCGGTTGGATTCGCGAAGGATGGGCTGACGTCAAACGCCATCCGTATGCGCATGGCATCCTGTTCGACTTCAATGAGCTTCATGCCCAGCGTGTCGGAACAGGGGGGACGCTTCTTTGAGCCCTGGAAGCGGGCCAGCATGTCAGCGTCGCTGATGCGGGGTTTTTCAGTCTCTGACAATCGTCCGGCCTATTTGCGGCGGAAGGCGTCGAGGTTGACGACCGTGCCGGCATCGCTGGCGGGGGCAGCGTCTGCCTCGCCTGACGTTTCTTCCAGTTCGGAGGCCGGAGAAATGACGGCCGCGTCCTTGTCCTGTGCTTCGAAGGTCAGGCCGAAATTCACGGACGGGTCGACGAAGCGCGTGATCGCGGCATAGGGCACGAACAGGTGCTGCGGCACGCCGGAGAATTTCAGGATGATTTCGAAATGGCCGTCATGGACTTCGAGGTCCCAGAACTGGTGCTGGACCACGATCGTCATGTCGACCGGGAAACGCTCGGTCAGATAGTCGGCCATGCGCACGCCCGGCGCCTTGGAGCGGAACGTGATGTAGAAGTGGTGGTCACCCGGCAGGCCGCCATTCGCCTTGGCGCGCTTCAGCGCTTCGCGGACGACACCGCGCATGGCTGCCTGAGTGAGCGCTTCGTAACCGATATAGTCCGTCATGGCGCGGTGCTGATCCCCATCGATATTCTTGTTTCTTCTGACCGTCACAATATTCCTCCGGCCGCGTGCGGGCAACGGGCTTCGCACAATGCGCGAGCAAAAAGCTGTTCTTCGCCCGGAGGTGTGTGTGGGCGCCGGAATGCCCCGGGATTGCAACGGACTAGACGGGGAAAACGGTCAGTAATTTGCCGGCGGATCGCTGGCCGGGAAGGATTCGTCGCTTTCTTCGTCGACCTTGTCCCACTCTTTGGGCGGGTCTTCCATGTTTTCCGGGCCCGACGGGCGAATCTTCTTGTCGGCCGTTTCGGCGTCGTGATTCTTCTCGGTTTGGGGGTTCTTGCCTGTCATTCTGGTTTCCTCCTTTCGGGGGGAGTAAAGCACTAACGCGTCAGGCAGCCGATCGTTGCATGGATGATGCGCCGGGGGCTTGCCTATGGCCAAGCTGAACTGGCCCGCCTAGTTTGCCCGTCAACGACAAGACCGAGGGAAGGAACAGCCATGCAGATGCCGGAAAAGGGACGCGACTGGGCCGATGTGCGCCAGGAAATGATCACGCGCGGCGGCGGTGATGCGCAATGGCGCGACGGGCGCACGGCTGTTTACGTCTTCAATGCGGGCCATGATGTCGAACAGGTCCAGCAGGAAGCCTACACGCTCTATATGGCGGAGAACGGTCTTGGCCCGATGGCTTTCCCGAGTCTTGCGCAGATGGAGAAGGAAGTGATCGGCATGGGCCTCGGCCTGCTGCACGGACCGGAAGGCGCGACCGGTGCGATGACGTCCGGCGGCACGGATTCGATCACCATGGCCATGAAGACGGCGCGCGACTATGCCCGCGCAAAGGGCAAGCCGCGCGATGGGCAGAATGTCGTGCTGGCGCAATCGGCGCACCTGGCCTTCGACAAGGCCGCCCATCTGATGGACATCGAAGTCCGCCGCGTGCCGCTGAAGACGGATGGCAGCTATGAAGCCGATCCCGCAGCGATGGGCGAGGCGGTCGACGCGGCGACGGTGATGATGGTCGGCTCCGCGCCGAACTTCCCGCATGGCATCATCGATCCGATCGCTGAACTGGGAGAGGTCGCCGCGAAGAAAGACGTGTGGCTGCATGTCGATGCCTGCGTTGGCGGCTATTTCGCGCCCTTCGCGCGGATGAATGGCGTGCCGGTCCCGGCCTTCGACTTTGAAGTGCCCGCCGTCCACTCGATGAGCGCCGACCTGCACAAATATGGCTATTGCGCCAAGGGCGCCTCGACCGTGCTGTTCCGCTCCGAAGAGCTCTACAATTACATGCCGTTCGACCTGGCCGGCTGGAGCGGGGCGCCGATGAAGACGCCGACGCTGGCAGGCACGCGGCCGGGCGGGGCGATCTCTGCCGCCTGGGGCGTGATGAACACGCTGGGTGTCGAAGGCTACAAGCGGTTGCAGGGGCAGGTGTGCGCCACCCGGGAAAAGATCGAAGAGGGCGTGAAGCGGCTCGGCTTCGAGATCGTCGGCAATCCGATGCTGGGCCTGATGGCCTTTTCCCATCCGGATGCCCATGCCTTTGCGGTCTATGGCGAGATCTTCCGGCGCGGCTGGTTCACCTCCGTGACGAAAGAACCGCCGAGTCTGCACCTGATGCTGTCGCCCAAGCACGCCGATGTGGCAGATGCCTACCTTGCCGATCTCGAAGCGAGCCTCGCGGCGGTCAAAGCAGGCGCCGACGGCCCGAAAGTGGAAGCGCGCTACAGCTGAGTTCCGCGCCTACAGGATCGGGCTGGCGAGGCGCAGGATGTTTTCGAGGAATTTGTGCCACTCCGGGCGCTGCTCCCAGCGCGCAAGGTCCAGCGGTGTGCTGTCCGGCAGGTAGGTGTCCGAGTGCTGCCACAGGGCGGCGCTGGTGGCGGCGTCATAAATGACCATGGTCAGCTCGAGGTTCAGGTAGAAGCTGCGCATGTCGATATTCACCGTCCCGAACAGAGCGATCTCGTCGTCCACCAGGATCAGCTTTGTGTGCAACAGGCCGTTGCGATACCGGATCAGGCGAACCCCGGCCCGCAGCAATTCCTTGTAGGAGGACTGGCTGGCAAACTGGGCGAGGCGGGAATCGAGGCGTTCGGGCACGATGATCTCGACCTCGATCCCGCGCTTGGCAGCCGAGACAAGCGCCAGCTGGACCGCAGGGTCCGGAATGAAATAGGGCGAGACGATGCGCAGCCGCCTCTGCGCGCTGAAGATCGCCGAGACGAGCACTTCATAGATCGTGGAATTGCGCATTTCCGGGCCGGACGGCAGCACCTGCATGGTAACGGGCCTGCCTTCGCCTGTGCCTGTGTCTTCCCGGTGCGTGATCGGCAGGGCATTCAGGTCGGCCCGGCCGATCTGGTAGCCGACGCTGTCGAACAGGAAGTCCGACAGGCAGACCGATGTGAGCGCATCGACGACGGGGCCTTCGACCCGCATCATCATGTCGACCCACTGGCCAACCCCGCGATTGGCCTTGAACAGTTTGGGGTCGGCGAGGTTGTAGCTGCCGACATATCCGACGCGCTGGTCGCAGACGAGGATCTTGCGGTGATTGCGCAGGTCGGACCGGCGGAAGAAGGAAGAGAACAGATTGACCCGCAGGGAGCGGACGATCTGGACGCCCGCCTTCCTCAGCCGGTGTGGCCAGTGCGACCGGAAGAAAGCCTTGGAGCCGAAATCGTCTGCCAGGATCTTGCAGTTGACGCCCCGCTGCGCCGCCCGTTCGACCGCGGTCAGCACATCGCCGACACGGCCCGCGGGATCGAGGATGTAGAATTCGAGGCAGATGCTGTCCGAGGCCGCATCGATGTCTGCCTGCATGGCGGCATAGAGGTCTCCGGCGTCGGCGAAGAAGGCCGGAGACAGGCCGGTGAGAACGGGGAAGCCGACGTCGGCCTGGATGGAGCGGGAGAGCGCCGCATAGCGAGGAATGCCCGCAATGTCCGGCGGGATGCTGGCGTCATTAAGTTTGAAGACCTGCATGAAAAACGTGCGCAGGCGCTCGCCCATCTTCATGCGCCGCCCGCCCAGCCGGTGATCCCCGAACAGGACATACAGCACCACCCCCACCACCGGCAGGCCGAACAGGAGGAACAGCCATGCCAGGGTCGTGTTCACCGCGAGCTTGCGGTAAAGCAGGCGTATCGCTGCAAGCACCGAGAGCGAGAAGTGCACGAGAAAGGGTATGGAACTGAGAAGAGGAATCATGTGTCCAGCCTGACAATGCGTGACCCCTTACCTTGTCCTGTCCGAACCGCCAAAGGAAGACCGCGCATTTGAAACTGCTCACCTGGAACATTCAGGCCGCCATCGGAACGGCCCGTTTCTCGCACTATCTGACGCGGGCGCACCGGCAGGTGTTTCATACACCGGCCAAGGCGGACACGCTGGAAACCATCGCCGAAACCATTCGCGAGGCAGACCTTGTTTGCCTGCAGGAGGTCGACCTTGGCGGGCGCCGGGCCGGGTATCGCTGCCAGGCCAATGCCATTGCAGAGCGCTCTGGCCATGATCATCTGGCGATCCAGGAAAACCGGGTGATCCGGGGTGTTTCGCGGCATGGGAATGCGATCCTCAGCCGGTTCCCCTTGTCGGATGTGCGGGACCTGAAACTGCCGGGCCGGGTGCCGGGGCGCGGTTGCCTGATTGCGACGGTCGAAGCGGAAACACGCTTTGACGTTGCCTGCGTGCATCTCAGCCTCGGCCGCCGGGACCAGGCACTGCAGCTGGACTTTCTCTCCCGCCACCTGCCGCGCAACGGCCGGTGGGTGGTGATGGGGGACTTCAATTGCAGCCTGCATTCAAGCCCGGCCGAGGCCTTCCTTGAGAAGATGCAGGCCCGTTTCGACCGCCAGCCCGAACCGACCTATCCTTCCTGGCGGCCGCTGCGGGACTATGACCACATCCTGACCGGCCCGGCGCTGGCACTCGGCCAGTACCAGCCCGGCCCGGAAATCTGTTCCGACCATCTCAATGTCTGGGCGGAGATGGATCCGGCCTGACCGGCGCCGCGCGCCGCCATATTCCTGCCGTCAGACATGGTCTATGTTCGCCTTCCGAAAACAAGTCGAAGGGGACGCGAAATGAGAACAGGATTTTTGACAGCAGCAGGTATCGCAGCGTTGCTGATGCTGACGGGCTGTGGCGGCAAGGATGATGTGCAGGGAAAGACCGGGGAAGACATCACCGCAAAGTCTTCCGCCGATGATATCGGTGAAGCCTACATCAACGAGATGACGCGTATCGCCGATGCACTGGAAGGGGTGGACGATGAGGCGAGCGCCAAGGCCGCCGCGAAGAAGATGAAGGTCGCCATCGACGGGCTGAACCAGATGTCGGATGAGCTGGATGGTGAGATCTCCGGCGTCAAAGGCATGCAGATTTTCGGCGGGCGATATGCCGAACTGGTTCAGGTGCAGGGACGCATTGCAACATCCATGATCCGCATTCAGTCAGACCATCCGGAGCTGATGGATACGATCAGTGCCGAGATGGACCGGATGGAGAACTAGGTCGCTGCAGCGCCGGATTTTGCGCCGATTGCCAGCATCGCCTCTGCGGCAATTTCGAACGAGCGCAGGCGCGCGGCGTGATCGTGGATCTGGCCCGTCAGGATGACTTCATCCGGGCGGTGCCGGTCGATCAGGGCAGAGAGTTCCGCCTCCACCTTGCCCGGGCTGCCCGTGGCCGAGATCCGCAGCGCCCGGTCGACCTGGGCAACCAGTTCGGGCGGGGCGATGTCGTGGATGTTGTCGACCGGCTTGGGCAGTGGTCCGGGGCGGCCGGTGCGCAGATTGATGAAGGCCTGTTGCATGGACGTCTTCAGCCGCGTGCCTTCCGCATCCATGTCGGCGCCGAACACGTTGATTGCCAGCATGAAGCAAGGCTTGTCGGTGACGCCGGGGTTGAAACGTGCACGGTATATTTCGGCCGCCTGTTCGAGCGCGTCCGGCGCAAAGTGTGAGGCGAAGGCGTAGGGCAGGCCGAGATGGGCGGCGAGCTGTGCGCCGAAGAGGCTGGACCCGAGCATCCAGACCGGCACATGCGTACCGGCGCCCGGAACGGCCTGCACTTGCTGGCCCGGCTCGGCAGGCTGGAAATAGCCCAGCAGCTCGACCACGTCCTGCGGGAAAGTGTCGGCGGCCTGCATACCGCGGCGCAGGGCGCGCATGGTCGCCTGATCCGTCCCGGGCGCGCGGCCGAGGCCGAGGTCGATCCGGTCCGGATAGAGCGTTGCCAGCGTGCCGAACTGTTCAGCCACCATCAGCGGCGCATGGTTAGGCAGCATGATGCCGCCCGCGCCGACGCGGATGGTCGAGGTCGCCCCCGCCACATGTCCGATCAGGATGGAGGTCGCCGCCGAGGCAATGCCGGTCATGTTGTGGTGTTCGGCCATCCAGTACCGGCGATAGCCGAGGCGTTCGGCATGGCGGGCAAGATCCACCGTATTGGCGAGGGCCTCTGCCGCCGTATGGCCTGCGGGGACGGGGGAAAGATCGAGCACCGAATAGGGAATCATCAGCCTGGCTCCTCTGCCTTGAGGCGGGAATATGGGGCCGCAACCGGCAGGCCGGTACCCCTGCTGACGCGGGGAGACAGTATGCAAACCCGGATTTTCGGGAGCTGACCCCGCGTGAACACATCTGGCAGGCCGCAAAGAACGTACTAGAAGTGCTTCTGCACCTGCCTCGAAAGGCCCTGCCATGATCACGCTGCATCACCTGGAGAAATCCCAGTCCATCCGCATCCTCTGGCTGCTGGAAGAACTCGGCGTGCCGTATGAGGTGAAGCTGTACGACCGGGACCCGGACACCCGGCTCGCCCCGGCAGAGTACAAGGCGGTCTCGCCGCTCGGCACGGCGCCGGTCATCACCGTGGATGGCACCGCGATGGCGGAGACCAATGCAATCGTCGACTATATCTGCGACCTGCACGATGACGGCCGCCTGCGCCCGGCACCTGGCACGCCGGACCGGGCGCGCTACCTGTTCTGGTTCCACACGTCACAAGGCAGCCTGCAGCCGCTGTTGACGAACAAATTCGTCATGACAGCGATGACCATGCGGGCGCCCTTCCTGATGCGGCCGGTGGCAAAGGCACTGGTCGGCGGGCTGGACAAGGCCTTCTTCACGCCGCGCCTCACGGCACTGATGAGTGAAATCGAGAAACAGCTCGGCCAGACCAAATGGTTCGCCGGGGCCAAGCTCACCGCCGCCGACATCGTGATGGGCTATTCCATGGAACTCGCCGCCCACCGCGCTGGCATGGATGAAGCAAACTTCCCGAACGCCCACCGCTTCCTGAAACAGATGCACGAAACACCGTCCTACATCCGCGCCATGGAGAAGGACGGGAAGGGCACGATTCTGCTTTAGGCGGGGCAGTCTACCGGACAATTGGACAAGGCAAGAGCGCCGCTATGTGCACCTGCGGGGTCGCGCATTTGTGATCAGCATGGCGCCTACATTACGTATTTGTACTTTAGACAGCTCTAATAAAAAACCGGGTGGTTCCCCAATTGTCTGACATGACGCAAGCGAATGGGAGCTGCAAATGACTGACCGGAAAATCCTGAAAACACAGTGTTGCATTGCCGGGGGTGGCCCGGCGGGAGTCATGTTGGGGTACCTGCTCGCGCGTCAGGGTGTGCAGGTTGTTGTGCTCGAAAAGCACGCAGATTTCTTCCGGGATTTCCGGGGCGATACGGTTCATCCGTCCACGCTGCAGGCGATGAGCGAGATGAATTTGCTGGAGAGCTATCTGGAGAAACCGTTCCAGAAAACAGACCGGCTGAGTGTCGTCATTGATGAAAAGGAAATTCCGATTGCGGACTTTCGTCACCTGCCCGTCGTCGCGCCCTATATCGCGATGATGCCGCAATGGGAGTTCCTGAACCATCTTGCCGAACAGGGCCGGGCCCTTCCGGGTTTCACATTGCTCATGTCGACCAGGGCAGAGCGGGTTGCCGAAACGGACGGACGTGTCACGGCGCTGGAAGCAGAAGGCCCGGACGGGCCGCTGACCATCGAGGCCGATCTGGTTGTCGGGGCTGACGGACGGGACTCTATCCTGAGGGATCAAAGCAGCCTGCCCATAAAGGACATCGGCGCACCGGTGGATGTCTACTGGTTCCGGCTGCCCCGGCAGACGGGCGGGACGGAGTCGCTCGGCCGGATCAATTCCGATGGCATGCTGGTGATGATCAATCGCGGCGACTACTGGCAGTGCGCCCTGCCTTTCCCGAAAGGGGCAGACGAACATATCCGGGCAGAAGGCCTGCAGGCCTTCCGTGACCGGATCGCGCGTCTGGCGCCCATACTGGCCGACGCTGTTGATGAGCTGAGCAGCTGGGACGATGTCAAACTGTTGACCGTTCAGGTGAACCGGCTGGAAACCTGGTGGAAGCCCGGCCTCCTGTTTATCGGAGATGCTGCGCACGCCATGTCTCCGGTTGGCGGTGTGGGCGTGAATCTCGCGGTTCAGGATGCCATTGCGGCGGCGCGGATACTCGGTGCACCGTTGCGGGAAGGCCGGTTGTCGGATCAGGATCTCGCCGCGGTACAGAAACGCCGGGAATGGCCGGCGCGGACGACACAGGCCGCGCAGGTCATGGCGCACCGCAAGGTTCTGGTTCCGGCGCTCTCGCATGACAGCAAGGTCCACGTGCCGTTTGCACTTCACCTGTTCCAGTGGGTGCCGCCCTTGCGCCGCCTGCCGGCCCGCGCGGTTGGCATGGGGGTGCGGCCCGAACACTGGGACACGCGGCTCGACCGGCTCGCGGATGCGGCCTGAAACAGATGCAGGAGATGCCCTCCTGCCAGCGCGCGATGGAGAAGGACGGGAAGGGCACGATTTTGCTTTCGCCAGCGTCCGGAAAATCCACATTCCAGACTTAATATTCCTGCAATCAAAGGGAGATAATTGTCTCCCAATGATTGCGGGAGAATGCGTATGCGTAGATGGCAGACGATTGTGGCGATGTTCACTTCCGCGAGTCTGGCCGGCTGTGTGTATTTGACGATTGAATACAAAGAGGCTGCGGCTCCGTCGGATCCTTTCGCGCTCAAAATCTCGCATGGCGATCCCATTGGACGCGTCATTGGAGAAGAACCGCCGCATCGTCCCTTTTCCAGCGTGACCGCCGTTGAGTATTTACGACCGGATGCGCCGGATTGTGGCATGCCGGGCCAGCCCATGACGTTCTATCCGGGCCTCGGTGGTGACTTGGTTACGATTACGCGGGCTGGAAATGTCGATCTGTTCGATGCAGGCGACTCGGCAGATGGGCCTACGCCTCAAAACCATGACCGGCTGATACTGCCTGGATTTCCGTCCGATGCGGAAGTGCTGGTCCGAAACGGGTCGGTGGCGTTCTGCTTTCCCAAACACAAACTGTCGGTACTGTTGGTCCGGCAAATGTGCTCGGGAGACGGCTGGAACAACGCCTATGAATCGATCAGTTTCACCGGCGGTGTGAGCTTCGTGATGCCCGAAGTGTTGGCGCAGCTCGACGGACCTTACATGACAGAAGAGAGGGCCCGGCAGATGAGCCTGGACTGGCTGAGCGAGAAAGCTCTGGCCAACTGGGCTGTATACACCATGCCTCCTGAATTGCTGTCATCGGCGGAAGCACTGGAAGCGTGCGCCAAACCAATTCCGGGCGCATCCCCCAAAAAACCGAATCCTGAAAAAGGGAAAGTGGAGGCTTCTGTTGCCAGGCGCCTCCGGGCCCCGCCTAGGGGTCTGATACCCTAGGAGTTAAGTTCGGTAATCATCCGACTGCTTACGCAGCCATCAGTTCACCTTCAGCAAAGTTGTCGTTTGCAACTATGTTGATTTGGGCTTCTGAGGGGGCCCAATCCG
>MDTG01357560.1_pt1 | contig 13918 bp, 16 predicted proteins | sample 811421 | NCBI WGS metagenome assembly MDTG01 (sample SAMN05326645, study PRJNA326480) | marine metagenome | isolation source: seawater | place: Pacific Ocean: South East | collected 2011 | reverse complement strand
AGAAACGGAACTGCTATAGCAACGTTTTTGATAGAGAACTCAGATGTTCAATATTCTGGGGATCGGCGCCTAGTTGTTATGCAAGGGCGTGGGTTGGCGGCTTGTTTAGAATGGGCTGTTGTTCTCCCAGAAAACTGGGACGAAGGGAACACTAGCGATCCTGATGCGAACGTTGTTAACGTTTCACGCGGGTTCGGAAAAACGCATGAAACTACTGCTGAACTCGACTCTGGTGCTCATTCAATAGATAACCCTAAATTCAAAGCCTATGGTGGCGCTGCGTTTACTTTCTTATTTAAGGAAGCAGACAATGGGGTAAATCAAACTTGGACTAATTATGCACATGGGTCAGCGGACAGAAACGGCGATCCTGTTGATTGGCCACTAAGCCTTTCTGCACAATTATTAACTGGCTGGTCAGGGAGCGGAAGCCAAGCGTTAGCGCCTTTAACAAATGAAGACTCTAACGGAACAACATGGACAACTACTGCAACGTATCCTACTGATGAAGTTAATTATTTATTTGAAATCCCGTCTGGCATAACTTATCTTGACGCTCTCAATCAACTGTGTGCTGTTACTTCTAACGCTCAATGGTATGTGAACGCTTCTGGTGTTATCTTTATTTCTAAAACATTAGGTACAGATAGATCGACCACAATTCTTTTGACTATTCCTAATGCGACTTCTTCTTCAAGGTCGTTACGCCGCCCAGATTTAAGAACGTTTATGTTCGCTTCAAATGGGTTCACCATAGAGAGCCAAAAAAATACTTCGCAAGTAAGCGCCTTTGGTAGGCGTGAAGGGTTCATAGGACACCAGCACGCTGATGGGCAATCTAACGCTGACGCAGCGAAACAGGCTTTAGATTCAGTCAAAGACCCATTAGATGAATACACCTTCCAATATATAGAAACAGATACGACTAGAGCATGGATTGATTTTGTTCCCGGCGACACAGTAAAGATCGAATACGAAGCAGGGGTAACGCAAGACCGGCAAATCGTTGGTTTAGGTTTAGCGCTGACTCCTGACGAAGTTCGGACAGAAGTAGTCATCGGTGACGTAATCGACGGGGTGCTTCGACGGATACAAAAGAAAGAAGGCACAGGCCAATACTCTGACCAGATTGATCTGGTCGATTTTAAGGCAGGAAGGATACCTGACCCGCCAGACTCGATTACTTCGGTCACTAAAGAAGGTGGACCGTTTAACTCTGGTGTGCTTGTTGGTTGGAATACACCTGCTAAACAAGAAAACCTTATTGAACATTTTGAGGTTGAAGTAGCACCAACAGGGAAACGTGCAGATGGTTCAACTGACTATAGAGGTAAAGATACTTCTGGGTCTGATGTGACCTATAACGATGACCCGGTAAGGATTAAAACTGGGGGCACTAGCGTAATGGTCAATGGGTTAGGACGACCAGACGGTAAATATAAAGCAAAAGTAAGAAGCGTTAACAGAGACCAACGAAAATCTGCTTGGAGCACCGAGTCTGAATTTAATTTGAGTTCTTTTAACGTCACTATTGTTAGCGGCCATGTAGCGTCATCGAATTACAATCCCGGTAGCGCAGGGTGGGTTATTAAAGCCGATGGAAGCGTCGAGTTTGAAAACGGTACTTTCCGTGGAACTATAGATGCGTCTAAAGCGCATATTGGCACATTCAATGCTGACAGGATTCCTAATTTGAATGCCAGCAAAATAACGGCTGGTACTATTAATGCAAGCACTGTCACGATCACTAATCTGAATGCTGACAATATAACTTCCGGTACAATCGATGCGGCAAGAATTGATGTTAATGCTTTAACAATTACTGGTGCTGATATCGCTAGCGGCACATTCCCCGGCAGTTCTTATGTCTTTAAGGGTTCTGGAACTGCACGAGTGACTTTTAATACAAGTACGTCCGTCAGTTCTTCAATAAAATTTGGGACCACAAGTGACGATGATGCTTTCGGGTCAATAAATTACGGCTCAGGTTCTTTTGGTGGGTTCTCTTATAGCGGGCTTGGCATGTATAACAATGCAAAAGATAATTATATTGTTCTTCAAAATACAGGGAACTCACCTCATGTTAGAATGCAAAGTACTTCTAATATGTTTTTCAATTTAGAGGGTGGCGGCGCTTCTCTTAACGACATTCTTGATGTGTGGGGAGACATCAGAATAAAGCACAACCTTGTAGTGGGTAGCGATTCTGCTGCTCCCGGTGGGTTTGGTATAAAGGCATATGTTAATGGTTGGGCTTATATTGTATCAGACATTACTTGCCTTGGCGGGATAACAAGCACAGGAAGTATAGTCCCTGCATCTACTGCTAGTTTTAGTGCTGGAGATTGGCATGGGGCAGACCTCGGTTCCACAAGTAAATATTGGGACGATGTTTACGCTAAGAGTGGAGTAACTACTTCGGATGTAAATTTGAAAGATGATATTCAAAATGCCTCTCTTGGTTTAGACTTCATAAAAGGGTTAAGACCTGTCTCTTTCACTTGGAAAGAAGGCGCTACTGGAAGAGATGGTGCGAGAAAGCATCATGGCTTTATAGCCCAAGAGGTAGAAACTTTACTTGGTGATGATGCATCTTCTACTGCACTGTGGATAGATGGGGCATACGATAAAGAAGAACATTGGAAACACGCAGATATAGAATCAGGAGACCCTGATGGGAAATCTAAGGTAACTGTTGAAGCAGGAAACACTCAGGGAATTAGATACACAGAGTTGATTGCGCCAATAGTTAAAGCCATCCAAGAAATGGAAACACGACTTTCCGCTTTGGAATCATAATAAACGTGGTATAGTTGCTGTTATGACAAATCAAGAGACACAACTAGACGTTCAAAAAGTTATCGACAGTATGGCGAATAAAATCGCAGCGCTGACAACAGATTTAGCAGTTAAAGAGGCGATGATTTCTCAACTTCAAGAGATGCTCGCAAATAACGCTTCACAGGAAATGCCTGCTCCTAAAGAACCACCAGCCAAAAAATAGGCTAGTGGAATATCTGCCTCAGATAAGGCAGAATAGAGTATGACTAAAGGTTTCCAATTCAAAGAAACAGCAGAGGTGCCAGCGTATGATTTCGCTGCTTCTCTTGCCCAAGGGATTCGACTTTTCGACCCCGATGCTTTAGTGCATATTAAAGAGTCTACAGAGAGCATGATGTGGGACATTTCAGTTATGTTTAACCTCAACGGAGGGAACGCAGAATACGTGATGATCCATAAATTGTTCTCTAACGCTGTTGCGTCCTGCGGCGGCGAGGTTGTCAATCAAAAATAGACTCTGTATACTCAAACTATAAGAACACCTACATTTAGGAGAAGAAAGACATGGCAAATATCGCCGAAGATTATGTTAGCCCGAGTTTAAGATGGGGAATTTTCAAAGAAGACCACCCAGACGCCTCTGTCGAATTCACTTCAGTTAAAGGCACCACACTCGGCATACCAAAAGATTTTGGTGGAGACGAAGATTATTGTCTCGCCACAATCTCACGTCACCCCGGTGACGACTCACCCATTATCGGGTACAAACCTGTTGCTGATACTAAAGGCATACGCGGAGACCACATTTCAGATAAATGGAATATCCTTTGCACTAAAGCATTAGGTAGAGCAATCAAACGTGCTGGCTATCCAGACACAACCGAAGACTTAAAACTCTTTATCCTTTACAAGCAACGCATGGCTGAACAAGAAGCCATACGTGATGGCGTACCTACTCCATCACCACAAACTGAAACTCCCGGCATCGTTACCGATACCCAGATTGAAGTTAAGCAATCCCCATTGGTAAAAGAAGTCGAACCTGAAATTGTTGAAATTCCAGAAGAAGAAGCAGAAGTTTTAGCAGAAGTAGGTGGCTGGAAGGATAAATGGGAAATGGAAGAAGCCCACGACCTTTTGAAAGAAACTGTTGAAAGCCTGCCAGAAGATTTACGGCAAAAAGCCCGAGACGCCCATACCGAAATCAACAATCGTCAATGGCCAATGGAATCAGTTGCACAGTTCAACGCTGTAGCACAATCTGTTCAAGCCTTAGCCGAAGAATACGCCAAGCAAGACTTGGAGGCGTAATGACTTTGCCTTCTCCTATGGAGGCGGCAGTCGTTGGTGTCACATTCAGGGGTTCTCATTACCCCAGTAATATTTTCGCCATCGGTCGTGCTTCCGCATTGACTAACAGGCCGATCCGCGCATTGTTAGAGCGTGAACCAGATAACCCTGTAGACCCAAATGCGATTCGTGTCGTAGTGGGGGATCAACATGTTGGTTATCTATCAGCAAGACTTGCCGAGAAACTCTCACCTAATATAGATGGTGGAGAACCTTGGCTCGCAACAGTAGACAGGGTTATCGTCTCACCAGAGAACGTAGATCAACCCGGTTTACGACTACTCATATACCCAAAATCTTGGGTAGAGAATAAATTAAGAAACAAGTAAGGAACAAAACATGAGCACTAATTACAACGAAAAAATTATTGACATTCAAGACTATGCAGATGGTTTGCGGTCAATGCTTAACGACTACTTACAAGAGGCACAACAAGATGCAGAAGGTGGGAACCTTGAAGGCTCCTCCGAAGGCATGGTTTGGCTACTTGACGTTCTCGGAGATATCAAGTCACAAGTACGAGATATAGACAACGAAGCAAACCCTTCCCTAGTCACTGTTATGGACAAAATGGGGCAACGCAATCTCGAATATTCTTCTATCTCTGTTGAGCGTAGAGTTTCCAACTACCGCTCGAACTGGCAGAACGATGTTTTAGTTCGCGCTGTCATAAATTCAGCATTAGATGAAATACAGCCAAGAGAATATGTAGATCAAGAAACTGGCGAACCGATCCATGAGCGAGAAATTGTTGCTCCTTGGATGGACGCTGTTGTTGATCGCCTTCTCGAATGCGCCGCTTTTAGGGACTGGAGAGTCACTGCTTTAAGGAACAACATTCCCGGTCTAAATCCTGATAACTTCTGTGATGTAAAACGAAGCATCAAAGCAGTTCTTAGGAGAAGTAAGTGAGCATAGAAGCAATGGTCTGGGTTTTAGACCAGACAGGAACAATGACAACCAACGAGAAGTTTGTTCTTCTCGGTATCGCTAACCATGCGAGCCGAGATGGAGGCAACGCTTTCCCTTCGGTAGACACAATAGCCAGATACACGGAACTTTCACGTTCGACTGTTAATCGGGCTTTGAAAAGTTTGATAGATAAAGGGCTACTACATTGCTCTCCCGGTGGAGGGCGCAGAAGTAACACTTACACAGTCTTGATGAAGGAACAAGTAGCAGAAATTGTTGAGTTATGGCCCGAAGATAAAAAAGAAAAACTTCCTGCAGTAGTCAGCGAGGTTAAGCCTAAACGACAAGACGAAATTTGGGACTCGATCATGGAAGCCTGCGGAGTAAACACTTCATCTTTGAATAGCCAAGAAAGAGGCAGATACAACAAGGCTGTGAAGTTGTTAAAAGAATCGAATGCGACTGCAGAAGAGATTCACACGCGAGTTCAAGTGTACCGCCGCAAATTTAGTGGTGCCGCGGTCACCCCAATCGCTATAGCGAACCATTGGTCCGAATTGGACCCAGCAAAGGTTCCTGTACAAGACGTAACAAATTTCCCTAAAGGGTTTGATGCGATTCAACAAGCAAGAGAGGAACGAAATGGGATTATCACAAATACCTAGATCAGACGCTATTACAAAGAAGGAACTCGAAGAGGCGAGGGCTAAAGATATGAAAAATAAAAAAGCCCCACGCTCCTACAGAGTTTCTAGAAAATCTAATAGGTAAAAATTTAGAGTGGGGTCTACAGGTTGTTATTCTTTCTAATCTGTTGGACGGATTCTGCGACTAGCAAGTAATTCGTTTCAGGCTCTTTTTTTGTTTCTGGCCTGCGACCAATTCGCTGTTGTTTAAGAATTCTGGCCCCACTCTTTTATTATTAAGACTTAAGGACTAAACATGAACGAAGATGAATCAGATTACATTTTGGCGCAACTCAGCGTTGCTTACCCGACTAAAAAACTTAGCGTCCCAGAGGTTTCTTTATGGGCGAGGAAACTTGCTCCTTTTGATTTCCAAATAGCAGTGCAGGCTTTAGACACAGTTATAGATAACTGTAAATTTTGGCCTTCATGGGCAGAGTTTAGAGAAGTGCTTGTCGCTTCTCGTTCGCATGAAGTTCTTGAACTTGAAGAACCTGATACTTGTTTAAGCAGAGAAGAAACTTTAGAGAAGATACAAGAAATCAAGGAAAGGCTGACTAATAAACTTTAGAGGGTATAGGATAGGTATGTGAAGTCTTGGTCGTTATCTATTGAAGGCAAATTGTTTACTCTGAATGGTGAGCGCGGAATGCATTATCACAAGAGGGCAAAGTTTGTTAAGTCATGGCGAGAAGCGGCTTGCGAAGCGGCGATAGAAGCAGAAGTGCCACCGATGAATGCAATCGAAGTTGTATTTATTCCTTGTAGAAAAGATCGACGACACATGGCTGATACTGGAGGGCACTTCCCGGTAGCGAAGGCTTGCATAGATGGTTTAGTAGATGCAGGGGTAATACCTGATGATGGCCCGAAGTTTGTAACGTCGTTAACGTTTAGGGCTCCCAGAGTTGATGGGGGAGACGATAGGGCGCTACTGATGATAAACGAGACATAGAGAACAGGAACAAAGTATGGACAATTTAATAGAGTTATTTGAACAAGTAAAAGATGTAGAAGACCCAATGGAAAGAGCGAGGCTTCTTAATGAGAGGGTGCTGCCTGCGGCAGATGCGTTTAGGCGTTCTGCTATTGCCGAGCGTGCTTTATCAGTTAAAGAAGCAAGCGATTTCGGTAACGGAGGAGATGGGTTTACTTACTCCCAGATCGCTAAAGAAATGGGAGTTTCTAAGCCTTTAGTTCAGCAGATGGTTGCTTTGGCTAGGAGTATTCAGGAACAGAAAATGTTGAATAGACGCAAGTTGTGATATAGGTCAATTCCCCCTATACTTAAAGGACGCATTACTTTACAAAAACACATAAGGAAAAAAGACATGAAAACAGAAACTTTGCAACATAACACTAAAGATGTAATTAATGATCTCTGGGAAGCAGTAAGCCTTATAGCGGCGAACTGTGATGGTGCCGAGGCACAAGACGGCGTGGGCTTTAACGGTTCTGATACAAAATTTGGTCAACGCTGTGCAGATACTCTTCCAGAAAACTGGACTGATGCTATGGCTTCCGAGTGCTACAAGATGCTTAAAAAATACAGCAACCAACTCGAAAGTTTATGTTTTGATTACGATGACCTTTCAGCACCTATTGAAGTTTTTGGCGCTGATGGGCGTGATGATGCACGTCAAGCAGATTACTTACGTCGTGGTAAAAGTAGGATCGAGTTCGTAAACAACGAATTTCATATCTACTTCAAGTACTCTGCTGACCTTGTTAGCAAAGTTCGTAACATTATGGGGTCTGAATGGGATGGCACAAATTACCGTTGGGTAGTTGAGGCTGACGGTGCTGGTCTTCTACGTTCTTTCGCTGAACAGAACGGATTTGAATGCACAGATGAAGCCTTGCAAATTTTAATGGATCACGAAGCAGTAGTTCCAGAAGAAGTTGCTAAAAAACGCGCACTTTACATTGAGGGCCGTGACCTTATTTTTGATTTCGATTATGACGCTGACCTTGTTGAGGCTGTTAAGGGTTTAACTGGTCGTCGCTGGGACACTAAGCGTAAAGTTTGGGTAGTTCCTATGTCGTCTGCAGATACGGCTGTTACATTGGCCGCTTTCCATGATGTTGAAATAAGCGATGAGACTAGAGAAGCATTAAGCGACCATATCGAAGGCTCCGATCGTCGTGGTATGCAATCAGAAGCCACTGATGCAGAGTTCGACATTCCTAACCTTGGTGGGACATTACGTCCATTCCAGCGTGCAGGCGTTCTCTATGCGACCAATACACGTCGTTGCTTTATCGCTGACCAGATGGGTCTTGGTAAAACTGTTCAGGCTCTTGCTTCTGTATTAGCAGAAAACACTTTCCCGACATTGGTTGTTTGCCCAGCGTCTTTGAAGACAAACTGGGAAAGAGAAGCACGTAAATGGCTTCCCGGTAAGAACGTCCACATAGTTGATAGTAAATCAGGCGTCAAAAACGCTGATATTGTCATCATCAATTACGACATTTTAACTAAGCACGAAGATGCTCTTATTGCGTTAGGTTTCCAAGCGCTTGTATTTGATGAAAGTCATTATGCTAAGAATCCAACTGCTAAAAGAACGCAGGCTCTTAAAAACATAGCGTCTGCTATTCCTGCAGAAGGCATGGTGCTGGCTCTTACTGGTACTCCTGTTCTTAATCGTCCGATTGAGTTGGTTTCCCAATTAGAGATTATTGACCGTATCGACGAATTCGGTGGTTCTTGGAACTTCCGTAAACGCTACTGCAATGCGAATAAAACACGGTTTGGTTGGGACTTTTCTGGTTCCGCTAATTCAGAAGAATTAAATGACCTTCTCCGTCGTACCTGCTATGTACGTCGCAATAAATCAGAAGTTCTTAAGGAACTCCCAGACAAGGCACGTTACCAAGTTAATGTTGATCTTAATGGTCCAGCAATGGCGGCATACCGTAGGGCAGAACTTGATGCTCTCTCCTACTTTGGTGGCTCTGGTCAAGACTCTGCTAACACATTGTCAAACATCACTACGCTTAAGCGTCTCGCTGGCGAAGGCAAAATTGAAGCGGCTTGCGAATGGATAGACACTTTCCTTGATAGCACTGATCGTAAATTAGTTGTATTCGCCCATCACGTTGCTGTGGTAGACGAAATAGCCAGTCGTTTCGGTGGGCTTAGAGTCGCTGGTAAAGACTCTGCCGAGGCTCGCCAAGAAGCAGTGGATTCATTCCAGAATGATCCTGATGCTCGGGTTATCGTTCTAAATATGAAGGCTGGCGGTGTAGGGCTTACTCTTACTGCGGCTTCTGATGTTCTTTTCGTGGAACAAGGTTGGACTCCGGCAGAGCACGATCAGGCAGAAGATCGTTGCCATCGTATCGGTCAGGATGACAATGTTTCTGCATGGTACCTTCTTGCTGATGGGACTATCGATGATGACATCTATGAACTCATTGAAGCGAAGCGAGTAATCGTAGATAGCGTCACTGATGGTGAGGAACCAGATTCCAATACTGTCCTTAATGATCTAGTTAAGCGTTTGATCGCTAGGACTCAATAGGAGAGGTATGAATAGGAACGAAAAAATACGTTACGCCAGATTGTGTAGAGAGGCAGAAGACCAATGGGAATTTGCTTTATCTCACGCTCGTAATGACAGCGATCAGGCTGAACCTGCTTTAACGGAACAGTTGGTTAGGTACACAGCGATTTCCCAAATAGCGGCAGTGGCTAAAGAGATGAAACGTCCTGTCCGGGTATATCACGGCTGGGAAGTCATGGACGAAAGTTCAGTGATGACCGAATCCCATGAAGGTTTAATCCTTGCTGATGCGGCTGTTACAGATAGATCGGAGACATGCTTAGTGCTTGCTCCTTTCAATCAAGACGTAAAGCCTTCTGCAATAGTTTGGGTAGTTGCACATTATGAGAAAATTTGGAAAATAGAAATCGACTGGGGTGAAGAAGATAACGAATAAAGAAGAACAGTTGCTTGTAGAAATGGCCAACGGAAGTACCGTTGAATCTTTAGAACTTGAGATGTTGTCTGGTAAATCTGCCGACGACTACCAAAGAGAATCTGAAAAACAAGTAAAACCATTTCATAGAGATGATCTAAAGTGGAACAAGTTGTTTCACTTATTAAAAACGCTCCTAGATGGAGCCGATATCAAGAGAGGTAAATAGATATGCCAAAATCAAGAACACCTGCAATACCTAAAGTTATTGACAAGGTAGAGCAGGCTAATGACGCAGTAGCAGAAGCGAAAGCCGCTTATCAGGAGGCACAAAACGATTTGTTAAAGACACTTCGTTGGGCACGTGATAATGGTGAAACTTTAGACAACCTTGCAGACACTCTTCGTTGCACGAAACAGTGGATTCATCGTTGGACTTCTTATGGTCACGACCATAACAGCGCATACATTAAGGTTCCCTTAGAAACCGTATAAATAGTAAGGTTAGGTAATGGGAAATATTGCTGACGACTTAGAAGAACTCATAGTGGGGATTGACTCAGTTCAGTCTCACCCTGCTAATCCTAGACAGGGTGACGTGCCCGGTATAGCAGAGTCTTTAGATGTCAATGGTCAGTACGCGCCCATTGTCGTAGACCTACGCAACGGAAATATCCTTGCAGGCAACCACACATGGAAAGCAGCAAAATCTCTCGGGTGGAAAGAGATTGCTGTTGTCCATGTGGAAGTTGATGACCAGCAGGCAAAAAGAATTCTGTTAGCAGATAATCGCACTTCTGATTTAGCGACTTATGACCGACAGAATCTCATAGAACTAATTGAACGACTTTCACCTGACTTAGAAGGTTCAGGGTGGGATAAACGCTCACTCGAACGACTTTACCAGATGGAAGAATTTAGCGACTTTGAAGATATCTTCTCAGGAGGCGATGGTCCCAATAGTCAAGATGAAGCAACTACTGCAAAGATTTCTATAGGCAAAAATCTTTTACTTGTCGAAGCCGAATACTATAAAGAGTGGTTCGGTAACATATCTGATTCCTGCGGTGGGGCTAAGGAAGCGGTTCATCACATAAGAGGAATGTTAGGGCTAACCGAGGACCCTGACCCTAAACCAAATATTAAATCTAAAAAATGGAAAACGATTTCTGGGGAGACTCCTAAACATGTTGGGCTAGACCCATTGAATTGGGTTCCTATAGATTCAGTTTCTCCTCACCCAGAGAACGCTCGGCAAGGCGACATTGGGGCTATTAGTGAATCTTTAAGGGTGAATGGCGTTTATAGGCCTTTACTAATTCAGGAATCAAGCGGCCTGATACTTAAAGGTAACAATACTTGGCAGGCTGCTAAATCTCTTGGCTGGGATGAGGTTCCTGTTGTCTTTATGGATTTAGATGACGATGAGGCCACAAGGATAATGCTTGCTGATAATCGGTTGGCAGATAAAGCCGGTTACTACAATTCGTCCTTAGCGAATGTGTTAATGGACTTAGACAGCCTTGATGGTACAGGCTTTCAGCCAGCAGACATTGAGGAAGTACTTAAAGACCTTCCTCAAGAGAGAGACCCAGCAGCAATTATCGACGCTCCGGCGGATGTCCGACGCGTAGCAACCTTAAAGTTTGGGAGCACTAGCGTTCAAGTTTGCGGTAGACAATATTCAGAATGGGAACACAAAATGATTACTGATGGGTATTTATCTAAAGAGGAAAGAGGGTACAGGATAGGGCAGTTACTCAAACTTGATACGTCCTCTTTCTCAGTGTGGGCTTCGGTTGCTGATCCTACAACTGGACATAACGAATTTAAGAGATGAGTAGGAACCCGAAGTTTGTCCAAATCAAATTAGTGGATATTGACTCTTTAGAGAAAGCCGCTTACAACCCTCGTAGGTCTGATCCTCACCGTTTCGAGATGGTTAAAACCAGCCTTAAAAAACTTGGTTGGCTTTTACCCATGTATGCAACTCCAGCAGGAGAGGTTTTATCAGGGCATCAACGTTTAGATGCTGCTAGAGAATTGGGCGCTTCTAAGGTCCCGGTTGTGTTTCTTGATGGGCTTGATCTTCAACGTCGTAAAGGCGTAAATATAGTTTTTAATCGAGCAACTAACGATATGGACAAACAAGATACTGGAGAGTCCCTCTCGGAACGCTTGCCTTTATCAGTTGTTCTTGGGGCCTCAGAAGGTTTGCCTGATATAGAAGTCAATTCAGACGAATGGTATCCATGTATGGGTATTAAGAAAGAAGATACTAGGGAACTTGCAACTAAAAATATTCAGCAGTTCAAATACCACACAATTCGACAAGCAGAGAGTCTTTACCATTGGGGGAAAACAAGTATCCCTCTTGTCGTCACTCATAAAGGCGATGTTGTTAATGGTATCGGGAGGTTACAGCACGCCACAGAAGTAGGGATACCAGAAGTCCAAACGATCACAGTCTCGAAAAGCAAAGCAAATTTGGCCCAGATAATGCTCAACCATTTATCTATGGATTTCGATTTAGAGGATAAGTATGCAGACGTTCTCCGGTACAACTCTTTCCGTAGGGCTAGCAACAGGCAAAATTTTTTAATGCCAACTATGTGTTGTGATTTAATATCTGCCTTATCTCGGACAGGTAAAACTCAAAGAGCCGCATCTATGTTTGATGTCGAAAACCCTGTCCATGTTGATGCATGGAAGAAATGGTATGGAACGACAGTTTTAGATTTTGGGGCTGGTCTTCTCGACAAGTCTCACACTATGCAAGATGTAATGGGGATCGACTGTGTAGCCTTTGAGCCTTATTACACAGGCGGTAAAGATTCAGGTTTCGATATAGAAGGCGCTCGTTACATAACTGACATGTTTCTTGCCCGTGTTGCTGACGGGACAGAATTTGATTCGATTTTCTTAGCCTCTGTGCTTAATAGTGTCCCTTTCCATAGTGATCGTTTACACATCGTTCGTATTATTTCAGCGTTATCTTCTCCATCTACAACTGTTTACGCTGGCGCTATTTCTAGAACAGCAGATAGGTATTTGGCGGCTACAGGCCAGAAAGACAATATCTCTAATCACGAAACACAATTCGACTCCTCATTCTCGGCTGGATATGAAGAAGGAGTTGTTGTTTCTGATTTAATAAAAAGGCCAAAAGTCCAAAAGTATTTCTCTACTAATGAATGGGAGAAACTTTGGAGAGTTGGTTTCCGTGACGTTCGTGCCTATCTTTACAGCCCTAACAGCCTCGTCCAGTGCATAGCGGGCGACCCGGTAGAGATAAACCCGGTGGCTTTAGCCGAAGCAATACGCTTTGAATTTGATCTTCCCTATCCAGAGGGAAGCCTAGATAGGGCTGAACAGGCGTTAGATGCCTTCGCACGGCGACTAGGCATGGCGCTCTAAGATGTATTCATGTATGAATATAAAGCAACAGTTACAAGGGTGGTTGATGGTGACACTATTGATGTGGTTATTGACCTCGGCTTCGATATTTCTTATAGTGCTCGGGTTCGTTTTGTGGGCATCAATACTCCAGAATCGAGAACCAGAGACTTGGAAGAGAAAGAGCGAGGCCTTGCAGCGAAAGATTTCGTTGCTAACTGGCTCCTCCACGAAGCAGGAATGGAACCAATAATCGAAACCAAATTAGATAAAAAAGGCAAGTTCGGCAGGGTGCTCGGAATCATAAAAAATTCTGAAGGAGTTTCCTTAAACGATGTCCTTATAGAAGAAGGACACGCAACTGTATATGACGGAGGCAAACGTTAAATGGCAAGTGATATAGCATTCGGTCCTTCTGGGCGGATAATTTTACAAGACTTAAATGTGGCTTTATCCAGCAACTTTAAGGAAATGCCTAAGCATCGACCAATGTCGAAATTTGTTTCTGAAGTCGAAGAATACCGTAAATGGATGGTCGAACTTCTTAAAAACGAATACGTTATTCTTTGCACAGCACGCTCTGTGATGTATGAAGAAATAACCCTTGACAGAATCAAATCTCTCACAGATTGGCAGCCAAACGAGGTTTGCTTTAACCCGTGGCCTGATCCTTCAGGCAAGGGTGCTTTAAGAGCGCATAGGGCTAAAGAGCGTTACTTGAATGAGGTAATTATGCCTCGTCATGGCGACGACCCTGCAATGTATTTCGCTATCGAGTCGAATAAATATTCTAGGTCTATGTATCGGGCTAATGGCGTTGAATGTCGTGACGCTAACCGTGACGACGAAAGCCCTTGGAAAACACTTTT
>MDTG01283115.1_pt1 | contig 13918 bp, 13 predicted proteins | sample 811421 | NCBI WGS metagenome assembly MDTG01 (sample SAMN05326645, study PRJNA326480) | marine metagenome | isolation source: seawater | place: Pacific Ocean: South East | collected 2011 | reverse complement strand
TTAATATTTTTTTTTAATAAAACTTGTATATTGTAGAACTATAAGCTTATGAATAAATTTTTAAAAGAATTTAAAGATAGAAATTTCTTCTACCAATGTACTGATGAAAACGAATTATCAAATTTATTAGATAAAAGTAAAATCAAAGCTTACATAGGTTTTGATTGTACCGCAGAAAGTTTGCATGTTGGAAGCCTTCTTCAAATTATGTGCTTAAGATTATTGCAAAAACATGGTCATCAACCAATAGTCCTTTTGGGGGGTGGTACTACAAGAATAGGTGATCCCTCGGGTAAAGATAAAACCCGAAAAATTCTTTCCAAAAAAGAAATTGAAAGAAATTCAAAAAATATCAAAAAAATCCTAAAAAAATTCTTAGATACAAAAAATAAAAAAGTAAAACCTATATTTGTTGATAATTATAAATGGCTAAAAGGACTCAATTATATTTCATTTTTGAGAGATGTTGGAAAACATTTTACAATTAATAAAATGTTAACTTTCGATAGTGTAAAAACAAGATTAGATCGAGAGCAATCATTAAGTTATATGGAATTTAATTATATGATACTTCAAGCATATGATTTTTTAGAATTAAATAAAAAGCAAAATTGCAAATTACAAATAGGAGGTTCAGACCAATGGGGAAATATAGTTAATGGTGTTGAGCTTATAAAAAGATACTCTAATAGACAGGCTTTTGGTTTAACTACACCTTTAATAACACTTGCAACAGGAGCAAAAATGGGAAAAACAGCAGAAGGTGCAATTTGGTTAGATAAAAAATTTTTATCCCCGTATGACTATTGGCAATTCTGGAGAAATACTGATGATAGAGACGTTATGAACTTTTTAAGACTTTTTACAGATATTAAAATTGATGAAATTGAAAATCTAAAAGATAAAAATATTAATGATCTCAAAATACTTCTTGCAAATAAAACAACTGCAATGCTTCATGGTGAAAAAAATTCAAAGGTTTCAGAAAAAATAGCCAAAGAAACTTTCTCAGATAATTCGTCAGGTTTAAATTTACCATCAATAGAAATAAATAAATCAATTTTAGAAGAAAAAATAAATATAATTGATTTAGTTATTATTTCAAAATTAGAAAATTCTAAAAGTGAAATTAGGAGACTGATTAAAGGGAATGCAATTAAAATAAATAACAAAACTATTCAAAATGAAAAATTTATAATAGAAAATAGTTTATTCGAAAAAAACTTTTTAAAACTTTCTATTGGAAAAAAAAGACATTTAAAAATAGTTATTATTTAATTTTTTTTTATTTTTTCTAAAGTTCTAGTAATAAATCTGGGTGTAAGTGTTTTAATTGGATTTACAGATGTCTCTAATTTTTTTGGCGGTCCTTTAATTTTAAAACTTACTCCAAATACACCTTCCCCTGCTTTTTTCCCTACAAGAATATTGCCTAATAATGGTATTGATCCTATTGCTTTGTTAATTGTTGTTGCAGGTACTAAGGTCCCCCTTAAACTTATTATCTTATTTTTTTCCACATAGCCTTCCATTAATAGTGAAATTGCTGGACCGATTGAGTATATTTCCTCAATCGTCATTAAACTGCCCTCGTTTGTAAAGTTCATTTCAAATTCTGTAAATCTTATTCCTTCACCTGAAAGTAGATCGGCAATTCCTTGAAGCGACGCTAAAGTCAATAATTTTGTCAACGCAGGTAGTTCCTGTAGTTTAAAATCATAAATTTTTAACTTAGAGATAGATTTTTTATTTTCTTTAATTGAATAAAAATCAAGTGATCCTTCTTCAAATCCTTTAATGAATTTATATTTCTTTACGAAAGGTTTAGCTCTTGCTGAAAATAAAGTAGTTATTTTTTTATCATCTAATTGATTTATGCTTAATGTAAGTTTTTCATCTGCGCTATAAAAAGAGTTTAAACTCATCTTTTTTATATCACTTTTTTTAATAAAAAATTGACCATTTAATTGATTAACGTAGTTATCTTTATCTAAAAAAACCTTTTTTATATCAATATTTATCTTGGTCTCTTCAATATCCAACAATTTAGACAAACCATCATTATTATCAGAATTCAAAATGATATTTATTAATTCATCAGCGTCAAAATTTTTGCCTCTAATGAGATAATCTTTATTTTGTCTTTTGAGTTGTAGATCATTATTATTAGAGTCATTATTTTTAAAACTTAAATTTATTTCATCTAATTTTGATATTCTTAAAGTTTCACTCAAAATTAAATCTTTTATTTTTAATTCATTAATATTTTCTTTGAAATGAATAGTCTTAAATTTCAACGACTTATCTTTTTTATATATTCCTTCAAAGTTCAATTTTGCATTTGATGAATCCTTTTTAGAATACTTTATTGTTTTCATTAAAATAGGATTATTAAGAATATCTATTAAAACTTTAAAACTATAATTATCGTTTTTTTTATCTATAATATAAGTAATTTTGTCTTTATTGTTTTGTAAAATAAGATCACCGGACCCTTCAATTTTAAATTCATTTTTGTTTGTTGTAAATTTTATTTTATGTTTTTTGAAGTCTATTGAATCTTTAATTTTTGGAAAATATTTTTTTAAATCAAATTTATGAGAATAACTTAATTGATTTAGATTAATTTCAGATATTAAGTTTAAATCTCTTAATTTAAATTTCTTATCAACTTTAAATGAAAAAGAGTTTTTTGAGCCCATATTTAATTTTTCTAAATTATAATTTTTAAAAGAATTAAATTTTAAAATTAAAAAATTTTCTTTAGTAAGATCCTGGTCCTTACTAGAAATTTCTCCTTTGACAAAAAATTCATTATTTAATTTACGGATATTTATAGAATTAGATAAGAGATTTATATTGTTAAAGGTTAGTTTTATATTTTCAAAAAAGAAATTATCTTTCTTTATAACAAAGTTAAAATCTAGGTTATTTAAATTATATTTTTTTAAGAAACTAAATCTAACATCTTTTATATTTCCTTGAATATGGTAATCATCATTTACAAAACCTTTTTCATCAAAATTTAATTCAACGTCTGCTATCAAATAGCCGGCTTTAGTAAATTTTTCAAAAATAAATAGTTCTGCAGTATTATTAAATTTTCTTGATAATGAGATTAGGTCTTTTACTTTTATTAATTTAGTTGAAATTTTTAAATTATCTATCGAAAATTGATTGTTAATGAAGTTTATTAATAAAATTTTTGAATTGATGCTTTCTAGTTCAATTTTTTTTTGATCAAAAATTATGTTAGTTCCTAATGTTTTTATTTTTATTTTTAAATCCAATGGACTTAATAAAATTTTAATCTTATTAAGCTCAACTTCTAATTGGTTGTTTTTCTCTGAAATTTCTTTTTGAATTTTTTCATTAAACTTGTCAGTTTCTATTCCTATAAATGTCAAATAAGTTATAGCAATTAAAAAAATTATTAAAAAGTAAGATAAAAATTTAGTAAGAGTACTTTTCATTTAATTTTTATATAAATTGCTTTCCAAAAATTCATCGATTTCTCCATCCAAAATTTTTTCTGGACTTGAACTTTCATAATTAGTTCTATTATCTTTAACCAATCTGTAAGGATGTAGCACATACGACCTTATTTGATGTCCCCACCCAATTTCCGATTTAGATGACTCAACATTTTTATTTTTTTTTTCTATTTTTTCAATTTCAAAATTATAAAGTCTTGCTTTCAACATATTCATACAAGTTTCTTTATTTTTATGCTGAGACCTTTCATTCTGACATTGTACAACAATTTTTGAGGGTATATGTGTTATTCTGACAGCGCTATCAGTTGTATTAACATGTTGTCCACCAGCACCACTAGATCTATAAGTGTCAACTCTTAAATCTTTATCTAAAATTTCAATATCTATATTTTCATCTACTACTGGGTAAACCCAAACACTTGCAAAGCTTGTATGGCGTCTTGCTCCAGAATCAAAAGGTGAAATTCTTACTAACCTGTGAATACCAGATTCTGATTTTAGCCATCCATTTGTATAATCCCCAGATATTTTTATAGTTGATGATTTGATACCGCCTTCATCTCCTTTATGTTCATTAATCAATTGTGTTTTAAAATTTTTGCTTGCAGCCCATTTCAAATACATTCGTCTAAGCATAACTGCCCAGTCCTGACTTTCTGTACCACCTGCTCCAGCATGTATCTCAACATAACAATCTAATGCATCGTTTTCACTAGATAAAAAACATTTTATTTCATTTTTTTTTGCTGCCAATAATAATTTTTTTAAATTACTTAATACCTCATCTAAAATTGACTGATTTTTTTCTTCGAATGCTAAAAGATATAGTTCATTTAAATCATTCAACGATGCAACTGAACTAGTGTAAGATTTAATTAAATCTTCATATAATTTTTTTTCTTTTATAACTTTTTGAGATTCTGATTTATTTTGCCAAAAATTGGCCTCTAACATTTTTTTATTATTATTTTTTAATAATGAATAAATATTATTTTTTTCAAAGATACTCCTTAACTCTTTGATTTATTTTCTCTATTTCCAGCTTATAATTTAAATATTCATTTTCCATTAGTAAAACTTTAATATATTATTATTTTTAAGTCTATTATCTATATCTAAATTTAAATCATTTTGATTTTGTAGATTTATATTCTTATATGCTTCTATAATAGTTTTTTTTGAAGAAAAAGTAGATTTTTTTCCTGTAATTGGATCTATAACCATCATTATAATATTATCAGCAACCTTAAACGGTCTCGCATCATTTTTTTTTATAGCATTTTTTACAAATTCTTTAAATATCGGTAAAGCCGTTTTGGCACCTGTTTCATATTTTCCTAAAGGCTTAGGATTGTCTGAACCAACATAAACGCCAATAACCATATTGGATGTAAAACCAATAAACCAGGTATCAGTATTTTTGTTTGTAGTTCCAGTCTTGCCTGCAAGATCTAGTTTCAAATCTTTTAATTTTTTTCCAGTTCCTCTTTTGACGACCCCTTCCAATATTGATGTCATTTGATAAGCTGTTTGTGGCGAAAAAATTTGTAAGAAATCATCATTTATTTCTGGATAATCATTGCCTAAATAAGAAATTTGATCACAGTTTGTACAATTCCTTTTTTCATTGTTAAAGATTGTTTTACCTTCACTATCTTGTATCCTGTCAATAATTATTGGCTTAATTAACTTGCCACCATTTACAAAAGAAGAATAAGCTGAGGTTAATTTTAATAATGTTGTTTCAGCTGATCCTAAAGAAATTGATAACAGTTCTTCTGGCTTATCGTAAATCCCAAGATTTTTTGAAAAGTTAATTAATTTATTGAGTCCTAAGTCTTGTGCAATCCTAACTGTCATCAAATTTCTTGATTTCTCTAAACCCATTCTTAGCGTTGATGGTCCATAAAACTTTTTTCCATAATTTTCTGGTTTCCACATCTTTAAGTCAGTACCTTGATCTAAGACTAATGGGGCATCAAGAATTAAAGTTGAAGGTGTGTAGTTATTTTCTAATGCTAACGCATAAACAAAAGGTTTGAATGCTGAACCTGGTTGTCTTAATGCTTGAGTGGCTCTATTAAATTCACTTTTTTTAAAACTAAAACCACCACTCATGGCCAAAACTCTACCGGTGTAAGGGTCCATTACCACAATTCCCCCATTAACTTGTGGCAATTGTTTTAAACTATAAAATTTTCCATCAATTTTTTCTACGTAAACAACATCTCCAATTTTAAAGATTTCATCAAATTCTTTTTTTGTCCAAGAAATATCATTATATTTTATTATACCGTTATTTTTCTTTTCAGTTTCGATTTGCACAGAAAATTGTTCAATATTTTTAATTATTGCAAGTTCCCAATTCAATGACTTCTCTAATCTAAAATCTTTTAATTCTTTTGACCAACTTTTTGTAAATTTTTTATTAACAATTGGTCCTCTCCACCCTCTTCTTTTATCATAACTAATCAAACCTTTTCTCAATGATTGAGTTGCTATTTTTTGTAATTTTAAATTTATTGGTGTGTTTATATTTAGACCTTGCTTGTAAACTTTTTCATAACTAAATTTTTCAATAACATTTTTTCTAACATCTTCAACAAAGTACTGTGCATCTTCGAGAAAAATTTTTTTTCTTTTTTTTAAGATTATCTTTTTATCAATAAGTCTTTTAAAATCATCTTCATTAATATATTCATTTTCTAATAAATTTTTTAAAACTAAATCTCTTCTAAATTTAGCTAACTCAGAATTTTTATATGGATTGTATCGACTAGGTGCTTTAGGTAAAGCAGCCAATAATGCAGCTTCATGATACGTAAGTTCACTAATAGATTTATCAAAATATTCTAAACTTGCTGATGCCACACCGTAAGTTCCTTCTCCTAGATAAATTTGATTTAAATATAATTCGAGAATTCTCTCTTTAGATAGCGCTCTTTCGATTCGAAAAGCTAGTATAGCTTCTTTCAACTTACGCGATAAACTTACTTCATTAGATAACAAAAAGTTTTTAGCTACTTGTTGAGTGATAGTTGAGGCACCTTCCAATCTTTTCGAAGTTAATATATTTGAAACATTATTAATTATAGCTCGTAAAACTCCTTTTGCATCAACTCCAGGGTGAGTAAAGAAATTTTTATCCTCTGCTGATAAAAAAGCATGAATTACCACAACTGGTATTGATTTATATGGAACAAAAATTCTTTTCTCGGTAGAAAAATCATCTACAAGTTCTCCTTGACCAGAATAAACTTTACTTGAAACTGGTGGTTTATAGTTCTTTAAAAATTTATAATCAGGTAAATTGTTAGAAAATGTCCATAAAATTGAAAATATCAATACTGTGGCAATTAAAAAACAGCTTAAAGTTAAAATAAAGAATTTTTTGATTATTTTGCTCATTTTTATTTCATTATATATCTGAATTTGTTAAAGTTATGGCAATAGAATTTAACAAAATTAAAACTTATTAAATACAAAAAATGAAACTTTTAGCAAAAATCTTATGGAAAAAAATTTATATATTGATGCATCGCATCCAAATGAAACTAGGGTTGTACTCAAATCAGATGATAAAATCGAAGATTACGAGTATGAGGGTTTAAAAAGCAACCTTATAAAAAATAACATCTATCTCGGAAAAGTAAGTAGAATTGAACCATCACTTCAGGCTGCCTTTGTAGATTTTGGAAGAGAAAGACATGGTTTTTTATCTTTTAATGATATTCAATCAGATTATTACCAAATACCTCAAAGTGATTTAATAAAAATTAAAGAAGAAGAAGAAAGAGCAAGAGAAAAATTACTATTAGAAAGTGCCGAACAAGAGGAAAAAAATCTTAATGAGGGAAATTTAGACATAAATGACCCGGTAGAAAAAAAAGTTAATGAAGACGAAAACCAATCAATAGAGAATATTGAAACAAAAAAAACAGAGACTAAATTCAAACCTAAAAGATATAAAATACAAGAGGTTATAAAACCAAATCAAGTAATACTTGTTCAAGTTCTTAAAGATGAAAGAGGTCAGAAGGGTGCTGCATTATCAACATTCATTTCTATTGCTGGTAAATATATAGTTCTTATGCCTAACACATCAAAAGGCGGGGGTATTTCTAGAAAAATTTTCAACCCTGCTGATAGAAAAAAAATTAGACTAATTTTAAATGAAATAGAAATACCAAAAGAGATGGGGTTAATTGTAAGAACAGCAGGATCTAATAAAACTAAAAATGAAATAGATCACGATTTAAAAACTCTCATTAAGACTTGGAACAAAATAAAAGAAACAGCAATTAACTCTATTGCGCCAACTTTAATTCATCAAGAAAGTGAAATTATTAAAAGAACTTTGCGTGATATGTATGATGAGGACACAAAAAATATTTTTGTAGAAGGTAACGAAGGTTACAAAAAAGCACAATCATTTATGAAAATTATGATGCCTGCACACGTAAAAAAAGTTAAAAAATATAGAGATAAAATACCATTATTTTTTAAGGAAAATATTGAACAAAAGTTAAATCAAATTTTTGACTCTGAAATTAAGTTAAATTCGGGAGGTTATTTAGTAATTAATCCTACAGAGGCACTTGTATCTATTGATATAAATTCTGGAAGTTCTATAAAACAAAAAAATGTTGAAAATACTGCATTAGACACCAACCTAGAAGCAGCTGAAGAAATTGCGAGACAAATAAAAATTAGAGATTTATCAGGACTAATTATTATTGACTTTATTGATATGTTAAATTTTGGAAATAGGCGTTTAGTCGAAAGAAAGTTAAAAGAAAAATGTAGAAGTGATAGAGCTAGAATTCAAATTGGAAGAATTAGTAATTTTGGTTTATTAGAAATGTCCAGACAAAGACTTAGAGAAAGCTCAGTTAAATGGAAAATTTCACTCACAGATGAATCCTTCGCCCAAAAAATTCTGAAACTTGTAGAATTAAAAGCTATTTCAAATAAAGCTAAATTTGTTGAATTAAGAATATGTCAAAAAATATCTGATTTTATAAAAGAAAATTTTATCGAAGATCTTAAATATTTTGAAACAAAAAATAAAATTAAAATACAAATTATCGCAGATAATTCATTGATAATCCCAGAATACATTATCGATGTTCAAAATAAATCAAAAAAAACTCTTGAGCAAATTGAATATATTGAAACTTTAAAAAGTCTAGAACAACAAAAGAAAGAAAATAAAAAAACTGAAAAAAAAGTTAACAAACCTTTTAAAAAGAAAAAATTTTTCAAAAAAAAATATTATAAAAAAGCTGTTTAAATAATTCCTTTTTTGGGAGACGATGCGTTTCCATAAGTTGATTTTACTATTCTTCCAGCTAAATAAGATTGTCTTCCAGCAATTACCCCATTTTTAAAAGCTTTAGCCATTTCAAAGGGTTTTTTAGCTTTAGCAATTGCTGTATTTACCAATACTCCATCGCAACCTAATTCCATAGCAGAGGTAGCATCAGATGCTTGTCCCAAACCCGCATCTATAATCAAAGGTAACTTTGTTTGATTTCTTATAATCTTAATATTTGTGTAATTTTGAATTCCCAAACCTGAGCCTATTGGTGCTGCTAGAGGCATTATAGCTTGTGCACCTGCGTTTTCTAATCTTTTGGCCATCAAGGGATCATCATTACAATAAACCATCACTTTAAAGTTTTCTTTTGTTAATATTTCAGTTGATTTTAAAGTTTCAATCATATCCGGGAATAAATTTTTTTTATCTCCAAGCACTTCTAACTTAACCAATTTCCATCCGCCAATTTCTCTAGCCAATCTCAAAGTTCTAAGAGCTTCTTTTGAGGTAAAACATCCCGCAGTGTTAGGTAGATAGGTAATTTTTTTTGGATCTATATAATCCATTAATAAAGGTTTTTTTTTATCTGAAATATTAACTCTTCTAACTGCGACAGTCACAATTTCTGCTCCTGAAAACTCAATAGCTCTCTTACACTCTAGCATGCTTTTGTATTTTCCAGTTCCAACTATAAGTCTAGAATTAAATTTTTTATTTGCTATTTCAAGTAAGTCTTTTTTCAATTTAACCACCCCCAATAAAATGAACAATTTCTATTTTATCGTTATTTTTTAGTTTTATTTGTTTTATTTTATTTTTATCAATTATTTCTAGATTTAATTCAATTGCTACTTTCTTAAAAGGAATCTTAAGGTGCTTTAAATAAGTAAATAAACTTAAATTATCTTTAATTGTTGATAATTTGCCATTTATTTTTATTTTTATTTTTTTTATTTTTTTCATACTATATAAATGATGAATGAGTAATAATATTTTAATTATTAATGGTCCTAATCTTAATCTATTAGGTGAAAGAGAACAATCACAATATGGGTCAATCACTTTTGAGCAGCTTAAAAATAATTGTTTAAATAAAGCAAAAGAACTAAATATAAATCTCGATTTTAAACAATCCAACATAGAGGGAGAAATAGTCACACTAGTGCAAAATGCTAAAGATAATTATGATGGAATTATTATAAACGCTGCCGGATTTACACATACTTCGGTAGCAATAAGAGATGCATTAAATATATTTAAAAAACCAATAATTGAACTTCATATTTCAAATATTTATTCAAGAGAAGAATTTAGACAAAAATCTTTAATTAGCGATATTGCAACTGGTGGTATTTTTGGACTTGGAGATAATGGTTATATTTTGGCCATAATTGCAATGCACAACATGTTCAAAAAATGAAAATAAATAAAAAAATTATCAAAGAATTAACAGATTATCTCAATGAATTTAATTTAACCGAAATTGAATACACTGAAAAAGACACTAAAATAAAAGTTTCAAAATCTAATAATTCACCAAGCTTGAACCAAGTTTCAGGTAACTTTTCTTCTAAAGAAATAAATAATAATAATGAAATTTCAAAAATTTCTGGTACTCAAATTACTTCACCTATTATTGGTACGGCTTATCATGCCCCAGAACCAGGAGCTAAAAAATTTGTAGAAGTAGGAAAAAAAATTAAAAAAGGAGATACAGTCATGATTGTAGAAGCAATGAAAACTATGAATCATGTTCCTTCCACGTCAGATGGAACTGTAAAGGAAATTTGTGTAGAAGACGGCCAACCAGTAGAGTTTGGTCAAACTATCATAATTTTAGACTAATGTTCAAAAAAATTTTGATCGCTAACCGAGGGGAGATAGCTGTAAGAATTATTCGTGCTTGTAAAGAATGGGGAATTGAAACTGTAGCAGTTCACTCAGACGTCGATAGAGATAGTATGCATGTACGACTTGCAGATGAAAGTGTTTGCATAGGTTCTCATCAACCTTCTAATAGTTATCTAAATGTGTCTGCAATAATGTCTGCAATAGAACTTACAAAAGCTGAGGCAGTTCATCCTGGATATGGTTTTTTATCTGAAAATGCAAATTTTGCGAAAATATTAGAAGAAAATAATATTAAGTTTATTGGAGCTTCTTCAAAATTAATTAAAATGATGGGCGACAAAATTCAAGCAAAAAAAGTTGCTAAGGAACACGGCTTGCCAGTAATTGAAGGCTCTGAAGGTGGAATATCAGACATTAGACATGCAAAAGATATTTGTAAAAAAATTGGTTTTCCAGTTTTGATTAAAGCATCAGGTGGTGGAGGAGGAAAAGGTATGAAAATAGTAAATAAAGAAGAAGATTTTGAAACACTATTCTCAACAGCAAAATCTGAAGCTCAAAAATATTTTGGGAACGATGAAGTTTATATTGAAAAATTTTTTCAAAATCCAAGACATATTGAAGTTCAAGTTTTGTCTGGTAAAAATAGAACTGTTCATCTGCATGAAAGAGATTGTTCAGTTCAACGAAGACATCAAAAATTAATCGAAGAAACACCAAGTCCTGTGCTCAACGATAAAATTAGAAAAGATTTATTTGAAAAAACAGTAAATATGGTTAGCAAAATCGGTTATGAGGGTGCTGGCACAGTAGAATTTATTTACGAAAATGAAAAATTTTATTTTTTAGAAATGAACACTAGGGTTCAAGTTGAACATCCAGTAACTGAAATGGTTACTGGTATAGACATCATCAAAGAACAAATTTGGATTGCTTTTACAGGTAATACAGCTCTAGATCAGAAAGATATAATGCCAAGAGGTCATGCAATCGAATGTAGAATAAATGCCGAAGATGCAAGTAAAAATTTTCAACCATCCCCGGGTGTGATTGGAATGTGTCATCAGCCATCAGGATTTAGAACAAGGGTAGATGGATCTATATTTCAAGGATATAAAGTAACTCCATTTTATGACAGCATGATATGTAAATTAATTTGTCATGGGAGAAACAGAAAAGAAGCGATACAAAGAATGAACCGATCTTTAGATGAGTTTGTGATTGACGGCATAACAACAACCATACCATTACATAAAAAACTTCTTAATCATAAAAAATTTATTGACTCAGACTTTAATGTAAGTTGGCTTGATAAAGAAAAAATTGTCTAATAACATCTGTTTAACCAAATGTCATAAACAGGATGGTCAAATGGGTTAATTGTGGGACTTGATGAAAAAGTCCAGCCATTAAAAACAAAAACTTCATCATTGGTATCGTTAGTCATATCTCTAACTTGAATATAGGCTGTAATTTCAGGATTATCGTCAAATTCAGAATTTTTACATTTCAAGCTTTTTATCAATAAATCTTTAAATCTTTTTTCTTCACCAATCTTTAACTTTAATAAGGTATTTTTTGAGCTAACTTTATCTAAAATTTTTAATTCAATAAACTTACCTTCTAAATTCTTTACTTCTTGATTAGCTCTAGTCGTTGTTATGAAATTGGTAATAATTAAGAATGTTAAAAATATTAAAAAATTAATTTTTCCAACTTTTGTATTTTTTTTCAATCTCATTATGATTTTTGTTTGGATGATAAGCTTTGTCTGTGCCAGTTTGATTTGGTAGATGAGGTTTCTGCCAATCATATTTATTTAAACTATGTACATTTTCTATTTTATTTTTTGTATAATGTATCCAAGAGTACCATTCTATAGGTATCTTAGAAGCATCTATTTCATCGTTGTAAATAACCCATCTTTTTCCTGATTTGCTTTGATAATATCTATTACCAAAAGAGTCTTTTCCAACTAGTTTTCCAAAAAAAATCGTTTTTATTTTTGTACCTAAAGTTTCTTGATTCCACCAAATGAAAATTTTTTTAAAAAGTGTCAACATATTATTTTATTAATTCTTCAATTCAAAATTGTATAAATTAAATTAGACTAAAATTTTGAATTGTATATAAATTAATTATCACAAGATTCAAAATAATTATAAAATAAGGAAAAAAATGGCAAAATACTTAGTGGAAACTTATTATACTTGTACCTTTAAAGTGAATCATTACTTGGATGATATCAATGAAACAGAATTAAAAAACTTAGAAAAAAGAGATGATGGAAAATTTGAAATTTTAGATGTCAAATTAGACAACCGAAAAACAAAAAACTTAGATCCAAAGAATAATAAGATTATAGAAAACAAGAAGCTTGATATTGTGCCCGATAATATTCAAACAAAAATAATATCTAAAGAAAATAATAATTTCGTAAAAAAATTAAATGAAAGTGTTGGCAAAAGATTCAGTATGCCTGATAGAAGAAAAGGTTATATTCAAAAAGCGACTATAGGAAATCATAAAGTTTATCTTCATACAGGAGAATATGAAGATGGTAAAATTGGTGAAATATTCATTGATACAAGTAAAGAAGGAGAGTTAGTAAAAGCATTGATGAATAATTTTGCAATCGCTGTATCCCTGGGCCTTCAATATGGTGTTCCACTAGATGAATTTATTAGTGCTTATGTAGGAACAAAATTTGAACCTTCTGGTAAAGTATTAGGAAATGATAGAATACTAAGTGCTACATCTATATTAGATTATATTTTTAGAGAATTGGCTATATCATACCAAAATAGGGAAGATCTTGCACATACTCCTTCTATAGGTGAGAGTGCTGAAAATACCAACACTGATGATAATGTAACTGAGGATCAAAATCAGTTATTAAAGATTGTCAAAGACATTACAAGTAAAGGTTTTGTAAGAAGTAATTATAAAAAAAATTTAGTAGATTTAACTGATATTAAAATAAGCTTAAAAGGAAAAAAATAAATTATTTTTTATTTTTTATTTGTAAATTTAGATCTTTTAATTGCTCATCGCTCACATCAGAGGGTGCATTCATCATTAAGTCTTGAGCATTTTGGTTCATTGGGAACATGGTAACTTCTCTAATATTTTTTTCGTTTGCTAATAACATTACAATCCTATCTATTCCTGGAGCAATACCTCCGTGTGGTGGAGCGCCATAACTCAATGCATTAATCATGCCACTAAATTTTTCATTAACTTGTTTTTT
>MDTG01079238.1_pt1 | contig 13918 bp, 13 predicted proteins | sample 811421 | NCBI WGS metagenome assembly MDTG01 (sample SAMN05326645, study PRJNA326480) | marine metagenome | isolation source: seawater | place: Pacific Ocean: South East | collected 2011 | reverse complement strand
TTTGGATTTGGCGGCCATAACGCCTGTGTTATGGTTAAAAAAGTTTGATGGATTTGTTTCGTTTTTTCAAACAAACATTTACCTCCAAGACCCCACGAGAAAAACAGTTATTCAAGATTTTAGGTTTTTATCCTAAAAACATCAGGTTATACCACGAAGCCCTTACTCATAAATCTGCAAAAGGCTGCATAGTTCATAATGAAAGATTAGAGTTTTTAGGAGACGCTATTTTTGGTTTAGTTATTGCCGATTTTGTTCTTAGAGAATTTCCAGATGAAAACGAGGGATTCCTTACCCAAACACGCTCTAAAATAGTTAGCCGAAAGACATTAAACGCGTTAGCTCTTAAAATCAATCTTAACACAGTATTAAAACACCAAGCGACCTCTAACCTCTCCATATTTGGTAATGCTCTAGAGGCTTTAATAGGTGCGGTTTATTTAGATAAAGGATATAAGTTTACATTAAATTATATTGTAAACAAACTCATACAGCCTCATCTAGATATTAATCAACTTGTGAAAGAGGTTTCAAATCATAAAGGTAAACTTTTGGAGTGGGGTCAGGCTCAAAAAAAACAAGTTGTATTCAAATTGGTTTCTTCTTTTGGAAAAGATCACGAAAAATCCTACGAGGTTATGGTTATGATAGATCAAAAGAAATACGCTGATGCTGTAGGAACCTCTATTAAAAGAGCTGAAGAGTTGGCGGCAAAACAAACCCTTAAAGAATTAACACAATCATAAAATTCATATCAAACATAAATACTATTTTAGCGTTTGTAAATGGCAAAACAGTTATTGCGCATAGAATTAGATACTAGCTTTTCCTTATTTGGTGTAAGCTGTCATTTGAAAGACTTCCGATTTGCTTGGACCATTAATAAATCCTTAGGGATTGATTTCAAAAAATCTAAACCCTATATCAAAGGTGATGATTTGGAGTTTTCACAATATGAGCACCAGTTAGATTTAGACACTATTTATATGTTTGCGAACAAAAGCCAAGGCGGTTTTCTAATAACAAAAATGAAGCAGGTAGATTATTGGATATTATTTCACAACACCGTAGATGAAAAAACTGTCAGTCACTACATAAGCAAAATCCGCAAAACACATTCTATTCTTACTGTGTTTGAGGAAGTCAATAAACACACTAAAGAACACTTTGTATTTTAATTATGAATAAAAATAACACTAAAATAGTGGCGACAATGGGCCCTGCTTGTACAAATAAAAAAGTTTTAACAAGTATGATTAAGGCGGGAGTAAACGTTTGTCGTTTAAACTTTTCGCACGCTAACCACAAAACACACATAGAGACCATTAAATTAATCAAAGAGATTAACCAAGAACTTAATGTCCATACAGCTATAATAGCGGATTTACAAGGACCTAAGATTAGGGTAGGAGAAATCGAAGAAGGCTCAGAATTGGTCAACAACTCAGAATTTATCTTAACATCAAATAAGTGTGTAGGAAACTCTAAATTAGCTTATATCAACTATGAAAGCTTTCCGCAAGACGTTAAAGAAGGAGAGATGGTGTTAATAAACGATGGAAAACTACAAATAGAAGTAGTAAAAACAAACAAAAAAGATAAAGTAACGACTAAGGTAATTCATGGCGGCCCATTAAGCTCAAACAAAGGAGTAAACCTGCCCAATACAGTTATCTCTCAACCTTGTTTAACAGCAAAAGATTTAAAAGACTTAGAGTTCATACTCACACAACCAATTGAATGGATAGGCTTGTCTTTTGTACGTTCAGCCCAAGATATTTTGGAGCTCAAGAACCACATCTCTAAAGCTGACCATAACGCTAGGGTCGTGGCAAAAATTGAGAAACCCGAAGCCTTGGAAAATCTTGACAGCATTATTGATGTAACAGACGCAGTTATGATTGCTAGAGGAGACTTGGGGGTAGAAATACCAATGCAAAAAGTCCCTGTTATACAAAAGAAAATCGCTAAGGCTTGTCTTCAAAAAGCAAAACCAGTAATTGTGGCTACTCAGATGTTAGAGAGCATGACAGAAAATGTAACACCTACAAGAGCAGAGGTAAACGATGTTGCTAACTCAGTAATGGATGGCGCAGACGCTGTTATGCTTAGCGGAGAAACTTCTGTTGGAGCTTTCCCATTACAAGCGGTTGAAACAATGAGCAAAATTATAACTAATGTAGAACAAGAGTTTTCTAGCATACACTCTTATGAGTTGAAAGAAAAACATGGTGAGCGTTTCATATCAGACGCCATTTGTTACCACTCTTGCACATTAGCAGAGCAAGTGAGCGCAAAAGCTATAATAACTATGACACACTCGGGCTATAATGCTATCGAAATATCAAGCCATAGACCCCCGTGTAAAATATACGCTTTTACTAATAACCACGCTATTTTAAATACTTTAAGCCTTGTTTGGGGGGTAACGGGTTTTTATTATGATAACGAAACTGGTACTGATGAAACCGTTGCAGATACTAAGCGAATTTTAAATGAAGAGGGTTTTTTAAAATCTAAAGACCTAGTTCTTAACGTTGCCAGCATGCCAATAAAGGAAAAAGGAATGACTAACATGATGAGGTTAAGCTACCTTAAATAAACTAATTTAGATATGTCTATAAATATAAAACTTCTTACCGAAATATGTGAGGCTGCTGGTGCACCAGGATACGAGCAAAGAATTAGAGAAATTGTAACTAGGGAGATTGGCCCCTTGGTTGATGATTTACGCACAGATAACATGGGGAATTTAATTGCGATAAAAAAAGGCAAGTATGACAAAAAAGTAATGATTGGCGCTCACATGGACGAGATTGGTTTTATCGTTACCCATATTGACGACAACGGTTTTTTGCGCTTCCACACTCTAGGCGGCTTTGATCCCAAAACATTAACAGCTCAACGTGTGATTGTTCATGGCAAAAAAGACCTTATTGGGGTAATGGGAAGCAAACCCATACATGTAATGACTAATGAAGAACGTAATAAACCACCAAAGACCACAGACTTCTTTATTGACATGGGAATGCCTAAGTCAGAGGTAGAGAAATACATAGAGGTTGGCAATCCAATTACAAGAGAAAGAAAGCTTATAGAAATGGGTAATTGTGTCAATTGTAAGTCTATCGACAATAGGGTCTCGGTTTTTATTTTAATAGAAGTGTTAAGAGAATTAAAAGACGTTCCATATGATGTTTATGGCGTGTTTACTGTTCAAGAAGAGGTCGGTATTCGCGGTGCTAATGTGGCGACACAAGAGGTACAACCTGACTTTGGTTTTGGCCTTGATACCACAATTGCTTATGACGTGCCTGGCGCAGCGCCACATGAAAAAATAACAGAACTAGGAAAAGGTGCCGCTATTAAAGTAATGGATTCTTCAACAATATGCGACTATCGTATGGTGAGCTATATGAAAGAGGTTGCTAAAAAACATAAAATACCCTACCAATTAGAGATTTTAACCGGAGGAGGAACGGACACAGCCGGGATTCAGCGATTTACTCCAGGAGGTTCAATAGCTGGTGCAGTATCAATCCCAACTAGACACATCCATCAAGTGATTGAAATGGCTGATAAAACAGATATTCGTAACGCTATAGACTTATTATACCACTCAATTAAATGTTTGGAAAAATACGATTGGGGTTTTAAATAAAAAATCCAAAAACATGAGTTTTTGATGATAGCCAAAAACATAATATTCGTATCCGACAGCACTAAACGATAAATCTAATCGTTTGCCTAACCTTATTGAAGCCGGCCTGTGGGGTAAAAAATTTTTGTTTTGTGAGAAGGGTTCAAATTCCTTGCGAAACACTCAAATATATTATTTAGCATCCAATTCAAACCCATTATATTATTTTCTATCTATTGATTGTGTCTATATTTAAGTTAAATAACAATACAACACAAAACAGGAAAAGGCTTTTCATATTTTTAAGGGATTAACTAATTACAATTAAGCCAAAAGGACTTAACATTTAAAAGTCATAAAAAAACGATAAAAAAACAATAGTAAAATAGAGTTTGTTAAGCCGTTAAAAATCTAAACACTAACAAAGGATATTGACAAATTAAAAACCAAGCTCAATCGACATTTCAAATTCGTCGTAGATTGCTTTATCAGCTAACTCTTTGAAAAAATTTCCAGACTTGTAGATTATTCCAAACAATGTTCTATCAATAACAAGTTTTGCTTTAGCCATTTTTTCTTTTATTTCAGTATCAAACATTATTTTTTGCGTAATTCCCTTAATCGTAATATTCGCGTTAACCTGATATTGATTTAAGCCGTTTTTCTTAACATCTAAAATTGTTAAACTAGCGATAGGAAATTTATCAACACTAAAGAAATCATCTGACTTGAGGTGACCTTCAATACTAGCCTTACCCTTACCGCTTAAATCAGTACAAATAATAGTTGTCATATCAATAACAAATTCACCGCCTATTAAGGCATTATTATCAAAAGATAAGCGTCCAGATTTAAGACTAATAGTTCCTTCATGAGAACCTGTAACCTTACTCCCCACCCAGGTCAAAGTACTATTTTTAATTTTTACACCTTCATTTTCAGCGCAAAAGCTTTGCAGAGTAAAAAAACACCCTATTGCAAGAATTAATAAATTAGCGCGCCCTAAACATTTATAAGAAGAAAAGTCAAAAATCATTGTAATAAAATTAAACATTAAAGATCAAAAAGCTTAGTTACAAAGATACAACTAATAATATTTACGAACAAAGTCAGAAAATATTTCAAAATTCACAATTTAGAACGTAATTGTTTTTCATCTAAACATAATAAAATCAACTTTTCAGTTAATATACTTTGATATATTGTTCAATTAAATAAAATTTGCACTTATAAATCGGGTAAAAAACATAACATATTTAAACAAATGATGCTACAATCTCAAGCCATAAATTTTTCATATAACGGAATGTATCAGTTTTGTTTTCCAGACATTCATCTTTCAGAGAAAGAAGAGTTGTTAATTTTAGGTGAGTCAGGAGTTGGTAAAACCACTATGATTCAAATTTTAGCAGGATTATTAAAGCCGTCTTCAGGCCAATTAGAATTTAATGGAGTCCAATACCACAACTTACCGTCAAAAGAATTAGACCAGTTTAGAGGTAAGCATTTTGGTCTGGTTTTTCAAAACCCTTACTTTGTCAAAAACATTAGTATTTTGGACAACCTTCTCCTTTCTCTTTATTTATCAAACAATAAAGAAGATAAGAAAAGAGCTGTTGAGCTTTTAGAACAAGTAGGCTTAGGCAATAAAATTAATAGTAAGCCAAACGACTTAAGTCAAGGGGAACAACAAAGAGCAGCCATTGCTTTGGCGGTGGTTAAAAACCCAGGAGTGATTTTAGCAGACGAGCCCACATCAAGCTTAGATGATGTTAATTGTAAAAAAACAATAAACCTATTAAAAGAACAAGCAGCTACAACAAACGCCATACTAATCATCATCACGCACGACCAAAGATTAAAAAGCCAATGTGACAAATCTATTACGCTATGAATATAAGTAGATTAAGCTGGAAAAATATAATTAGCAACCCACTAAACACCACGCTTAGCTTGCTGTTAATGACGTTCGGTATTGGTATTATTTCCCTTTTGTTTTTGTTAAACAATCAAATTGAGAAGCAACTACACGCCAACCTTAAAGGTGTTGATATGGTTGTCGGCTCAAAGGGCAGCCCTTTACAACTCATACTTTCTTCAATTTATCATATTGACAACCCAACAGGTAATATTCTATATACCGAGGCTATTAAAATTGACAACAATTCTTTAGTTGATTTAACAGTTCCGCTTTCTTATGGTGACTCCTACAATGGGTTTCGAATAGTTGGAACAACACATCTATACCCTGAATTATATGAAATGAGCTTGAATAAGGGTCGTTTATGGTGTCGAAGTCTAGAGGTTGTCCTTGGCAACACTGTAGCTCAAATTAACCAACTAAAAATAGGCGACACTTTTTATGGTACACACGGCTTAATTGAAGGGGGGCACGTTCATGATGAATACGCCTATGAGGTTGTGGGAATTTTTAACCCGTCATACACTATTCTTGATCAACTTATATTGACCAACACCCAAAGTGTCTGGAAAGTTCATAATCACGAAGTTATTGAACAAACACATGAGCGAGTTCACGAACACCACAATTGCGAGCGCGAACATCACAATTGCGAACACAAGCATAATACTGAAGAATCAACAGTGGTAGGGATGGAGTTAAATTCTAGTATTGCAGAAGATGCTACGATAACATCCTTGTTAGTTAAATTCAAAAGCCCTATTGGGTTGATACAGTTACCTCGAAAAATTAATGAAACGACTAATTTACAAGCAGCATTACCCGCCCTTGAAATAAGCCGATTAACTAAATTACTTGGTTTTGGTGTTCAAACGATTAACATTATAGCTTTTATAATAATAATAGTTTCAGGCCTAAGCATATTCATTAGCTTATATAACTCTTTAAAAAAAAGGCGTTACGAACTTGCTTTGATGCGAGTGCATGGAGCTACAAAATGGCAACTAGTTCAATTGGTTCTTCAAGAAGGAATAATTTTATCTGTAATTGGAACCGTTCTTGGATTATTAATTAGCCGTATAACATTACTCTTGATTACCCTATTTGCCGAATATAAATATACTTTTAGCTCATTTCAGTTTAATTTGCTTAAAGAAGAATTTTGGCTACTACCTATTGCCTTGCTTATAGGTTTAATAGCCTCTCTATTACCCACTATTTTATCATACAACATTAATATCCCTAAAACTCTTTCCAATGAATAGGCTAATAATTATTTCTTTTATTCTTATTGCCAAATTTAGTTTTGCACAAAAAGAAATTGACTGGAGCACCTTAGCTGATGTAGAGTTTACCGATTTATACATAGAAGAGGTAGATGAATATTTTTTATACCCTCATTTTGGACCAAATGTAAGAGAGTTAGCGGGTCAAGAGGTTATGATAAGGGGTTTTATTCTAGCGATAGACCCCACACAAAATTATTATATTCTATCAAAAGGGCCGTTCTCATCTTGCTTTTTCTGTGGAGTCGGAGGGCCTGAAACCATTATAGAGTTAGAGATGAAATCTTCAAAGGAAGTTTTTATAATGGATGAAATAGCCACGATAAAAGGCACACTGAAACTTAATGCAGACGATATTTATCAGTGTAACTATATTTTACAAGACGCCGCTGTTTACCTTAGAGAATAAACCAATCTCTCATCGGTATTATTTTTAACTTTACAGCATGAAAAAAACATTTTTAATTGTAGCATTATATATACCTTTTTTGAGCTGTGAGAAATCAAAAAATTTACCCGCTCCGTATGATTGTGTGTCACCTCTTTTAGTTCAGAGTAGCAAATGTATAGACCTCAACCTAATAGGGAATTCAGATGAATGTATAGAATTATATGATCCAGTTTGTGGTTGTGATGGCATTACTTATGGTAATTATTGTGTAGCAGATAGTTCGGGTGTTACTTCTTACGTTTCTGGTGAATGTTGTGATTAAATAAAGTTAAATAAAACTATAGAATAATATAAACACACTCCATTAAGTGGGTTTCTTTTTGGTGGCCCTAATTGTACGGCTGGTATTATAGCTGATGATAATGATGTAATTACTTTTAATGTTGTTAATTCTGTTGATATTGCAGAGCAAACTGCAAAAAAAGAACTTATACGCACAACAGACCTATTAGGAAAAGAAACAAAAAGAATAAAGAACAAATCTCCATTATACATCTATAATGATAGAACAGTAGAAAAGAGAATAATTCTTGAATAAATAAAACCCTACTCATCTGAGTAGGGTTATTCTAAGTGGACCTAAGTGTCCTTATTTCGAACTTTTTTAAAAAAAAAGTAATTTTTATTACTCAAAAAATAACATCATTTGGCCATTTTTATTAGGTAAGTTATAATTATAAAACATATCAAAAAACTGCATGCCAATTAGAGTTGTTGCATTACGTTTTGTAGCTACAGCAACATGTATCTTTTTAATCAATACGTCCTTAATTTTGATATTGTATACTTCGTAAATTTTTGCCTCTTGAGTGCTGCCATTCGCAATTTGAGCGTAAGTTTTGATGTTAGTCTTTTTAAATGCTAAACCTTTCTTTTTTAAATCAATAAAGTCTTCTAATGATAAGAAAATATCTGAGCAACCTGTATCTAATAAGTAATATTTTTCATGGTTACTCACAAAAGAAATTGGAATAATGAAGTGCCCCCTTTCTCTAGTTAAATCCAAACTAAAATTATCTAATTTAGAAATTATATTTTCTTTTTTGTAAGTAGTTTCGAAATTAAACGAACCTTCTTGCTGACTACCGTTATCAAATTGGCCAGTCCATTCAATATCTCCTGTTGCAACAATATTTCCATTTTGATCTTTTAAATCTTTATAAAAATATGTTCCTCGTCCATTGAAATTATTATTGGAGAATTCTCCTTTATACACAAGTTTATTGTTCCTGTAAAATTCAAAAAAACCATTTCTTTTTCCTTTTTGAAAATATCCCAACCATTTTTCATCTCCTATTTCAAGCTCTCCATTGCCATTAAATTCACCTTCTTCAAAGTTTCCTTTATAAACAAAATTCGCGCCTTTATAAACGCCGTATCCACTCTCGCAATTATTTTTTAAACATTGAGAAAATGACAATAAGGAAACTAAAACTAATCCCGTAAAAACTAATACTTTCCTCATTTTAATTCAACTTTATAATTTATTAAGCTGTTACCTTTAACAGTACTGTCATTTGGAAAATGGAATATTTCTTGTCTTGAAACCTCTTTATTATTATCTATGATTTTATAATCAAGCACTTTAGTAAAATAATCTGGAATAATTGCTCCTCCCTTAGTTTGATTAAAATTTATAAATGAAAGTACGACAGAAACTTCTAGTAATGATATTTTTGATAATTCACGTTCATAGCTTTCAAGCTTACTCCACAAGCCACGATTTAGTGACTGGTGCATCAAAGCACAGTTTAAATATGAAAACATATAATCAGTTAAAGAATCTTCTTTAAATGATGCAAACGGGACAAGATGACCTCTATCATATGGACGATCGTAATCGTTGTCATCAGAAGTTATTATTCCCTTTGGTTTTCTCCACTCTTTTCTATCAACATACTCAATATTTATTATTGTATCCAAAACTCTAGCTTTAGGATATTCTATCACTTCCTCATCCTTAGTTTGAGGTCTTTTTTTGTATTTATTACCGTTTTCATCTATGTAATAACCAAGGATTTCAAATTCACTAATTGAATCTTTTATAAATATGGAAGTAAATTCAACTTGTTCCAATTCAACTTTATGTAAAGTAATTGTATCAGTAAATGTGAAAGAATTCTGAAATTTGAATGGATCAGGATATGTGTAAGTTAATGATATTGGTTGTTCAAATATTTCAGAATAGACTACTTCGTAAAGCGAATTTTTAATTGTTTTCTGGCAATAACCAGAATAATATAAAAAAAGGCTTATAAAAATAAAAAATAAACGTTTCATGATTAAATGTTTTCTCAAATATAGAAAATTTCATTAGTAATTGATTTAAATAAAGAACCAAAGGACTTTGTGAGAATAAAAAAAGCGGAAAACTATCTCGAAAAGAGATGGATTCCGCTTTGGTGGACCTAAGCGTCCTTATTTCGAACCTCTACAGAAAAATATTACCTAATTTTGTTCTATGAAAAATATTTTAATCTATTTATTAATTCCCTTCACTGCTATTTGTCAATTAGTTCCAAGTAATACTAATTATAATCAAAATATTGTTTGGCAAAATGTATTTACAGATGGTCCTTCGGGAAAAGTAAATAGGGGCTTAGTTGATTCAGATGGAAATTGTGTAGTTGTTTTTATGCCACAAAATATGTCTAGGATACATAAAATTGATGGTGCTAATGGACAGTTAATATGGTCTAAAACAATAAATAATACTGTTGGTTTTGGTATTACAGAAATCTATGACTCTGGTAGATCAGATTATATAGTTTCTGGCGGAATAGGAGCAAACCAAGAGCGTTGGTTAGCAAGGTTGAATGGTAATGACGGATCAATTATTTGGGATAAAACATATAATTATTCTGGGGGTTCAAATGAATTTGATGGCATCCGAATGACAATGATTGGTTCAGATGACTATTTATATGCAAGTGGTTTTATTGGAGGAGATGAAGCAGGAACGATATTTATTGTGTACGCAGGACAAGAAGTCGTAATGAAAGTTGACCCTTCAAATGGTAATGAGATATGGACAGATATTAATCCTAATTCTGAATATTCAATTGCTATAGTTGAATCAGATAACGAATACATATATTCTGCAGGTGTTAGATGGGACGAAGACTTGAGTATAACCAAAATAGATAAGTTTGGGAATAGATTATGGACAGAAGATATTCCAAATACTACGGATATTATTCCAGCAGACTTATGTATTTCAGAAGATGATATTATTTATTATGGAGGGCATACAGGAAGATTTGGTGCTGGAGATCCATTTGATTACTCTTGTATTAGTATTGACACAAATATGAATGTTAATTGGATAAAACATTATGCAAATCCAAGAGGTTATAGCTTAAGTCATATTAGAAATGAGTTATACGGCATCAAGGCTGGAACAGATGGTATATATATGTTTGGAGGAACTGGAGATGAAGGAAGTTATAGTGAAACAAATCCTCCTTTTCTTTCGTCTGATATATGGAATGGATGGGTGCTTTCAGTTGATCAAAATGGTGACATTTTAAAAAGTGACATATACTGCCATGATCAAGTAAATACAGCAACTGAATATGGTGCACTTACAGGCAACGGATACGTAATTTTTAACGATACAGACGCTCAAGGTGATGAAGAAGTTGGTGTCATGAAAATTATTAATGATAGTAATGGTCCGACTTCTGTATATAATAATCTGACAAAAGATTCAAAACTGTTAATAAAAGTTATTGATTTTTTAGGCCGAGAAACAGCAGAAATTAAGAGTCAACCTCTCTATTACTTCTATGATGATGGAACTGTGGAGAAGAAAATAATTATTGAATAAAAATAAACCCACTCAAATGAGTAGGTTTATTTTTGGTGGACCTAAGCGTCCTTATTTCGAACTTTTTGTGGTTTCTCATCTAAGTTTATTTGAACGTGTACATTTATTTACCTGCTATAAATTTTAAAATTATTTTTTAAATTGCAAAAATGATAAAACTTGAAGGTTACAAAATATTGAAAAAGCTCGGTTCTGGAGGCATGGGAGATGTATATCTTGCAGAACATGAGGTGTTAGAAACAAGAGTTGCAATAAAATCCTTACATCCTAATCTAGTTAACGATGAGAATTTCAAAAAAAGATTTAGAACAGAAGCTAAAGTACACGCTAAGCTAAATCATTCTAATATTGTAAAGTTAATTGATTTTCAAGAACGTAAAAATGGCTTATACATAGTCATGGAATATGTTGAAGGAAAACAATTAGATGATTATATAATTAATGAATCAGGTCCAATTCCCGAGAAAGAACTCCTACCTCTTTTTTGTCAAATATTAGATGCTATTTCTCATGCTCATTCAAAAGGTTTAGTGCACAGAGACATAAAGCCCGCCAATATTATTATAAATGAAGGAAAGATAAAAGTATTAGATTTCGGTATTGCAAAAGACTCATCAACAGATTCAGGGCTGACAAAAACAGGTTTGCAGGTTGGAACCCCTATGTTCATGAGTCCAGAACAAGTTAATGGAGAAAAAATAAACACGCTAACTGATATATATTCATTGGGAGTTACGCTTTTTTATATGGCTGTTGGAAAGCCGCCATATGAGAATACCAATTCAATTAAATTAGGTATTCAAGTATTAACAGAAGATTTTCCAAATCCAAAAGATTTTTATCCATGGGTGTCTGATAAACTGTCAGCTGTTATTAACAAAGCAACTAAAAAAAAGAAATCAGATAGATATCAAAGCTGTGATGATTTTAAAAATAATTTAGAATCAAAAGATGAAACAATTAATAAAACAGAAACAGCTGAAACAAACAAGAAAGGTAAAAATAAAGCGATTATTATCGCCTCAGTCATTCTTTTAATTTCTTCTTTTGGTTTTATACTGTTTAATCAATATTCACCAAAAGAAGTTGTAGCTGAAGAGACTAAGTTTCAAACACTTTATGTAAAGGATAAGAAAGCATATTTTTATTCGACTGCAAACGAAAGTTCAAAATTATCAAGTTATGTTATATTAAATGATAAATTAAATTGTGGCTTAGATACTATTAGTGGATTTATAAATTGCACCTTTACTAACGATGAAAATCTTAAAACCTCGGGATTTATTAAAACTAGAAAATTAAAGAAAGAAGAAAGTGATGTTGTAATAAAAAAAAACATTCAAGAAAAAGTAAAAAATGATACTTATAGTCTTAAAATTCCTTTACCAACACACATTGAATTATATAAGAATGAATTCAATAGAGAGCCAAATTATGGTGAATATATTAATGTAAACTCATCATATTTTACTGATGAAGTTTTGTATAGCCGTATAACTGAAGTTTTAAATACACCGTCTCATAAAAGATATGGTAAATTAAATGAAGGTTTGGCATATTGTGATAAGGTGATAGCTAATGATCCTAACTCAATTGTCTTAAGTCATAGATCCAAGATCAAATATTTTTTAGCAGATTATCATGGTGCACTAGAAGATATTAATAATTTGCTTGAATTTAATCAGAGTAAAGATGATATCGACGACTATTGGTTCGACATAATCACGAATTTAGATGACAGAGCAAAAATTTACTTTATGCTTAAAAGATATTCTGATGCGATTAATGATATTCAAATTGTAATTGATTATTATTTAAAAGATGATTATTTCTCGAAAATATCATTATATGACGCATACCTTTTTAAAGGTGAGACTTTTAATGCAAACAATAATTTTAAGGAAGCATGTTTGCAATTTCAAAACATTATTGAATCTTATGAAGGTTTAACGGAAAAACAATTAAATGATATTTTTCAATATGGAAACGAATATTCTGTTAACATTGCAAGAAGTTATATAAATAAGTTTTGTAATTATTTTAAGCCAGATATCAAAATTGGTGATTATGTAGGAGGTGGAATTGTTTTTCACATAGAAAGTAAAAAAAATTATGCATTAGTATGTGATATTAGTGACATTGGAATCACAGATTTTGGCTTTGAGGGAAATTACGTTCCTAATTTAACAAGCACAGAGATTGGCGCCGGCCAACCTAACACAAATAATTTATTTGAATCTATAGTTAAGCCTTATTATGATGAATATTTAGACAAAACATATCAATCATATGAAAATCGTCCCAAGGCAGTTGATTTATGTAAAAATAGTTCTGCACAGGGTTTTAACGATTGGTTTTTACCTAGTAAAGATGAAATCAATCAATTATATTTATTTAATAAAATGCTTGAAAGAAAATCCATTGTAAATGGATTTGAACCTATGTCTAAAAACTACTACTGGAGTTCAAGTCTTTCTGGAAAAAATGGTGTATGGATGCAAAGTTTTTTAGATTCCGACAATAATAAATATATAGACTCAGAAGGATATCAAGGTCCTAGAGCAAAGCATCATATCTACTGTGTAAGAGCAATTAGAATATTACCTATTAAATAATAAAAGAGTGTAATTAATTACCAAATTAAACGTTGATTTTAATTTTTTTAGAACAATTTATATTAAAAAGCGGAACGCTATCTCAAGATGAGATGGATTCCACTTTGGTGGACCTAAGCGTCCTTATTTCGAACTTTTGTTTTACTGAATAACTATCTTTTGATTGATATTTTGAT
>MDTG01447177.1_pt1 | contig 13919 bp, 13 predicted proteins | sample 811421 | NCBI WGS metagenome assembly MDTG01 (sample SAMN05326645, study PRJNA326480) | marine metagenome | isolation source: seawater | place: Pacific Ocean: South East | collected 2011 | reverse complement strand
TTGCGGCTGTTTTCTTAGTTGCGGCTGTTTTCTTAGTTGCGGCTGTTTTCTTAGTTGCGGCTGTTTTCTTAGTTGCCGTATTTTTTTTTGTAGTAGTGGTTTTTTTCTCAGCCATGGCTGATATAATTTGTATTCTACCGTCCGGGGAACTTAATTGGAACAACAGAAGCTGTTAAACACATTTCTTACTCTCTTTTTCCCCTATCAATTTAAGAGTGCGCAAATTTAACAGGAATATACTTATTAAAAAAAAATTAAGTATTTTATTTAGAATCTATTTTTTCTAATAAGAGAGCAAAAACTTCGTCTTTAGTAGCCTCTGAAGTATCTATTTCAAAAGCATCTTCTGCTCTTCGAAGTGGAGCAGTTTTTCTATTGGTATCCTTTTGGTCACGATGAATAAGGTTGCTCAAGACTTTATCAAAATTGATATTTTGACCCTCGGCTTTAAGCTCTTGATGACGCCTATGGGCCCTAATCTCTGGTCGGGCGATAAAAAAGAATTTGTAGTCAGCATCAGGAAATACTTCGGTTCCTATATCTCTGCCATCCATTACCAAACCATTTTCACTTGCCATATCACGTAGTTGATTGAGTAAAAAATCTCTAACAATAGTCAAATCAGCAATGGTACTAACATTTTCTGACACATATGGCAACCTGATTTTTTGGGAAACATTTTCGCCATTTAAATATAATTCTCCTGTCTCCAGACCGAATCTCAAGCTTATACTTTCCAATACCTCAGAGAGAGAGTCAATATCGATTTCATTATTACTAAAAAAACTTCTTTCTAAGGCAAAAAGTGTAATACCCCGATACAAAGCACCGGAATCAACAAAAGGAATTTGATAATGTTTGGAGAGCATTTTGGCCAATGTACTTTTTCCCGTAGAGGCGTATCCATCAATGGCTATAACAGACTGCGAATCCAATTGACTATGATTTAAATGTTTTTGGATTAACTACTTTTTTAGAAAGTATAGAAATATCAAGTACATCCTTCATTTCCATGACATAATGGAATGTCAAACCTTTTAAATATTTTCGATTGATTTGGTCGATATCTTTTCTATTATCTTCGCACAAAATTATCTCTTTGATATTGGATCGTTTAGCTGCAAGAATTTTCTCCTTAATTCCTCCCACGGGCAAAACCTTTCCCCTAAGAGTAATTTCTCCAGTCATTGCCAATTTACTTTTTACTCTTTTTTGAGTAAATAGTGAAACCAATGAAGTGAGCATGGTAATTCCAGCACTAGGACCATCCTTTGGAGTCGCTCCTTCAGGAACGTGAATATGAACATTATATTTATCAAAGGGAAAACCTTGAAGACCTATAAAAGATTTTTTGGATTTGATAAACTCCATAGCAATAGTCGCAGACTCTTTCATAACCTTACCTAAGTTTCCAGTGATGGAAAGTTCGCCCTTTCCTTCAGAAATTGCAGATTCAATAAAGAGTATGTCACCTCCAACTGAGGTCCAAGCCAAGCCAGTGACAACTCCTGCAACATGGTTGTTTTCATAAATATCTCGGTGTACCTTTTTTGGCCCAAGTATTTCAAACAAATCCTCAGAAACAGGATTATTTTTATACTCTTCTTCCATCGCAATAGATTTAGCTGCATAACGAACTGCCTTCGCAACTTGTTTTTCAAGGCCTCTAACACCCGACTCACGGGTATATCCTTCCACAATATTATCCAGTACAGCCTTGTTTAGGGTTAAGTGTTTTTTCTGTAAGCCGTGTTCTTTAAGCTGCTTGGGAAGTAAGTGTCTTTTGGCAATACTAGACTTTTCCTCCAAGGTATATCCTGAAATATTAATCATTTCCATTCGGTCCTTTAAAGCAGGGTGTATGGGTGATAGGCTATTTGCCGTGGCTACAAACATAACTTTAGATAAATCATATCCCATCTCTAGGAAATTATCGTAAAATGATTTGTTTTGCTCTGGGTCAAGTACCTCGAGTAAAGCTGCTGCCGGGTCACCTTGAAAACCATTACTAACCTTATCAATTTCATCCAAAATAAATACAGGGTTTGATGTACCAGCCCTTTTTACACTTTGTATAATTCGTCCTGGTAAAGCACCTATATAAGTCTTTCGGTGGCCTCTTATTTCAGCTTCATCTCGCATTCCTCCTAATGAAATTCTAACACAGGATCGCCCCAAAGCTTCTGCTATGGATTTACCCAATGAAGTCTTCCCCACTCCGGGTGGACCAAACAAGCACAAAATGGGAGACTTCATGTCATTTCGAAGTTTTAAGACTGCTAAATACTCAATGATCCGTTTTTTTACATCCTCTAGCCCGAAATGATCACGGTCGAGTATTATTTGGGCTTTTTTTAAATCAAATTTATCATCTGAAAATTCATTCCATGGAAGATCAAGAAAAAAATCTAAATAATTCATTTGAACAGAATACTCGGCCACCTGTGAATTCATCCGTCTTAATTTGGACAATTCTTTATCAAATTTAACTCCAACATCATTATCCCATTTTTTTTTCTTGGAACGTATGCGCATTTCATCAACTTCTTGTTCAAAAGAAACGACTCCCAATTCCTCCTGGATGGTTTTCATTTGTTGGTTGAGATAATACTCTCTTTGTTGCTGGTCCAAGTCAGTCCTCACCTTCGATTGAATATCATTTTTTAATTCTAATTTTTGATATTCAACATTCATCAATTTCAAACATTCAATAGCACTCTCTTGAAGATCAATTATTGACAGAACCCTTTGTTTCTCGATTACAGGAAGATTCATATTAGAGGAAACAAAATTGATCAAGAATGCATGGCTTTGTATGTTTTTTATTGCAAAAGAGGCTTCTGAAGGGATATTCGGATTTTCGTGAATGATCTTCAGCGCCATATCTTTTATAGATTCAATAATAGCCTTGAACTCAGAGTTGTCCTTCTGAGGAAAGGTTTCTTCAACAGACACAATAGAGGCTTTTAAATATGGCTCTTCTTTGGAAATACTTTGAATCTCAAATCTTCTTTTTCCTTGAATTATAACAGTAGTATTGCCATCCGGCATTTTAAGAACCCTCAGGATTTGTGCCACTGTTCCAAGAGAGAATAAATCAGTCGGTGATGGATTTTCAATATTCTGATCCTTTTGAGCCACCACTCCAATAATTTTATCAGATTTATTGGCATCCTTAATTAGTTGAATGGATTTGTCTCTTCCAGCTGTAATTGGAATAACCACCCCAGGAAAAAGCACTGTATTTCTCAAAGGAAGTATTGCTACTTCTTTGGGTAACTCCTCATTTCTTAATGCCTCCTCATCTTCAGTAGTAAGTAAGGGAATTAGTTCTGCTTCTCCTTCAATGTCTTGAAGTGACAAATTGTCAAATGATGTAAAACTAGATTTGGCCATATGTAGATTTTCAGTCAAATTGTCATAAAATGTGATCTAAATACCTATTCATTCCACAAAAAGACTATAAATGACCTTTTACTTTAAATAAGTCCAATTGTTATGCCAACTAAGTAATTTGGATAAATTTTCATACACGATTATTTGGAATACGGTATAAAAGTAAAGCCCCGGAGATAAAGAGAAAGATAAATAAAAGAATCGCGTTACGCATACTTCCTGTAATCTGGTCAATGGTTCCAAACATGGCCATACCTATGATAATTCCAACCTTTTCTGTCACGTCATAAAAACTAAAAAAAGAGGTCGTGTCCTTGGTTTCAGGGATTAATTTTGAATAAGTAGACCTAGATAAAGCTTGAATTCCTCCCATTACCATACCTACTCCACCTGCCGCAATATAAAACTCTAAAGGAGTTCTTATAAAAAAAGCAAAAATGCAAAGTATTGCCCATATAAAATTGACCACCACTAGAGTATAAATATTCCCAAATCTTTTGGAAGCACTTGCAGTGGCATATGCTCCAAAAATACCAACGATCTGAATCAATATTATACTGACGATTAAGCCAATTGTTTTTTGTTCATTGTTTACCCACATAATTTCTTCCTCTCCAAAATAGGTAGCAATCAAAATAACAGTTTGTAATGCAGTACTGTACAGAAAAAAAGCGGGCAAGAATTTTTTAAGAATCGGAAGCCCGTCTAATTGATTCCATACTTTTTTAAGTTCTAAAAAACCATTCCAAAGAATATCTTTGGTAACCTTTCCTTCACTATTACCCTTGGGTAAGTGGTAAAATGCATATTGACTGAATAAAGCCCACCAAATACCTACAGTGATAAAAGAGTATTTCATCGCACTAAGAGATGATTCTTCAGGTGTACCTGAAATACCATACCATTCGGGTTTCAATACCATTGATAGGTTTAGGGTCAATAATAATATACTGCCTAAATAGCCCATAGAGAATCCCCGAGCACTTGCAAAATCAAGCTGTTCCGGATAGGCAATGTCTGGTAAATAAGAGTTGTAAAAAACCAAACTCGACCAATACCCAATCAAAGCAAGGAAATAATACATCATGCCAATGTATATGTTATCCAATTCAAAAAAATAAAGTCCTATACAAGAAACGGATCCCGTATAAACAAAAATTTTCATAAACCTTTTTTTGTTTCCGATGTAATCTGCAATACCCGAGAGAAAGGGAGAATTGAAAGCCACAACAACAAAGGCAATTGCAGTAATAAAACTGACTAAAGCTGTATTCTTGAAATTGTATCCAAAAAAAACAATGGTGTTGACTTCTTCCGATATGGTACTATAATAAATAGGAAAAATGGTAGAAGTAATAACTAGTGGGTATACTGAATTGGCCCAGTCGTAGGAGGCCCAGGAATTTATTAATTTGGAATTTCCTTTTTTCAATAGTTTTTTTCTATTCATTGCTTCCTTGATAAGAAATTGGCACAATTTATGAATTCATTTGTTCTGAACTCCGTTAATATTTTAATTTTTAAATCAATTAACTTTAGAAATGAAAAACATCACAATCGAATGATTAAAAAGCAATTTATATTTTTGATTACGCTAATTTCTTTTAGCTTTAGTGTGCTATCCCAACAAAATAAATACGAAGAAAATAAAAGCTACGAGGTTGTCAAAACTGATCAAGAATGGAAGGAAGAACTTCCAAAAATATCTTATATGGTTTTGAGAAAAGCAGCTACAGAATATCCTTTTACGGGAAAATTCAACAACCATAAAGCAAAAGGCACTTATACTTGTGCCGGCTGCAATACACCACTTTATAAATCAGATAATAAATATGATTCCAAGTGTGGATGGCCCTCATTTGATCGAGCTGTTGAGTCTAATATTGAGTATGACATAGACTATAAAATTGGATACCCCAGAACAGAACTCAAATGTAATAAATGCGGCGGACACTTGGGACATGTATTCAATGACGGTCCAAAAAAAACTACTGGAAAAAGACATTGTATCAACTCCGCGGCACTTAACTTTGTACCAAATGAATAAGAAAAATTACCCTGTCGAAAAATCAGAAAATGCTTGGAAAGAGGAACTAAGCCCTGAAGAGTTTAATGTTCTCAGAAAAAAAGGCACAGAGTTACCCTTCAAGGGAAAATTTAACGATCATTATGAAAAGGGAATCTATCTTTGTAAGGGTTGTGGAACTCCTCTTTTCCAAAGCGAAAGTAAATTTGAAAGCCTTTGTGGTTGGCCCAGCTATGACCAATCAATCGAAGGAGCTTTGGAGATGATCCCAGACAATTCAGGAGGAATGATGAGAACTGAAATTGTCTGTGCAAATTGTGGGGGACATCAAGGTCATGTATTTAATGACGGTCCTACCAAAACTGGTTTACGCTATTGCGTGAATTCTGCCAGCATAAACTTTATTAAAAAGCCAGAGTAAACAATAGGCAAGAAATAACTACAGTTTCTTAAATTTGTGTTGAATTTAAACTTCAATCCAAATGAATGAGTATGATGTTATTGTAATTGGAAGTGGTCCTGGAGGATATGTAAGTGCCATTAGAGCATCACAGTTAGGACTCAAAACTGCTATAGTAGAGAAAGAAAGTCTAGGAGGGATCTGTCTCAATTGGGGATGTATTCCTACCAAAGCTTTACTGAAATCTGCCCAAGTTTTCTATTATTTAAAACATGCCGAAGATTATGGATTGAAAATCAAAGAGTATGACAAAGATTTTGATTATGTAGTTAATAGAAGTAGAAATGTAGCTGCCGGTATGAGTAAGGGTGTACAATTTTTGATGAAAAAAAATAAAATTGATGTAATCGAAGGTCACGGGAAAGTATTGGCTGGAAAAAAAATTAGTGTAACCCAAGGAAAAAAGATAAAAGAGTATAAGGCCAATCACATCATTATCGCCACTGGAGCTAGATCGAGAGCACTCCCCAGTATGCCACAAGATGGTAAAAAGATAATTGGTTATCGTCAGGCAATGACCCTTAGAAAACAACCCAAAAAGCTCATCGTCGTAGGATCAGGTGCTATAGGAATAGAATTTGCCTACTTCTACAATGCCATGGGCACCGAAGTTACCATTTTAGAATATTTGGATCGTATAGTTCCGATAGAAGATGAAGAGATTTCCATAGAATTGGAAAAAAGCTTTAAAAAGAGTGGCATTAAAATAATAACCAATGCAGAAGTTACCGGAGTGGATACCTCAGTTAAAGGAGTAAAAGCTACCGTTAGGACTTCCAAAGGAGAAGAAATCCTGGATGCTGATATGGTTCTTTCTGCTGTGGGTATTAAATCAAACATTGAAAACCTTGGACTTGAGGATCTGGGCATTGCTGTGGACGAGGATAAAATATTGGTAAATGATTTTTACCAAACCAATCTTCCAGGATATTACGCCATCGGAGATGTAACTTCTGGACAAGCCCTAGCCCACGTCGCATCTGCCGAAGGCATTCTATGTGTAGAAAAGATTGCAGGGCATCAGGTGGAGCCTCTCGACTATGGAAACATACCTGGATGTACGTATTGTTTACCTGAAGTTGCCTCTGTAGGATTGACCGAAGCCAAAGCCAAAGAAAAGGGCTACCAAATCAAAGTGGGTAAATTCCCTTTCTCTGCATCAGGAAAAGCACAAGCTGGTGGAAACTCAGAAGGATTTGTCAAAGTAATTTTTGATGCCAAATATGGAGAATGGCTAGGATGTCATATGATTGGTGTTGGAGTTACAGATATGATAGCTGAAGCCGTTTTAGGAAGAAAGCTTGAAACAACAGGACACGAAGTTCTAAAAGCAGTTCATCCCCATCCCACGATGAGTGAGGCAGTAATGGAAGCAGTTGCCGATGCCTACGATGAGGTCATTCACCTCTAAGACTTCAGAAAAGATTCAACACCCAATCGGTAGCTATCCAATCCAAATCCAACTATAATCCCCTTGACTACAGGAGTGATATAAGATTTATGCCTAAAGTTTTCTCTCGAAAAAGTATTGGATATGTGAATCTCAATGACGGGGGTATCAATTGATTTGATAGCATCTCCAATTCCTATAGAAGTATGAGTGTAAGCGGCTGCATTAAGCAAAATTCCATCGCATGAAAAACCTTCCTTCTGGATTTGATCAATAAGTTCACCTTCAATGTTAGACTGAAAATAGTCAAATTCGATCTGAGAAAATTCTGATTGCAGGTCTTCAAAGTACTGTTCAAATGTTTTGTTACCGTATATACCTGGCTCACGAGTTCCCAGAAGATTCAGATTAGGACCATTAATAATGACTATTTTCATTTTTTTGTTTTGTCAAAATTAACGATATTTTAAATTTAAGAACCCTAAATCTTATTATTCTGTCTAGTAAATTAAAAATATGGAGAGAATTCCAAATCATCGAACAAATTCAATATATCTAGTTAAGATCTATAAAACACTTAAATTTATAGAGATTTGAATTGGAAAACTCTCATTGTTGATTACGAATACTACCTAAGGATCGAGCGAGGTATGGCAGATAACACAGTGAAAAATTACTGTGCAGACATTGTCTCTTTGGCCAATTTTATATCATCCAATAAAATACAGGAATTACCCAAAGATTGTTCCAAAGAGACCCTTCAGCAATTCATCTATGAGCAATCAAAGTACGTCAGCAATAATAGTCAAGCCAGGAGGATTTCTGCCATAAAGAGTTTTTTTAATTTTCTGATTTTTGAAAAATTAAGGACAAATTCCCCTGCTGATTTGATTGAAGGACCTAAGTTGGGGAGAAAACTTCCGGTTATACTCAATTTAATGGAAATCGAAAAGATTCTTCTTGGAATTGATTTGAGTCTTCCGAATGGCCAAAGAAATATGGCCATCATAGAAACTCTATATGGAAGTGGCTTAAGAGTGACTGAATTGGTTAATTTGACTTTGTCTAATGTTTTTTTTAAAGAAAATGTAATAAGGGTAACTGGAAAGGGAAATAAACAAAGACTGGTTCCTCTAGGTAGTTATTCTAAAAAATTTATCCAAATATATATAGAGAAAGTAAGAAGCTTAAAAAAAACAAAAGAAGAAGATAATGATATTTTATTTCTTAACAGGAATGGAAAAAAAATGACCCGTGCCATGATTTTTATAATCGTCAAAGATTCTGCGGTAAAAGCAGGAATCAAAAAAAAAATAAGCCCACATACATTTCGCCACTCTTTTGCAACCCATCTTTTGGAAAATGGCGCAGACCTTAGAACCATACAATTGTTAATGGGGCATGAAAATATAGCTACAACAGAAATTTACACCCACTTAGACAATAAGCATCTAAAAAAAGTGATGGAAAAATTTCATCCAAGAAATCAATAGGTTGACTGATTAGTCATTGACAACTAATCTAAAGCCCTCTCCGTGAATGTTTATAATTTGAACCCTACTGTCAAGTTTAAGATATTTTCTAAGTTTTGCAATGTAAACGTCCATACTTCTTGAAGTAAAGTAATTATCATCCCTCCAAATCTTAATCAGGGCAGTTTCTCGAAGAAGTAAGTCATTGATCTTTAATGCCAAGAGTCTTAACAATTGATTTTCTTTGGGGGAGAGTTTGATGGGCTTATTCTCTCCAAATGACAGAAAACGTAGTTTTGAATTAAATTTAAACTTTCCAATATCAAATTCAAAAACATCTGATTCAGGTAAATTGAGATAAATTTTCCTATTCAAAGTAGCCTTTATTTTGGCAAGAAGAACTTCTGAATCAAAAGGTTTGGTAAGGTAATCGTCTGCTCCAATTTTAAAACCTCTCAAAACATCCTCCTTAAGTGTTTTTGCTGAAAGAAAAAACAAAGGGACTCTTTCATTTTTTTCCCTGATTTCCTTCCCTAAAGTAAAGCCATCTTTATAAGGCATCATAACATCAAGTATACAAAGGTCAAAATTTTCCTTTTGAAACTTTTCCATTCCTTCGATTCCATTTTTGGCCAAAATGACAAAATAATCATTGAGAATCAAATAGTCTTTGAGAATATTTCCAAAGTTGAAATCATCTTCAACAATTAAAATTTTCTTTTGTTCAACAGTCATAGCATATTTTTTTTTAAATCATATTAGACCAGTGGTACTGAAATTAAAAAAGTCGTTCCCTCACCAATTTTACTTTTTAATTTCACATCTCCACCATGGAGCTCTACTATTTTTTTAACGTAGGATAGGCCCAAGCCATGACCTTTCACATTGTGGATGTTCCCGCCTTGTTCACGGAAGAACTTTTCGAATATATGTTTTTGAGTATTCATATCCATACCAATCCCCTGGTCTTTGATTTTTAAATTAATATTATTATACTCACAAGAAGTGCTAATGGTAATCTTGGGTGCTCCATTGGAATACTTTATAGAATTATCAAGCAAGTTGACAATAAGGTTAGTAAAATGATTTAAATTCCCCTTAAATCGTAATTTTTCTTTACTAAAATTGGTGACAATTTTTCCCATTTTATTTTTCAAGATTAAATCCACACGCTGGAGTGCATCCTCAATCGCATCGTGTATGTCAATCGATAATATTTCAATAGGTGATGAACTTTTATCTAGCCTAGAAATCATCAAAATATTTTCTACTTGAGACAGCATACGGTGGTTTTCTTCTCTTATCATTTTGATATACCCCAAAAGCCTGGTCCTATTGCCTTTTGTTTTAGGACTTGAAATCGCATCCAATGCTAAGTTAATAGTGGCTATTGGCGTTTTAAATTCATGTGACATATTATTAATAAAATCTGATTTCATCTCTGAAACCTTCTTTTGTCGAATAATTTGATAAATCGAAGTGGTTGAAATTATGATAATAAATAATGTTAGAAAGATTGATAATCCCGCAACACTAAGAATTGAGGAAAAAACAAATTCATTCCTGTCTGGAAAATTGACGACCAATTTATAGGGTGTTTTACCATTGTCTTGAGTAAAGATAGGGGTTTCATATTTAGAGCCTATTTGATTCTCGATATACTCGTTAGATTTTACTTTGGTTGCTAAGCCATTATTGTAAATACCAAATTCATAAAAAGTAAAAATATTCCTGGCTTTAAATTCTCTGTCCAAAAGAAGCTTCATCTCCTTAGTTCTTATTCTCTTGTGAACTGGAATAGTGGATGAATAATCCAGATAGGCTGAACGAAAAATCTCTTGATCGAAAACACTCATTCTTTCAACCGATTTTAATTTGGTTATGGATGTTGCAACCCTATTCTCTCGATTAAAAATTTTATCCTTACTCAAAATAGTTGTAGTTTTCACTTGTTTGTAATCCTTCACATTCTGATTTCCTAAGTCAGGATTAATGTCTGAAAGGCTAATGTTATAATCCTCCTCAAGAATACCAAATGCGTAAAAGGAAGTTAAATTTGAAGTTATGTCTTCTTCATTATCGACAAACAAAAAAATATCGGTGAAATTAGACTCATTAGGAGTGCCTATTGAGTCAATCAATTGCTGGTAAGCAGCTATATAGTCTGAAATCTCCAAGTCCTGTACTTTTGTAGAGACGGATTTAAGGGATTGACTTACAGCCAAAGAGAACTCTTCTTCCTTATTTTCAAATGCAGATTTTATCCAATAGGCTTGAACAACAATTAGAGCTACAAGGGATACAATCATCAAAGTCACCAATAAAATGAAAAAATCTTTTTTCAAGCCCTATATTCTAATTTTCTGTAAATTTCATCAAAATAGCTTAGTAGAACACCTAATGTATTGTTAATAAATTTAATTATTTAAAGCCCATTAACTTTTGGTGAATTTCCTCTATCTTTTTTAACGTTATAGCCCAATCTATATTGTTTATAACATAATCAGCCAAGGGGGTCTTTTTTTTATCAGTCCATTGATTACTAATTCTGGATTTAATATCCTCAACCTTTGTCTTTTCTCTTTTCATAACTCTTTCTATCCTAAGTTTTTCAGGTGCTGTCACCAATATGGTCGAATCACAATCCTTTGCTCCATTCATCTCAAAAAGAATTGCAGCCTCTTTGATCGCATAAACAGCATTTTGTTGGTTTACAAATAACTGAAAATCTCTCTTAACTCTTGGATGAACTATAGAATTCAAATCTGAAAGCTTAATATTATCAGTAAATACTAAATCAGCCAGACTAGCACGATTCAATTTTCCACCTTTGTAAATATTATCTCCAAATAAAGTTTTGATTTGATTGATCAGCTCTGGATCCTCCTGCATCAGTTTTTTAGCTCTCATGTCTGATTCATAACAGGGGACACCTAGTGAAGAAAAAACCTCTAATACCGAGGACTTACCACTTCCAATACCTCCTGTAAGACCAACAATTCTCATTTTCGAATTAAATAATCCACTTTTTTGGGTTTCCACCTTATATTGTTTACACCATTTGGTTGCGATTCTAAAAGCACATCTAAAGATTTTTTCTCAGATGTCTGTAATTGAAAAAAATCACAGGTAAATTTAAAATCCCCTGCCGTAATAGCCTCCGCTTTTTCAAATAAAACGAGAAAGGTGACTTTTAATGATTGAGGAAACAGTTTGATGGCAAGCGAATCTGGTAGATTTTTAATGTTAATAAAAGCATCAATAGATTTTTCTGTAAAACGCTTAACTGATGTTTTTATCAAAACTCTTTCAGTTTCATATTTTATTTGATCTACAGGCAGAAGTTTAACATTTTCATCGATATCATCAAAATACTCCTCTGACAAAGGTTCAATGGATACCCCACTTAAAGTTTTTACTTTTTCGAATGGTCCGAAAACCCATACACTATCGGGTATGATTACCCACTTCCCTACCTTGTCATATCCAGGTTTATAATTAATTTTCTCAGGAGGTATGATAGGAATTTTCATGCGCTTCAACTCATCATAAGGAAAAGTCAAATTAGGAGGAGAAATCAAATTAAGAGTCGCATTTTGATACAACTGTTGTTGCAATCTAAACTTTTGATCCATAAGATTAATCTTAACAACATTACTCATGTAATCAGCATTTTGAAAAGAAACATTGATTTCATTTTTAAAAAAATGATATATCAATAGATCAAAACCAGTAGCTGAGATGTCAGCTTTTAATTTTAGATCTAAATTTTGATCTAAAAGAATTAATTCTGGAATATCTACAAAGTTGACTTCAAAATCAATAGAGGAACTGAAAGTATTTGAAAGTTTAGTAACGATCCAAAACAAAAAGGATAGTGCAAAAAAAAACGAAAAGAACCGAAGTCTTTTTTTTTCTGGAAATCTTAATCTGAAGAACTTAAAATCTCGTTGCATTTTTTTTATTCATAATCCTATTGGAAAATTATTCACCTTGTTCAAGGGCATTGATAATTTCTTGACTGACCCCAACGTTTGAAAATCCACCATCGTGAAAAAGATTCTGAAGAGTGACTTTTTTGGTGTAATCAGAAAACATCATAACTATATATTGTGCACAATCCTCGGCAGAAGCATTTCCAAGGGGAGCAGTCTGTTCAGCATAATGAAGGAATCCATCTAATCCCTTAACACCTTTTCCTGCCGTGGTCAATGTAGGCGATTGTGAGATGGTATTTACCCTCACTTTTTTGTCATTACCAAAAAAATAACCAAAACTTCTCGCAATGGACTCCAAATAAGCCTTATTGTCAGCCATATCATTATAATTGGGAAAAGTTCTTTGAGCAGCTATATACGACAAAGCTAAAATACTAGCCCAAGGGTTCATGATGTCTTTTTTATAAAGAGTCTGCAATAGTTTGTGAAAAGAAATAGAAGAAACATCCCAACCTTTAGTCATCCAGTCATAGTTTAAGTCTGTATAGTGTCGGCCTTTTCTCACATTTACGGACATCCCAATGGAGTGCAAAACAAAGTCTAACTTACCTCCCAAATGGGATACAGATTGATCGACAAGATTTTCCAAATCTTCAATTTTTGTGGCATCTGCAGCAATAACAATACTCCCTGTTTTATTAGCTAAATCTTTGATGGCTCCCATCCTCATGGCAACCGGTGCATTGGTCAATACGAATTCACCACCAGCTTGCTTGACAGCCTCTGCAGTTTTCCATGCAATGGATTGATCATCTAATGCACCAAATATGATTCCTTTTTTACCTTCTAAAATTTTATGAGACATGGATTATGCAGTTTAATTTATTTTTAAAGATACAGTTAATTGAGTAATTGTTTGGCATGGTCTAGGGCAGTTCGTGTCAATTTTTCTCCCGAGAGCATTTGAGCCAATTCTTTTATTCTTTCATCTTGATTTAATTCTTTGAGTTTGGTTATGGTGGTTTTGCCCCTTACCTCTTTATAAACCAAAAAGTGTTGTTTTCCCTTGGCAGCAACTTGTGGCAGGTGAGTAATAGTAAACACTTGCATATTTTCCGACATATGAGCCATGATGTTGGCGATCTCATTCGAGACCGCTCCGGAGACCCCCGTATCAATCTCATCAAATACAATACTGGGCAATTGTTTGAATTGGGATAAAATCGCTTTGATCGAT
>MDTG01043561.1_pt1 | contig 13920 bp, 13 predicted proteins | sample 811421 | NCBI WGS metagenome assembly MDTG01 (sample SAMN05326645, study PRJNA326480) | marine metagenome | isolation source: seawater | place: Pacific Ocean: South East | collected 2011 | reverse complement strand
GAAATATATTATTCGAATATATAAAAAATAATTAGATTAAGCTAATCAAATAATTTTTCTAAAATTTCTTTCGAAATCATCTTTTCATTTGGATAGTAAATTTCTTCAAGGCCTATTGAAGATGGAGCAGGAGCATCAGGAAGAGTAATTCTTAAAGGGTTTTTTAATAACCTACCTAAATTTATTTTTTCTAAGACAGAAGAGATAACTTCAGATGAAAATCCACTATTTTTCCACCCCCCGTCTATAACAGCAAGCCTCCCGGTTTTAGCAACGGATTTAACTATAGTTTTTGGATCGAATGGGTTTAGAGTTCTAATATCTATTAATTCTGCAGTTATTCCTTCTGTAAGAAGAATTTTTGATGCTTTTTTTGCTAAAAAGAAAGAATAACTTGTTGCGGCAATTGTAATATCATTTCCCTTTGAAACAATTTTTGGTTTGAAGTCTTTAATGTCTTTTACTTTAATTTCTCCCAATTGGTCTGTTTGATCATAAAGCCATCTATCATCAATATATATCACTGGATCTCTGGACAAAGCAGAGGCGATGAGCATATCTCTTGCATCTTTAACTGAGGAAGGCATTAGAACTCTTAATCCTGGAACATGAGAAAACCATGAATGAAGAGATTGAGAATGTTGAGCTCCTTGCTCTCCTCCTCTATTAATAATTGCTCTTATTGTAAGAGCAGGGTTTGCTTGCCCTCCCGTCATATGCGACCACTTCGCAGCCTGATTTACAATTGCATCCATTGCATAAAGCATAAAATCAATTCTTGGGTGAACAACAATAGGTAAAGCTCCTACTAGCGAAGCTCCTACTGCCATTCCAGTTACTGCGGATTCAGAAACAGGAGTATCTATAATTCTTTGCTTACCAAATTTTTTATCTAGATCTTGCATTGAATTACCCACATACCAAGGACTCCATAAACCTTGGCCTATAACAAATGTTTCAGGATATTTATCTAAAAGATATTCAAACGCTTTTAAAATAGCTGTACCGTAGTTTAATTTATTTTTCAAAATATACTCTCTTTAGAAGTTCTTTTTTCTCAGGATAAGGATCAGAAGAAGCTTTTTTCCAGGCTTTATCAATAGATTTAGAGGTTTTAATTTTAATTTTTTCTAGTTTATTTTCAGAAATAATTTTAGACTTCAGCATCGCATTAGATAATCTCAAAATAGGATCTCTTTTTAACCAAAGTTCTATGTCTTTTTTTGATCTATTCACCCCCACGTCAATATCCTTTCTCCAATCTACATGCCCGTAATGTCTGTAAGTTATGGCTTCAATAAATGATGGTCTGCCAGTTTTTCTAGAATAACCTATCATTTTTTTTGCAACTTCTGACATCTTGATAATGTCATTCCCATCTACTAGATCATTTTTTATATCATTTGCTTTAGCAAACCTGGATAGTTCTGTTGACGGCTGTCTCAGAGATATATGCATGTGACTTGAAAATAAATTATTTTCTACCACAAATAAAATTGGCGAGGGGAGTATGTTAGCCAAATTTAAAGATTCATGGACTACTCCCTCTTCCATTGCACCATCTCCTAAATAAACAACAGATATTCTTTTTTTTTCTAATCTTTTAAGGTAAAAACCTGCGCCAACCGCCAAGGCAACAGTACCGGAAACTATAGGAACAGAACCCATAAATCCAGAATCTTTGTCTATTAAATGCATTGATCCGCCCATACCTTTAGAAAATCCGGTTTCTTTACCTAAGACTTCTGCAAATAATTTATGCGCACTTTGATTTAAGGACAAAATGTGAGAATGTGATCTATGCGCTCCGAATATTTTATCCTCTTTAGTAAGGTATTCTGATATACCTACTGCAATTGCTTCTTGACCAGCTCCTAAATGCACGGGGCCTCCAATTCTTCCGTTTTTTCTTTCTTCTGCTAGCTTCTCTTCGCAAAACCTTATGAAGATCATTTTTTCCAAGAAACTTGTCAAAGAAGCATTGGAAAAGTTTTTGAGATTTATATTTTTTTGTAAATATTTAGGATTTATTAGTTTTGTTAAATTCAAAGGTGCTCTTAAGTTTTAATATTCAAAGTATAAGATAAAATGTTTTTAATGTATTTTTTTCCAACACCTGTTATGGCTAAAAAAGTACAAAATAGAATTATAAAATCGGTCTTAAAACTAATAGTTTTTGCATATTCAATTCTATATTTATTTTTTAATGGTTCTATTTCATTTTCATATTTTTCATCAACGTTTTTTGCTCCTAGAACTTTATCCATGTCAAGAAAAATTAAACTGGATAAATCAGTAATGCCTGGTTTTATAGATAATATTAATTTTTCATCTCCTTTATATTTATCAGTGTAATATGAAACCTGTGGTCTCGGCCCAACTAGAGACATATCCCCCTTTAAAACATTGATTAATTGAGGTAGTTCATCCAACTTATATTTTCTTAAAAATCTACCTATTGATGTAAGTCTTTCATCATTTATTGCAGTGGAAAAACCCCCTTTATGTTCCGCATCAACAATCATAGTTCTGAATTTTAGAACAAAAAAAATTCCACCATTTTTTGATGTTCTTTTCCCTCTATATAAAATTGGGCCTCTTGAAGAATTGAATTTTATTATAAGAGATATTAATAAAAAAATAATTGATAGAACTAAAAGTAAGGCAAGGGAAATCAAAAGGTCTAGAACCCTTTTGAAATGGAAATACATTAGAACTCTTTTTTGGGATTTGATAGCTCGACAGCCATAATCCAACCAAATTTTCCTAAAAATGTATTGGATAATATTATTTTATCGATAAAGTCGAAGAAAGGATAGAAAAAAGGAAACAAAAAAGTTTTTCTTAAAGGAACTAAAGCTAGTGATGTTAAGTGAAAGTACTTTGGTACAACATTTTCAAAATATTTGTTCATGATCTTAAAACTTTCTATGCCTAGTATGTGCTCAACTTCCCATTCTGTTCTTAAATGAGGAGTTTTTTTTCGATACCAGTGAATAATTGGATTATGTCTCAAAGCCTCAATACACATCATTTTTCCATCTTTTTTTAAGACTCTCGACAATTCTGATAGTGCTTTATCTAGATCTACATGATGGAGAGCGCCATACTCAATAGCTAAATCAAAAGAATTATCCGAAAAAGACATATTTTCTCCATCCATAACAGAAAAATTACATTTTTCTTCAACTTTAAATTTAGATGAATTTTTTTTTGCATTTTCAATGCCTTCTGGAGAGATGTCTATACCTTCTACAGATGCTCCACATGAAGCAGCGTAAATTCCATTCTCGCCATTTCCACATGCGAAATCTAAAATTTTATCTTTACTAGTCGCGTTTTTTTCTATCCAATCCGTTTTGTACTTTTCACTCGAAACAGTAATAGAATAATATTTCATGTTAGAAAAGTAATAGTTAAACTTCTCCTTATCTTTTATTAATTCTTCTAAATCTTCGATTTGGTCTACAGCATGGGTATCTGCAATCCTTTCAAAACCTTGCAAGATCTCTCTTCTTTTTTTTGAATGCTCAATCTCTTTTAGTTTTCTATCTTCCATTTAAATTCAAAACGATTATACACTCTAACTTAAAGTTTTTATGTTTTCTTCAGCTTGTTTTACTGATTTTATTCCAGTTATGACAGACATTATCTCATTTTGAGCTAAAACGGTTTTTATAGAATACTCCAAAAGATTAAATTTATTTTTATTTGCAAGTTTTTCTTTTTGCTTAACCTTTTTAAGAAGGTTGTATAATTTTTTTCCCTTAAAATCTGAAATTCTAGATCTTCTATCATCATTCCCAAATTTTGAATTTAGATCAAATTTACCAGTCAAAAAACCTGAATATAAAACGTTATAAGCGACGATTTTCACATTTGATTTTTTACAAAAATCTATTAATTTTTTTTGTAATGGTCTGTTTAAAATATTGTAAGGAAGTTGAACTAATGAAAGATCACAGAACGTGTGTGCTCTTTTAACCTGTTCATAAGAAAAATTTGAACATCCAATTAAGCCTATTTTACCTAATGTTTGCATTTCGTTTAAAAAAGAAAAAGTTTCTTCTATTTCAATATTTGGATCAGGCTTATGAATATAATAAATTGGTAAAACATCTAATTTCAATCTTCTTAAACTATTATCAATAGCTTTCTTTAAGTAATCTTTTGAACAATTTGTTTCTATTTTAGCTCTTTTTTGATTTTCAAATTTTGTCCATGACACTCCGCCCTTAGTTGCAATAAGCAAGTCATGCCTCCTAGCTCCCAAAATACTTGACAATCTTTTTTCAGAAAGACCTAAACTATAACAGTCAGCAGTATCAAAAAAATTAATTCCTAAATCTAATGATTTATCTATAGCATTAGAAATTTCTTTGAGATCTGTTTTCCCCCAGTCTGTGCCTCCTAAAGCCTCACAGCCAAAACATAACTTAGAGAATTTTTTGTTTCTAAAAAAATTATATTCCACTTTAAGTCTGATTTTCTAAAAACCATTTATAGGTTTTCTTTAGTCCCTCTTCTAATGAAACTTTAGGTTTCCAGCCCATGGAATACAATTTATGAGTGTCTGTTTTTTTTCTCATAGTACCCTCAGGTTTTTTCGTATCGTATTTAATATTGCCCTCATACCCTATAACACTCTTTAAAATCGAACAGAGGTTCTCGATACTTACTTCATCATCGGAACCTATATTTATATTATCTAAAGACTTGTAATTTTTTGTTAAAAAAATTAAGGCATCTGCCAAATCGTCTACAAATAAAAATTCTCTCAAAGCCTTACCTGAGCCCCATACTTCGAAAAAATCATAACCTTTTTTTTTAGCAAAATGTATTTTCTTCATTAGGGCAGGTAAAACATGCGAAGTATTTAGATCAAAATTATCATGCATTCCGTAAAGATTAGTAGGAAATACTGTGAAATAATTTCTATCGTATTGTTTTCTATACGCTTCTATCATTTTTGCTCCAGCAATTTTTGCAACCGCATACCATTGATTGGTTGGCTCCAAAGGTCCTGAAAGTAAGTATTCTTCTTTTATTGGCTGAAGAGAATCTTTGGGATAAACACATGATGAACCCAACATAACTAAATTATTTATGTCAGCTTTATTTGCTTCATTTATGATATTTGTTTGAATTGCAAGATTGTCAAAAATAAAATCAGCGGGATAAGACGAATTAGCTAATATTCCACCAACTTTGGCGGCAGTTTGATAAATAATATCAGGTTTGAAATCTATCAGAAATTTCCTGACTGAAGATTGTTCTCTTAAATCTAAATCTTTTTTACCTTTTGAAATTACTTCTATGTTCAATTCTTTTAGTTGCCTAATCAATGCCTTTCCAACCATCCCTCTGCCGGTAACCCATACTCTTTTTCCTTCTAAATTCATTATTTTTTTTTCAGAATCTTGAGATCAAATTCGACCATTTCCTGAATCAGCCTATCAAGTGAAATTTTTGGAGACCAATTAAGAAGTTCTTTTGCTTTAGACGCGTCGCCAACTAAAAGGTCTACTTCAGCAGGTCTAAAATAATTTTTATTAACTCTAACTAAGATCTTTCCTGTTTCTTTACATTTTCCGACTTCTTTTGTTCCTGAACCAGACCACATAATTACAATATCGACCACTTTAAAAGCTTTTTCTACAAAAGTTTTGACAGAAAAAGTTTTACCAGTTGCAGCAATGAAATCAGAAGGCTCTTTTTGCTGGAGAATTTTCCACATCATATAGACATAATCTTTAGCATGCCCCCAATCTCTTTTAGCATGTAAATTACCTAAGCTCAGATCTTTTTGAAGTCCCAGTTTTATTGCAGCTACCGCCATAGTTATTTTTCTCGTAACGAAAGTCTCCCCTCTTCTTGGGCTTTCATGATTAAACAGAATTCCATTCGAGGCATGAATACCATAAGCCTCTCTATAATTTACAACCATCCAAAATGCAAAAAGCTTTGAAACACCATAAGGACTTCTTGGATAAAAAGGGGTATTTTCTCTTTGAGGAACTTCCTGCACCTTTCCAAAAAGCTCTGATGTTGAAGCTTGGTAAAATTTTATTTTTTTTTCTAAACCTAAAGATTTAATTGCATCTAATATTCTAAGAGTTCCTATTGCATCAGTATCAGCCGTATATTGAGGTAACTTGAAACTGACTGCAACATGAGATTGAGCTGCTAAATTATAAATTTCATCTGGCTTTATTTCGTTTATTAAATTGTGTAGGTTTAAAGAATCAGTTAAATCCCCGTAATGTAAATGAAAATTTTTCTCATTAATTAGGTGATCAATTCTTTCGGTATTAAATGATGAAGATTTTCTTTTAATGCCGTGAACTTCATAATTTTTTGATAATAGAAGCTCAGACAAATAAGAACCATCTTGTCCTGTGACTCCTGTGATAAGAGCTATCTTAGATTTCATCGAAATAATTCAACTTTTTTTCAACTTGTTAAGTTTAATGTAAAGCCCTTTTTTGGTTTAAGACAATTATAATCTATATAAGATTATATGATTGTTTTAAATAAAGATAAATTTTCAAATGCTGGTCCAGTTTGGACTAAAAGTAACATGGACTTTGAAAATTTTAAAAATTTTAAAAAAGTATTAGAAACTGAAAAATTTAGAATTAGAAATATATACAAAAATAAAGGCCTTGAAATTAATTCTACAAATTTTTATCTCAAAATTAATAATAAGAGAGTAATCGTAAAGTTCAGCGAAAAAATAGACAAAAGTAAATTTAAAAAACTTTTCAATCTCTACTCTCTATTAGATGAATTAAATCTATCTTGTGTTAGGCTTTCAAGAATTCTTCTAAATAGAGCAATAAAAGAGCACACCTATAATAATAATATTTTTGTTTTTGATTTCTTAGAAGGTAGATATTTTAACGGTTCTTATTCTGATCTAAAAACATGCGGACCATCGATAAAAAGTTTTCAGAAAAAAATTAAAAGAATAGATAATAAAAATTTTAACGAATTAACGTTTCCAGATAATTTTTCTGACCAATACAACACTTTTTACGATCTTTTTGAAAAAGAGAAGATAAAATTTCCTTCTTTTCAAAAAAATATTATTAAAAACAGTAAGTCTCTCGTTAAAAAAGAACTTGAAAAAATTAATAATTATTTGGTTTTTATATCAAAGGAAAAAACAGAGCCTTTCCACATTGATCTTCATCCTCATAACATTTTGATTAAAAAAAATTATGCCTCTTTTTTAGATTTAGATTCCATAATGCTAACAAAATGGCCAGTAGCGGATGGTTTTAATTGTTTTAAATTGTTAAGACAAACCTTAACTGAAGGAAGAAAAGAAAAAGTTTTTTTTAAAAATGCAATTAAATTCGTAAGAAATTCATCTGACTATTTTGATCATCCTAATTTTTACGAATTATTGTATTGCGGAGCAAAAGTTGAAGTTTTGAGGCGCCTTTTTTATATATTAAATCAAAACATTGAGGAGGGATTTTCCCCGTGGAACGAAGTGATTGAGATTCAAATGAATAGTCTTAAAGAAATTAATTGGATGAAAAATTTTTTTCTTAAAAATTAGAAAGTACTTTTTGTAAGTCCCCCATCTGCCATCAGGCTTAAGCCAGTCAAGTACTTTGCTCTTTCAGAAGTTAAAAAAACAATAATATCTGCAAATTCTTCAGGAGTTGCAAATCTTCCTATTGGAATAGTTTTAACGTTTTCGCTTAGTAAGGTGTCATAGTCTTTATTCTGATTTTTTGCTGCAGATTTTACCAATTCATTTAACCTATCAGTCAAAACTCCTCCAGGACAAACAGTATTGACAGTAATTCCAAATGGAGCGAGCTCTGTAGAGACCGCCTTTGAAAATGCGGAAACGCCTGACCTCATTGTGGCTGATAATACCATCTGAGGAGTAGGTTCTTTTGCAAGAGACGATGTTATATTAATTATTCTACCCCAGTTTCTTTCTTTCATTGGTAAAGAAAACACCTTGGTAAAGTTTATAACTGACATTAAATTTTGAGAAAAAGCATCCTCCCAAGAATCAACTTTATGGTCAAATAAACCACCCATAGGAGGCCCTCCTGAATTATTTACAAGGATATCGCAAGAACCAAATTTCTCTTCTATTTCTTCTAAAACTTGTTCAGCTATTTTTTTATTTCCCACATCACCTTCGAAAATAATTACTTTTCCAGGAGAATTGGAAGATAATTTTTTTAAAGCAGAATCAAGTTTTTTTTTATCCCTAGAAAGAATCATTACATTAGCAGCCTCATACAATAGGGCTTTGGCAATTCCAAATCCTATCCCCTTGCTGCCTCCCGTAACAAGAGCATTTTTTCCTTCTAACTCATATTTAGCCATATTTTCTCAACATAGTTTATTTTGGAAAATATCCCAGAGTTTCTGCTTCATTACAACAAAGATTAAAATCGTCGAATAGTTTCGGTATGAATTTAGACGTCATCGGAATTATGTATTTTCTAATTTCATCTAAATATTTCATTCTAATCTCATCTTTTGAGTTTAAGCCTATTATAAAAATATTATCAAATTTATCTAAAATTTTTACTTTTGCAGTTACTCTTCCAAAATTTACAATATTTTCATAGTATCGATTCTTATACTCAACATCCCACTGAGAATCCCTATCAACTGTTAAGATTGTTACTGCTCTTCCTAAAGTATCTCCAAATCTTTCTATTAAATCTACTTTTTTTACATCTGAAACTTCTAAAATGTTATGAAGCAATGATAAATTTAAATCATCCGTTGATACTTCGTCTGCATACTTTAATAACAAACAAGCTACTCTTAATGGATGACATAAATATTGTTCTTTAGAAAGGCCTTCATGAAAATAGTTTAAACCCGATACAAAAGAAAGGGTTTTGTAAATGGATTCCATGTCTAAATTTACAGAAGAATTTTTTAAATAATCAAGAAAAAAATCAATTGATCCGCTTCCTCTATCTTCAAGAGCTTCAATTCTTATCATTCTCTCTTTTAAGTAATTAATCATCTTTACTCTTAAGAACTTTATAGAAGTTATCCGCAACCGTTTCATAGTTAAAGTTATTCTGGAATACTCTTAATGCTCTTTCACTCATTTTTTCATAATCTATACTAAGAATGAAAGTATTTAACTTATTAAGGTTCATGTCATTTAAATTTATTGAAAGCCCAATGTCATTATTTACTATAAATTCATGCGCCTCGTTTTTCTGATCTGATATAAGAATTAATGGATGCCCGCAGGCTAGATGCCCTGGAATTTTGCTAGGAAATAAAACTTTACTCGCGTTTTCTCCCATTGTTACCAAACCAAAATCTAAGGATTCCATTTTTTTTTGAAATTCTTTTTCATTTAAAAATCCATTTATTTCTATATCTCGTAGATTTTCCTTTTTTTCAATCTTTAAAACTTTTGTTCTAAATTTTTTTGCAAATGCACCAGAAACGTTAAATGAGAATTTAATGGGAACCTCAAATTTAGAATCTTTTAACATTTCCACAAGACCCATTCCAAAATGATGATGTCCAAGTGTTCCCAAATATCCTATCGAATTACCATGATTTGAACGACTTTTTAAATTGAGTCTTGAAATTGAAGGAGTATAAATAACATAACTTTCTGGATAATTTCTTAAATTTTTTAGAGTTTCTGAAATGAAAAAATTTTTACATTTTGAATAAAAATAGTCAGAAATTTGTCTATAAAATTTATTAAATATTGTGAAGTTTTTTAATAAAGGAATTTCAGAGAACCCTTCAGGATATATATCGGTTTGGATAATTACAATTTTTTCATGTTTGATGAAAAATGAAACAATCAAGGGAATGAAAAAAGGTGATGGAACAATAAACACAAAATCAAAATCTTTTATTTTGCCCAGTGAGATTAAAACTTTGAGAGGATAGATAAGAAAAACATAAATTCTATTAAATAACCTTTGAAAACCTATTTTCCTATAATTTTTATCTTTTAACCCCTCTAAGTAATAAAAATCATTACATTTATTGGATAAAGAATTCATTGTTTCCCTCCATGATAAGGAACCTTCATGACCAGAAATTAGGAAAATTTTCATATAAAAAATTTAATTTACACCAGTTAAGTTTTCCTAAAAGAAATATTTGACAACAAAAACATTATTCCCATTGGAACAAATAAGTACATGACTCCGATAAAGAAGGAAACAAATCCACTTCCTAATAGTGCCATCCCCGTCCAAATTAAAGAAGCAGAAAAGATAACTTTTATGAAAATACTTTCCCTATTTTTATGAAGAATTTTATCAAGCAATCCCATCAACATTCCTGAAATCAATGAAGCTACAATAAGACCAATCCAAGAAAAATCCCAAAAAAATTCTCCAAGAATTCCTGGTGGAACAGCGCCTGCTCCGTAAACATCGGCTTCATAAACACTCATGCCAAATTGAGTATCTATATTTACTGGCTTATCCCTCCATAAAGAACGCGGAATAGACAATAAAACAATATTTGATAATAATTCTCCATACCTATAATCATTTTTCTCTTTAACATAATCAATCAAATGTTGAGTTTTTATGACATCAATTCCACCTTGATTAACAATGAGATATAAAGGAGCATCAGAAAATTGTTTAAAAGCCTCGAGGTTTAGGTCATTTCTCTCTTCTGATGTTCTATAAATTGTCATAAAAGAGATTAACGAGAATATTAGCGTAAGTAACGAAATAGATCTTAGAATTTTTATTTTACGATCACTCATTAGCGCAAGAAAGAGAATACCAATAAAAGCTACCAATATGACGGCTCTTGATGAGGATAAAAAAGCACCAGTAGTTAAAAGGAAAAAAGAAAAAATTGATAAAGTTAAAAAAGAATTTCTTAGAGAAGTCTTTTTATGTTGCCAAAAATATGCAAGCCCTACAAATGCAGGAATAATCGATAAGCCAACCCCAAGCCTTAAATATCCTTGAGCAGAATATTGTTCAATTTCCGCTGTAGCTCCTCTATAAAACGATATCAAGGAAAGATCAAATTGACTAAAAAAAATAAGATTAGAAATTAGTGATATCAAAAAAAATAAAATACACCAAAAAAATATTTTTTTTTCATTAGGGTTTCTTTTTAAGAAAAAAAAAGTTGAACTGGACTTTTCAAATTCTTTGTGAGCTCTAAAAATCATATAAGACAAAACAATAAATATTGATGAAATAAAAAAAATTAATGGAGATAAAATAATCTCATTTAATTTAAGACCTCTCAGAAGAACGCTTTGTACGTAAGTTTCATCAGGTAAGTCAAAAGCGATTAGTATATTTCTCACAATGAGCTGGAAAAACAGAACTACCAAAAAGATTGTATAAACATTTACACCTATTTTTTCTGACCTAAAAAGTATAGGAATAAAAAAAATAAAAAAAACTATAAATATTAATAAAAAAAATAACATAATTTTTTAAGAAAATTGTCTATAAATATCAATCGTTTTATCGAACGTATTTTTCCAAGAAAAATATTTTGATCTTTGAAAACCTCTCTCTCTTAATTCAAATCTTAAATTTTCATCATTCATAAGCTTTTTTATTTGTGTAGAATATTCTTCAGAATTTTGTTCACTACAATAAAGAACTGCATTCCCTCCAATCTCAGGAAAAGATGATTTATTTGCGCAAATTACTGGGCACCCCGATGACATTGCCTCTAATATCGGCAAACCAAACCCTTCTTCGTTCGAAGGAAAAATAAAAGCAAATGAATTAGAATAAGCTTTTCTTAAAGAACTTTCAGAGAGAAAGCCAAGATAATTCCATCTTTCAGATAAATTATCTGATAAATATTTTTTTTCATTTTTGTTTAATGGCGGTCCAACTATACTTAATTTTAAATCCAAAATGTCCTTCATTGACTCGACAGCCAAGTCAAATCTCTTGTAGCCAGACCTATTACCTACAAACAGTAAATTATTTTCGAAATTATTCTCTGTATCTATAGGATCATAAAAGAAAATTTTTTGATCAACGCCCAATTGAGTCACAAATAGTTTATTCTCATCAAACGTGTATTTTTCTTGAAGTTGGAGTTTTGTTGAATTTGAAATACATATAATAGCTTCAGACCTAATCAGCGCCTTTTTTTTTTGAAAATTATGTATCTTAGAGCTGAAGTTTTTAAGCTGATTCTCACTAACGAAATCATAAAGAGTTGTGATTAATGGTACTGAATTTTGTGAAGGCAGTCTGTAATAGGAAGAGTGCAAAACTTTGTCTGACAATCCTCTTATTGGTAGGAATCTTGAAAAAGTTGATGGTACTAATTCGTCTCTAAGTCGAGATTCTTTTAGAATACTTCTGTTAATATTTAAATTTTTTGGAGTTATCAATTCAAATTCAAAATATTGAGAATTTAAATATTTTATAAGCTGCAACCAATAATTTGATATCCCTCCATACTTTTGAATTCCCAAACAGATTAAATCTAAAGAAATACGCATTTCAAAATACCTCTTTAATTCTTTTATAAAGCTCGAGAAGACTTTTATTATGGAAAAGAAAAAGCAAAATTATTAGAAATATAATCGTTAATAAACTTACGTTAAGATAATTAAATATCGTAGCCATAGCTACGACAGCGAAAAAATATATTATGAAAGATAAATCTTTTGTAAAGTCGTAATTTTTATATTTATTTGCATAAGCAAAAATTCCAAAAAAATACAAAAAATTACCCAATAAAACTCCAAAAGATACTATATCAATTTTAGAAAATGAATCTAAACTTAATCGGAAAATATCTTCATAAATAAGAATTGCGAATATACCGATAAAAGAAAATACAAACGAACATAAAATAGAAATTTGATTAATTTTATTTTTAGCCATTAACAAAGTACTATCAGGATAACAAAATAGTTGTATAAATTGACTGAAAAAAATCATTAAGAAGACAAAATATGAAGCATAGTATTCTTCAAAAAAGAATTTAACGAATGTTGAGTAAAATATTAAGACAATAGATAGTAAAATCAAAAAGGCTGAAAAAAGATAACCTCTCAATACATCAGATAACGCAGATATTTTTTCTTTTGAGGAAGTCTTATATTCAGCTATAAGCGAAGCAAAATAAACCCAAGTTAAGGAGCCAAGACCGTAGTTGACAATAGTAGCTAAGGAAACTGCAAAACTGAATATCCCAAGCGAAAATAAATTGTCATAAATTCCTACCATCCATTGCCCTATTGTTATCATCAGAATAGTTGAAACATTTAAAACTAGTAATGGAATACCAAGTTTGAGTAAATCTATTATTTTTTTTATCTCTGTCTTGAAATTTATATAATAAAAAACTTTGCTAAAGTAAAAGATAAAAACAAAAAAGTTTGTTAATAGGCTTAGTTGAAAAAAAAGTGCTAAATCTCTTTCAAGCAAAATAATTATTAATGCCCATAGAATAATTGAAATGCCATAAAGTAATTCTACTAATCCGACAATAATAATTTGCCCTTTAATTCTTAAAATATTAATTATTACTTCATTCGTAATGGAGAATACTCCATGAAAAAAAATAAGATATATGAAACCTCCTATTGGATGAATATTCTCAAAATAGTCTTTACTCAAGAAACTGAATGATCCTAACAAAAAAAGAATAAGTCCAATAAAAAGAGTAAAAGTAAGGGCAGACTTTATGTACGTTGGAAAAATTGAATCTTCTTCTTCAACTCCAGATAATTTTAAAGTTACTGCTTCTCTCATTCCTAAGGCCGAGGCAGAGAGTTGCTGCTGAGCTAAAATAACAATACCGTAAAGCCCAAAAGCAGAAGCGCCTAAATATTTGGCTAAAAACAATCCTCTAAATATATGAAGAAATAAAACAAAGTAATGAAGAACAGAATAATAGAAAGTATCTTTGTCTAAAATATTAGTCATT
>MDTG01437272.1_pt1 | contig 13921 bp, 8 predicted proteins | sample 811421 | NCBI WGS metagenome assembly MDTG01 (sample SAMN05326645, study PRJNA326480) | marine metagenome | isolation source: seawater | place: Pacific Ocean: South East | collected 2011 | reverse complement strand
CCTTTCTCAAGGGCGGGTGGCGGAGGACCGCCACGATCTTGTTGGCCATCTCCTCGACGTCCCAGAAGTCGACCTTGAGCGCGTGGGTGAGGACCTCGCTCACGCCGCTGGACTTCGAGATCAGGGCGGGCACGTCGTGACTCATCGCTTCCAGCGGGGCGATTCCGAACGGTTCGCTGACGCTGGGCATCACGTAGAGGTCGGCGAGCGAGAAGACCCGCTTGATGTCCCCGCCCCGCAGGAACCCGGTGAAGAGGACCTTGTGGCCGATTCCCATGTCCGCGGCCATCTCGATCATCATCGAGGCGAGATCGCCGCTCCCCGCGACCACGAACTTCACGTCCTCCATCACGTCGAGCACCCGCTTCGCGGCCTGCACGAAGTATTCGGGGCCCTTCTGCATCGTGATGCGACCGAAGAACAGGACGATCTTGTCCTTGGAGGTGATGGGCTTGACGCCCTTCGCCACCGGATCGAGTTCCACGCCGTTGTAGACCACGTCGACCTTCGCGGGCGGTATCCCGTACCGGGCGACGCACAGGTCCTTGGTCAGCTGGCTCACCGCGACGACCTGCATGGCCCCGTGCATGCCGCGTCGTTCGATGTTGTAGACCGACTGGTTCACGTGTTCGCCGGAGCGGTCGAATTCCGTGGAGTGGACGTGGACGACCAGCGGCTTTCCGGTGAGCCGCGCGACCGCGAGTCCGGCGGGATAGGTGAGCCAGTCGTGTGCGTGGATGACGTCGAATTCGGTGCGCTTCGCGACTTCGAGGCAGAATCGTGCGTAGGCGTGCGCCTGGCCGATCAGATCGCCGCCGTAGTCGGCCGCGTTGGTCTGCCGCGCCGACATGGCCGCCTCCTCCGGATCGCGATCGGGAATCGCGGTCCGCAGCGCCATCGACTCCGTGACCACTTCGGGATCGCCGAGGCCACCGGCCTGGATGATCGTCTCGATCCTCCGGTCGTCGATCTCGTGTTCCTCGAGGATCCGTCGCCAGGTCCTCTCCTGTTCGCGATAGACGGACTTCACCTCGAGGGGCAGGTCTACGAAAGCGGTGTTGCGGAACCGTCGCCGGATCTCGCGAACGATCTCGACCAGTCGTGCCTCCGGTGAATCGCCGGCTTTGGAATCGCCGACCGGGGCGGGGGCGGGGGCGGGTCGGTCTCGTTCGAACGCGGGCAGCGGATCACCCATCTCGCTCGACGGACTCACGAGACTGAGGTGCGAGGAGTCGTCGGACTCCGAAGGAACGCTCTTCGGCAGGACGAACGTCGTCTGCATCCCGGCGCGGTCCATCGCCCGGGTGAGACCGTGACAGGCGGTGCCCAGCCCCCCGGTGATGAAGGGTGGGAACTCCCAGCCGAGCATGAGTACGCGGGTCCCGCTCATCCGATGTCCCGGCCCCTTCCAACCTCGCTCGAATCACGCATCCTCGGTCTCCCCGGCGACGTCGCCGAGTTCGCGGAACGTCGCCTCGTAGGCGAGCATCCAGGTGCCCGCGGTCGACTCCGGATCGCCCTCCCCGGCGGGAATGTCGTTCTCGAAGGTGTAGAGGAAGTCGTCGCTGCGGAAATGTCGGAACGGCGTCACCGGAACGCGATCGATCGGCCATTCGAGCTCGTCGAGCGACTCCTCGAGCAGTTCCTCGAGCGAGTCGCTCGAGTGGTAGAGGTCCGCTTCCACGGATTCGCTCAGCCATCGGTCGGGGGTCTCGAAACGCACGACGTGTCCGTCGCCGGTCGGCGCCAGGACGTAGTACGCATCGCTTTCGACGTCACGAGCCCGGCAACGGATGCTGGTCCCGTCGATCTCGACGGAGGCGAACGCCTCCGAATCGCGAAGGCGACTGACGATGTTCTCGAGGCGGTGTTCGGTGGTCACGTTCGGTCGGATCCCGAGTCTGGGGTCGCCGTGGTCCGAGGGTTCACGCTTTCCCGGTCAAGGCGATGAAGCCGGAGAATCATAACCGGCGGCCTGTCTTTCGGCCGGTTCCGCCACCGTGGTGGTTTTCGGTCGTAGGATGTCCGCGTGACCGACACGGACGCCTGGACCACCCGCCGACTCCGCACCTGGATCAGGGATCACCTCGCCGCACGCGAGGTCGATTCACCGGCGGTCTGCGCCGATCTCCTGCTGGCCTCCGCCCTCCGCTCCGAGCGATTGCGCCTCTACATGGAACCCGATCGGGTGGCCACCGAAGCGGAGCGAGGCACGCTCCGCGACTGGGTCAAGCGAGCGTCTCTCCACGAGCCGGTCCAGTACCTCGTCGGGGAGAGCTGGTTCCGAGGGCTGCGGATCGAGGTGGATGGCAGCACCATGATTCCGAGACCCGCGACCGAAACGCTCGTGGAGGTCGGTCAGCAACGCATCGGGAGGACCGGCACCCCCGCGAGAATCCTCGATCTCTGTACCGGAACGGCCTGCATACCGATCGCGCTCCTGTCGTCGATCGATCGGCCGCATCGAGCCGCCGCGCGACTCGAGGAAGCGGACGCCGCGGCTCGCGCGGATTTCGCGCGACTCAAGGCGGTGGTCGGGATGCCGTCGGATGGCGAACCGGCGGATGCCGCGGCGGATTCACGGACGCCCGACGAAACGACACCGGAGACGGAGATCCCGCCGTCATCCGAAGCGGCGGGCCCGGCCGAACGCGGGGCGCTGGAGGCGGGCGCGGTCGTGGTCGCCGTCGAACTGGTTCCCGAGGCGGTAGAACTCGCGAACCGAAACATCGCCACGCACGCCTACGCGGACCGGATCGACGTCCGGCGAGGTTCGCTTTTCGAACCGCTCCGGCCCGAGGAACGGGGGACCTTCGACCTCCTCGTCTCCAATCCCCCCTACGTGAGTGACGCCGAATTCGAGAAATGTCCGCCGAACGTGAGGAATCACGAGCCGGAAACGGCCCTGCGGGGGGGGCGTGACGGCCTCGAAATCGTTCGTCGAATCGTCGTCGAGGCGCCCGACTGGCTCGCGCCGGGAGGGGGCCTCGCCATCGAGATCCAGTACGACCAGGCCGCGGCCGTTCACGCCCTCCTCGAAGCCGCCGGATTCACCGACATCCGGGTCGATCGCGACGGCGATGACCTCGATCGCGTGGTCTCGGGTCGCCGAGGGGATGCCTGAACCATCGTTTCGCCGGATGTCCGGGGTGATTCGATCGAGTCGAATCGATCGAGCTTCCACCCGGGCGGCGACCGGCGGACGGCCGGGGGGTGAAAGCAGTGCCGCTTCCGGCGCTCAGCCTCGCTCGTCGGCGGTCGAGGAGAACGCCTTGTGGATCTCCTCGATCAACTGCGTCACCTGGAACGGCTTGAAGAGGAAGGCCTCGAGACCTTCCTGGCTCGACCGGACGATCGAGTGGTGGGGGTCGTAGCCGAAGCCGGTCATGAGGATCACGGGCAACGGTCGGTCGAGCCGCTTCGCCGCACGGAAGACCTCGTACCCGTTCCGATCGGGCATGCGGACGTCGGAGATCACGAGGTCGAACCGGGCTTCCATCGCTTCCATCGACTGGATCGCACCGGATCCGTCCTCGTGGGCCTCGACCGTCGCGCCACGAAGTTCGAGGATCCGCTTGATGGCTTCCCGGATGGTCGCTTCGTCATCGGCCACGAGGACGTTCCGGCCCTTCAGGATCGGGTCGTCGATGGTCTCCGCATCATCGCCCGCCCCGAGGATGGTCTGCGGTCCGGAGGTGCAGGCGAGCACGCGGGATCGAACCGACTCCACCGAGGCGATGATCGCGTCGAGCTTCTCGCCCATCGGTCCGTCGCCGACGTATCCCGCCCGGAGTTCGGCCGCGTTCCGGGTGATCGACTCCAGGGGTTGGTTCATCTCCCCGAGCACGGTGCTCGAGAAGTTGTGATTCGTCGTGTAGCGTTCCACCACCAGCATGTCGAGGATGTTGATCGCCATCGCGACGTACCGGCCGTAGAGCTCGACGATCATCTGGTCGCGTTCATCGAATGCGTCGACGCGATTGCTCTCGACGTTGAGCACGCCGACCACGCGGTCACGAAGCTTGAGCGGGACGGTCAGGCTGCTCATTGCATCGGGAATGCCCGTGACGTAGAGCGGGTCCTCTCGAACGTCACGGCAGAGATAGGCTTCGCCGCTCGCGGCCACCATGCCGGAGATGCCGTTCTCGGTGTTCTTCGCGAAGATGCGCTCCCCGATCGAGAGCGGCTCCATGCCGGTGCCCATCACCAGTTCGAGCTGGCCGCTGCGCCGGTCGACGAGGCGGATCTCGAAGTGCTCGAATCCGATGGACCCCCGCATCGTCCTGATCACCTTGTCCTCGACCAGCCGGAGTCGGGCGGTGACGTCGAGGGGATTGATGGTGTCGGGATCGAGATCGAGCAGGTCACCACCCGCATGGTCGATCTCCTCGACCAGCAGCTCGGTCCGCTTCAGGTCCGTCACGTCGCTGATCAGGGCCGCGACGGTGCGCCGGGACCGGTCGTCCGGCATCGGCGAGCAGAGGACCGAGTAGTGCCGGTCGCCGTGGGCGAAGTCGAGGCGGGTGCTCTCGCCATCGACGACGTCGGGATGCTCCATGAAGCCCGCGATCGCCTCGGCCGCGGCATCCGAGAAATGCCGAAGCAGCTCGGGGGAGTGATCCGCGAGCTGGTTGTTCATCCAAACGATCTCACCCCGTTCCACCACCACCGCGACACCCTCGCCGAGTCCCTCGAGGGCGGCGGTGATCCTGGGATCGCCGGCCTCGAGGTCCTCCGGAACGAGATCGCAGGCGGTTCGGATGAAGTCGGCGACCACGTCGGGCATGCTCGCGAGGAACACCTCGGGGGCGATCCCCGGGGGGAGCACCAGGCGGGCACGTGATCTGGCGTCGGCGTCGTTCATCGGCCGAGGGTTCCGGGGCGGTCGGATCGGGAAGGGTTACGCACACCCGTCCGCAAGGGGACATCGGCAGTTGGGCGTCGGGGGCTGGAGCCCGACCGGCGATTCCTGCCGCACCAGTGTGATTCGGGTGGAGGTAGGATGCGGTTTCGAATCCGTTCGAACGGTCCGGCGTGGACCGTCGCAGGATGGAGGCCCCGGGTGGTTGCACCTTCCAGATGATCCAGGCGACCGGCATCACCAAGCGATACGGGCGGTTCACCGCGGTCCGAGACCTCGATCTCGAGGTCCCCGACGGCGTGGTCTGCGGGCTGCTGGGGCCGAATGGCGCCGGGAAGACCACCACGATCAGGATGGTCACGGGAATGCTTCCGCCCGACGACGGCGAGTTGCGGGTCGCCGGTCACGAGATGCCGGGGGGCCGGCGCCGGGCCCTCGCCCGACTCGGCTACCTCCCCGAGTCCGCACCTTCCTATCCGGAGATGCGGGTCCGCGAATACCTGCGATTCCGAGGTCGGCTCCTCGGGCTCGATCGTGGCACGATCCGACGAACCGCGGAAGAGGCCCTCGACGCCTGCGACCTCACCGGGGTCGCCCGGCGGCTGGTCGGCCAGCTGAGCAAGGGCTTCCGTCAACGCGTCGGGCTCGCGGCCGCACTGCTGGGCGATCCCGCGCTGCTCGTGCTCGACGAGCCCACGGTGGGACTGGACCCTCGACAACTCCGCGACTTTCGTCGGCTGGTCCGTCGACTCGCCGAGGATCGCACGATCCTCCTCTCCAGCCACATCATGCAGGAGATCGAAGCGGTCGCCGACCGGGTGGTGATCATGCACGGGGGAAGAAAGCTCGCGGACGGAACGATCGACGAATTCCGTCGGGCGGCGCCGGGTCGCAACATCGGGCGGATCTCGATCGATGGAGCGCGTCGGTCCACGCTCGAGACCTCGCTTCGCGGCATCGCGTCGAACGCGGGTGACGCGGGGATCGTCCTGGCCGACGGGGCCGCGGACGAACTCCGCTTCGAGTTCGTGGGTCCCGACCTCGGTCGCGAGTGCGGTCGAGCGATCCACGAAGCCGGCGGCATCGCGATCGAGCTCGGCTACCGGTCACCGGGGCTCGAATCACGCTTCCTCGAACTGCTTGATCGCGAAGGCGGCGCGACGGAAGGGGGGCCGTCATGAGCGGCGTGCTCGCCCTCGTCCGACGCGAATTCGCATCCACCTTCCTCGCTCCCACGGGGTGGATCATCCTCGCGGGCTGGGGCGCGCTCACGGCCGTGGTCTTCGCGTTCGCGACGCTGCGGGAGGGGGAACCCGCGACCCTGCGGGCGGTGGTGTCGATCGCGGGCTGGGCGATCGCGGTGGTGGGTCCCGCGATCTCGATGCGAAGCTTCGCCGAGGAGGCCCGTCTGGGCACCCTCGAGATCCTGCTCACCTCGCCGCTCTCCGCGTTCGAACTGGTGCTGGGGAAGTTCCTCGCCGCGGTCGGCGTGCTGCTGGCGCTCGCGATCCCGATGATCGTGCTCTTCCTGGTGGCCGAGATCTACGGAGATCCGGACCCCGGTGAATTCGCCGCGGGCCTGCTCGGTCTGTTGCTGGCCGGATCGACCCTGATCGCGCTGGGACTGCTCGTCTCGACCCGGACCTCCAGCCAGGTCGTCGCCTATCTCCTCACCTTCTTCGGATTCTTCGCGGTGGTGCTCGTCGCGAAGGGCGTCCCCGCGATCGTGGACGTGCTGCCGCCCGACCTGCTGAGTCCGGAGGCGACGATCGCCTGGATCGAATGGTCCGCGGGGCTCGACCCGCTTCGTCGACTCGACGAGTTCGCGATCGGACTCTTCGATTCCTCCAACGTGGCCTGGTTCCTGGCCGCCACCGGTTTCTTCCTGGTGGTCGCCTCGATCTCGCTCGCGTCCCCGCGCTGGGTCCGGCCCGGGACGTCGCTTCGAAGACAGGCGGCGCATCTCCGGACGCTGGCGGTCGTCCTCGGTGTCGCGGTCGGCGCGGCCGCGGTCTCGGTCCTCTTCGAGGCGCCCGTGCTCCGGGTCCAGGCGGACCTCACCAAGACCCGCGCGTATTCGCTGCAACCCACCACCGTGGACCTGCTGGAGTCCCTCGAACCCGGATGGACGGTGCGTCTTCTCGTCGCGAAGGACGACGCGGACCCGGTGACCATGCGACAGGTCGACGAGGTCGTCGCCCGCATGGATGCGGTCACGCCGAACCTGCTCGCGGAACGGATCGATCCCGTGGACCCGAGGTCCATCGGTCGGTACGAGGCGGTGCTGGAGTCCCTGCTCCGATCCGATGCGGCGACGATCGAGGTCTGGGAGACCGGCATCGAACGCGCCATCGAGTCCTTCCAGCGCCTGCAGGAGGTCGGTCGCAAGGTCACGCCGGATGCGATGGCGCTGGTCGCGTCGCTGCCCGAATCCAGCGCCGTCCGCGGACTGGTCGAGCGGACCGGGCTCGTGTTCGGGACCCTCGCCGACCAGGGGGACGCCTTCACGGACTTCGTCCGCGAATCGCTTCGAAGCACGGCCCGGCAACCGCTCCCCAACTGGCGACTGGTCCGAGCCTCGCTCGAAGCCAACAACGCCCAGCAGGCCGCCGAGATCGAAAAGCTCGCCGACGTCCTTCGGCAGTGGGAGATCACGCCCTCGATTCCCCCGACGGCGCGGGACTGGGCCGCATCGGTGCTTCCCGACATCGAGTCGATCGCCATCGAGCTGCGTGCATCGAGCGATGCGCTTTCCACCCTCGAGACGACCCATCCCCTCGACGCGGCGATCGTCGCCGAATCGATCGCCGCCGGAGACGTCGCGATCGTCGATGGTCCTGCAGGCACCACCGTGATCCCCGGCTGGCAGCTCTTCCCGGCCAGCGCGGTTCGCGAGGGAGGGGAGGGCACGGTGGTCGGATTCGATCGCCGCTTCCAGGGCGAGGAGACGCTGGTCTCGGCGATTCGAGCGCTTCGGATCGGTGACATGCCGCAGGTCGTGTTCGTCCACGCCGAGGATCGATCGCTGCTCCGGGACCGCGACGACGGACTCGAGGTGGCCGGGGTCGCCAACGCCCTGCGCACCGCGCGCTTCGAGGTGAGCGAATGGATTCCCGGCCGCACGGACCGGCCCGCGGTCGACCCGAAGAGACGCACCGTCTGGTTCATCAGCCCCCCGCTGCAACGAAGCGGGCTGGAATACGGCGAGAACGAGAAGGCCCTGCTCGATGCGACCAGGGCGCTGATCGCGGAGGGGGAACCCGTCCTGCTCACGGTCGCACGGAGCATGCTGCCGCTGGTGGGCAAACCCGATCCGTGGTCGGCCGTGGCCGCCTCGCTCGGGGTCGAGGTCGACACCGGTCGCGTGGTCTTCGAATGGGTTCCGGATGCGGCCGAGGGAGGTTCGGTCCGGACCTGGCAGGCGATCGACCGGCATCCCGAGGGGATGGACGTCGCCGGCGGGGAGGTCCTTGAATCGCTGCGCGGGAAGCGGCTCTTCGTGTCGCACGCGACCCCGATCCTCATCGACGAATCGATGGAAGGTGCGGCCGTGGTGCTCTCCGCGATCCGGCCGAATCCGCTGCGTTGGATCGAGGACGACTGGCGAGGCGACGGGGTCCGCGTCGAACGGCTGCCGAGCGGCGGCCGTTTCGAGGAAGCCGTTCCGGTGGCGGTCGCCGTGGAACGTCCCGGCGTCGAAGGCCGGCAGAGGTTGATGGTGGTCGGGGCCGGCGGCTGGGCCCTGTCCGCACTGGTGAACGAGGCGGGGAGTCTCGGCGGGGACCGTCTGGTGCTGGCCAATCCCGGGAACCGCGAGCTCGCGATCAGCGGGGTGGCGTGGCTCGCCGGCCTCGACGAGCTGGTCGCGACGGCATCGAGCGGACGAGAGGTCGCACGCTTCGGTGGCGTCACGAACGCGGTTCGCACCGGATGGGGCCTCGCATTGTTCGCGGGTCTCTCGGTCGGGCCGCTGCTGCTCGGCACCATCGTCTGGTCGGTCCGGAGGGCGGGAACATGAGCCTTCGCGCAACGATCACGACCTGGATCGTCGCCGTCGCGATCTCGGCCCTGGCGGCGCTGGCCTGGCAGTACGGCGAGTCGGAGGAGGACGTCGTGCTCCGGACCGCGGTGCTGGATGCGGGGTTCGACGTCGAGGCGATCGACCGCGTCGTCATCGAGCGACCGATGGGGGACGACGGATCCGAACCCGGGGGCGGGTCGGGCCTGGTGTTCGAACTCGGCGACGAGGGCTGGCGTCAGACTTCGCCCTTCGAGATCGTCGCGGAGGGCTTCCCGATTCGGAGGGTCCTCGTCGCCGCCGCGGATCTTTCCGCGAGTCGACGCACGCCCCTGGCCGCGCTCGACGGGCGGGACGGACCCGACCTCGCGGGCGTCGGCCTCGATCCGCCCGTCGCGGTGGTCCGGTTCCGCGGACCCGACGGGGAGCATCGGGTCGAACTCGGTGCCCGCACCGTCGCCGGTCGCAGCTGGATCCGGGTCGGCGAGGAGGACGAGGCGCTGGTGGTCGGTGACGATCTCCACGAACGGGTGCTCGACGACGATCCGAGGAACTGGCGGAGCCGCCGCCTGTTCTCGAGCGATCGGGAGATCGACGCCATCTCGATCAGCAACGGCGAGGCGGTCATCGAACTTCAACGAAACGGTCGTCGATGGCGGCTCACCGAACCGGTCGCTTCGCGGGGTGACGCGACCACGATCGACGGTCTCGTGGGAATCCTCGGCCGAGTCGAGCACGATGGGTTCGTCCGCGACGGGGACTTCGATCGGGCGAGGTTCGGTCTCGATCCGGCGGCCGCGGTGATCGAGGTGGTTCGCGACGATGGACGGCGGGAGCGTCTGCTGATCGGTGGTCCTGCGGGGCTCGTGAGTCGGGATCGATTCGCGATGGTCGACGGAACGCCGATGGTCGTGCGGCTCGATGAAGCCACGCTCCGGGGGCTTCTTCCGTCGGTGGCCACGCTCATCGAACCGACCGGATCGGGAATCCGTCCCGCCGACGTGAAGTCCATCGAGATCACCGCCGAGGACGAGTTCGTCCGGCTCGAGCGGGATCTCGATCGCTGGAGGATCGAGGTGGTCGAGGACGGCGAGCGCGTCGTCGGCGAGACCTCGGCGGAGCTGGTCGACGCCCTGATGGCGACGCTCGTGGAGACCCGGGCCACCGAGGTCGCGATCCAGTCGTTCCCGCAGGCGCTGACGGTGGCGACGGTGGTTTTCAACGGCTTCGACGGCCGACCCCTCGACGCGGTCCGGATCGCCCGGGAGGGTCCGGGTGGTCGCTGGGCGTTCGAGAACGGGGACGGGGTGCTGCGGATCCTCCCGGCGAGCGCCGAGCTTCCGCTGTCGATCGCGTCCTGGCCGCGTCTCGAACCCTGAATCCCGGGCGCGTTGGTCGCGGGATCCGTGGACGGGTCTCGCCCGTCTTCGTCGGCATTCACCCGGTTCGCTGGCTCCAGCACGCCGAATCCGATCCCCGGCGTCCCGTCCAGATCGTCTCGAAGTCCGCATTCGCGAGAAGATCCCGCGGGCGGGGACGATGCGACGGATGTCGTCCGATCGCCCCGGATCCGGGGGCGGTGAAGACGAGTGCGGCATCGACGAGATCCGCCCCGAACAGGGCTTCGAGCAGGCCCGGTCCGCACTCCGTGAGGATCGTCGTCACGCCTTCCTCGCGCGCGAGGCGTCGAAGCAGTCCGTCCAGGCGATCGCCCCCGAATCGACCGCGCATGGCGTCGTCGTCGATTCCCTCGACCGCGACGATCCGAGCCCCGGCCGCTTCGATCCCCCGCGCCGATTCGGGCTTCGAGGTCACCGCATCGGGGCGGCAGGCGACGAGGACCTCGCCACCGGGCGCATCCAGCATGGCGGCGTCGGTCGGCATCTGGAGATCGGGATCCACCACCACCCGTCGGGCGGTTCGTCGCCGTCGCACGTCGCGAGCATCGAGTCGCGGATCGTCGGCGAGCACCGTTCCGATCCCCGTGAGGATCGCGTCGACGCGACCGCGTTCGCGGTGCACCATCCGGAGAGCGCGTCGCCCGGAGATCCAGGGCGAATCGCCGGGAGGCGTGGCCAGCGCTCCGTCGAAGGTCTCGGCCCATTTGGCGACGACCCACGGTCGGCCGGTCGAGACGCGTCGATGAAAGCCGACATGGAGTCGTCGGACCGCGTCGAGACCCTCGAGGATCTCGACCTCGACGCCCGCCTCGCGGAGTCGTGCGATGCCGCCGGACGCGATCGCGTTGGTCTCGACGCTTCCGACCACGAGGCGGGCGATGCCGGCCTCGATCAGCGCGTCGACGCAAGGCGGTGTCCGGCCGTGGTGATTGCAGGGTTCGAGGGTCACCCAGGCCTCGCCGCCGCGTGCCGCGACGCCCGCCCGCCGCAGGGCGACGATCTCGCCGTGCGGTCCGCCTGGCCGGCTGGTCCTGCCCTCGCCCACGACGCGACCGCCCGCATCGGCGATGACGCAGCCGACCGACGGGTTCGGTTCCGCCTCGCCGTGTCCGCGGAGCGCGATGCGGGCGGCGCGTTCGAGCATCAGTCGATCGCGATCGCCCGTTCCGGAAGTCATGAGAGGACGCTCCTCGAGGCGGCCGTCTCGCCGGATCCGGAGCCTCGTCCGGTTCCGGCGATCCCTTCGAGACGGGAGATGGTGGCGACGAGTATGTCGTCCTCGTTCCGACCCGTCTGATAGCTCTCGGAGACCCGCACGAGGTGCGTCGTCCATCGCTTCGGCGGCTGTGGAACGTCCATCGCCCGCTCGAGTCCCTCGACGCCGAGCATCCTCCCGCGGCGGTCCCGGCTCTCGGTGCATCCGTCGGTGTACATCACCACGAGGTCGCCGGGCTCGAAGGTCTCCCGCGTCTCGCCGCATTCGAACTCGTCGAGTGGGACCGCACCGAGCAGCATCGCCGTCGGTTCCAGCAGTCGGGTGGTCCGTCTCGCGGGCTTCAGGAACGCGGGCGGGTGTCCGGCGTTCGCGTATCGAAGCACGCCGTGCGCGGGGTCGACCTCGGCGACCACCGCGGTGGCGAAGATCGAATGCTGGCTGAGCAGCAGTTCGGTGTAGTGATTGAGGCACTGCAGGAGGGCGGCGGGACCGATGTCGGGTTGCTCCGCGACGATCCGTTCGATCTCGCCGGAGAGGCGGGTGACCGTCATCGCGGCGGCGAGGCCGTGCCCGGTCACGTCGAGCAGCAGCACGCGGAGTCGTCCGTCCGGCGTCCGGGACGAGTGGATGAAGTCGCCGCCGAGGTCGCGCATCGGCTTGAACTCGAAGTCGAAGTCGAGCAGATCGTCGCGTTCCGGTCGAGGGAAGAGCGATTCGTGGATCGTCCGGGCCTGCGACATCTCGCGCCGCAGGCTGAGGAAGCCCTGGGTGACCGCCTCCGATCGGAACCGCCGACTCCATCTTCGGACGCGGAAGTGGGCGATGGCCATGCCGGGCAGGAGGACGAGCGGGCTGAGGCCGAGCGCGACCGTGGTTCCGAGCGGGTTCACGGGAATCCCGATGATGGCCTCGATCAGGACCCACACCAGATAGAGCGGCCCGACGGCGTAGAGCGACTCGCGCGGCGTCCAGGGAAGCAGGACCGTCGAGGCGACGTGCATCGCGAACACCCAGACGAGGAAGACTCCGGTGGAGAGCGACTCCCCCTCGAGCAGACCGAGGACGCCGAGGTCGATCACGCCGAGGAAGAGGATCAGGAAGTTCGCCGCGAGGATCAGGTCCCGACGTCGGTCGAGTCGCGGCCGGACGTTCCAGAGCATGAGACCGACGAGAATCGCGGACAACGTCGGGGCGATGAAGGAGAGACCGGAGCCGAACGTCGTGAATCGCTCCGGGGCGATGAGGCTCGCGACGATCCCGAGGATCGCCACGACGCTCTCGAGGGAGAAGAAGAAGACGCAGAAGAACGTGAATCGTCGGCGGAGCCACGACTCCATCGCGACCTCGTAGTCGTCGCGGAACTCCTCCTGGGGATCGATCGCCTGCACGGTGTTCATGACGCGACGAAGATACCGCTTCGGTCGGCCGACGGTTCTCGAGGCGGGGTGGGTATACGCCCCCGATCCGCGAAAAAAAGGGCCGCCCGCGATCGAGATCGCGAGCGGCCCTGGATTTCCGGGAAGGGGGATCAGACGTCGGCGAGGACGGCTTCCTTCAGGCTGTCGGGCATGACCCGGTATTCGGCCGGCTCCATCGAGCTGGTGGCGCGTCCCTGGGTCATCGATCGGAGGACCGTGGTGTAGCCGAACATCTCCGAAAGCGGGACCTCGGCGGTGATCACCCGGACCACGCCACGAAGCTCAGAGTCCACGATGTGGCCTCGTCGACTCGCGATGTCGCCGCTGACCGTTCCGAAGTACTCGTCGGGGGTGGTCACCGAGAGCTTCATGATCGGCTCGAGGAGCGCGGGGCCGGCCTTGGTGACGGCCTGCCGGAACGCCAGCGAACCGGCCTGCTCGAAGGCGACCTGGCTGGAGTCGACGTCGTGGTAGGAGCCGAAGATCAGTTCGACCTTGACGTTGATGAGCGGATATCCGCCGATGACGCCGCTGCCGGCCGCGGCCCGGACGCCGGTCTCGACCGAGGGGATGTACTCGCGGGGGATCACGCCGCCGCTGATCTTGTCCTCGAAGACGACGCCGTTCTTCATCTTCAGTTCCTGCTCCTCGGCCTCGGCCTCGGTGATCGGCCGCACGTTGATGACCGCATCGCCGAACTGCCCGCGGCCACCGGTCTGCTTCTTGAAGAGGCCTCGGACGTCCTCCGCGGCGCTCTGGATCGTCTCGCGGTAGGAGACGCGGGGCCTGCCGACGGTGACGCCGACCTTCATGTCGCGAACGAGCTTGTTCTTGATGATCTCGAGGTGGAGTTCTCCCATGCCCGAGATGATCGTCTCGCCGGTCTCGTCGTTGTACTGCGACCGGAACGAGGGGTCCTCGCGACGGATGGTCACGAGGGCGTCGCCCAGCTTCTTCTTGTCGTCGGCGGTGTTGGGCTCGATGGACATCGAGATCACCGGCTCGGGG
>MDTG01063828.1_pt1 | contig 13921 bp, 15 predicted proteins | sample 811421 | NCBI WGS metagenome assembly MDTG01 (sample SAMN05326645, study PRJNA326480) | marine metagenome | isolation source: seawater | place: Pacific Ocean: South East | collected 2011 | reverse complement strand
TGTAATTGGATTGTTTTCTATGTAGTCGCCTGGAGCAACAATAATCAAAGAACCAGAAGGTGCAACTTCTGCTGCTTTTTTAATACTTGCAAATGCACCGTTTGCATCTGCTGATCTACCTGTGTTTAAATCATTACCATCTTTAGTTACATAAAAAACATTTGTTGTCTGTGGACCTGATGCCTGTCCTGTAACCTTTAAATCACCGTTGATGTCAACGCTTTTACCATCACCGAGATTTATTTCGATGTTTCCGTCAGCAGTAAGTATCAAAGACTTATCTGCTATCTTCCTTTCGTGTAGTGACTGTCGCTTCATAAACTTCATATTTTATACTTCCAAATAACTTATTGTGGCGGTAAGGTTTGTTGGCGATTGTCCTACCAATACTACTTTATCGTTTTCCTCTAGAATAATTCTTTCTACATTAAAAGTGAATGTTTCTGACGCTGTTACAGGCAACTTGTTTAAAACTAAATTAGTGTTTGCTTTTACTTGTCCATCTTTAATGACATGCATATCAAATGTAGTATCATTAACACCTGTTCCGTCGTCTGTTCCTACGTTACAAACCAATAGAGTAGTAATGGCATATTTTTTGCTTGCCGGGACTGTAAGTATTTCTGTGTCTGTAGTCAGCACTGCCGCATTGTTTATTGCCATTTTTTCTTCCTCAAAATATTATACTAAAAAGCAGAGCTTTGTTTCTGCTTATGATTTCGTCTTGTGTGTCGTTTGCATTCTTAAAAAATAATCCAGTGCCTCCGTCTGCTTCAGGTTTTGAATACAAATAAACACCGTCAGCTACTGTTCCTAATGAAGTATCATCTTGCACAGTAAGATTAAAAAAGTCATTTGATTGAACAACACCATCACCAGTTCCTTGTAATTTAACAAAGCCATCTGTATCTTCAGATGAAATTGTGTCATCTGAAATACGTAATGTATCTACTACTAATCTGTTTTCAAAAAACTGTGCAATTTCTGCACCGTTAACATTGACTAAAACTCTACTTTGTCCATCGCCAGCATCTACATGTTCTGCTGTTACAAATGTGGTTGGATCAATAAAAGTAGAAGCTGAAATAGTATCTTGGAAATTATAAAGATTATAACTTGCAATGTAATCAGTTAAGCCTCTTACATTAACCAATATATCGTCATCATATGATCCTGGTTTTATTCTTAATCTATCTGGTCTGGAACCATCTTCTGGAATAACAGCACCATCTCCTGCATAATCCCAAATACGTGTTTCGTAATCTACAGTTCCAGTAACTTTAACAACACCGTCGCCTGTGCCAACAAGATAAAGGTCTTCACCTCCTGTTAACACACCGCCTGAATATATACTCAATAAGGCATCAGTGGAAACGTTTGCTGTTGCATCTTGAAAAATAAATGCACCAGTAATACTTCCACCTGATCTTATTGAATTTTTATTTTCATCAAAGAATAGTCTAACATCGTCACGTGTTCCTCTTTCGATAATCATTCCCGCAGTGCCGCTTAATGCACTGATACCTGGGCCTGTTTCTCCTTTGTTCAACGTGAAGGTGTTATCATAAATTAACAAGTCTTCTGATTCAATATTTGTGCTTGAACCTGCTGTCATGCTACCGGCAATGTCAACATTACCATTAATGTTAACTTTACCAGCAAGACCTGTAAGGAGGTTTATTGTTCCTCCGTCATCAATTTGTAGAGTATATTCGTCTACACCTATCCTATTGACTTGAATTGCCATTTACCGCTCCAGCTTATGCTTGACCTGGTAATGCTACACTCAAGTTTGCGTTAGGATGACCTGAAATTTCTCTTCCACTTGCATCAAAACCTATGTTATAGATTGCATTTACTGTTGTTCCGCCAGCTTCTAACTGCACACTTCTGTTACGTAGTTTTGTAACTTGATATGTTGTTGAATCTGATCCTACTGCATCAATTGTAAATTCTCCTGCTGCTAGTGCTTCACCGCCGCCTGTTCCAGCTTTGTTTACTAGTGTTAAAACTTCATCGCTGCTGTGTGTTCTTGGTAAAAATGTTCCTGTTCCGTTTGAGTCTAAACGAACAACATATTTGCCGTTACCTGCTTGTCTTAGAATGTGAGCAGCAGTTGTTGCTTCTGAACCACCTGTAAAAAAGTGGCGTGTTACTTTAATACGACCGGATCCTTTTCCGATCTTATCTTTGTTGATTGGACGTCCCATTGTTTTCTCCTTATATGTTACGTTCTAGGTAATACGCGGTGGGTATCCGCATAATTGTTGTAATAGTATTTATCCTTTTTGAAAAAATGGGTTATTATCAGCCCTGCAGATTTAAATTTTCTGCATACCTTCTGCCATTTTTTTCTATATGATCGTATACTACTTTGTCACCAATTTTCAATTTATGGTCATGTTTTTTAAACAAGATATCTCTTCTTGTTGCACCAAAGTTATCAGGGCGAATATGTCCATAAATGCCAGTGAATTTATATACTTGACCTTTTTCTTCCATAGCTGTTCTCCTTACTATATTTACTCAAAAAAATAGGCCCCGTAGGGCCTATTTAGAATTTATATTTTCAGTATTAGCTGAAGCTTAGGTTTCCAGTTGTTACTTCGACTGACTCCAAGTAATCAGCTGCGTTACCTAGCGATGATGCTGTGTTAGATAGCTCAACATATCCGTAACGAGTCATAAACGACACTGTTGGTTCGAATGATGTTGGATCTAATACAACGCCTGAGCTCATCAACGGAATGTATGGGCAATAGAACGCTGCTGCGTCTGATTCGCTTGATCCTTTGTAGCCAACAAGAACATCGTCGTCTGCTGCATATGTGTTTACATATACTTTCATTGCGCCGTTCAATGTTCCAACCATTTTGGTGTTTGTTGGAGCTTCAAATGCACCTTCAGTTGTTCTTGCGAATGCTGAAGTTGTTGCTGACTGTAGAACAGTTAACATTGCTGGAGATACAACAGCGAAGTTACCTGCGCCTCTTCTTGTTCTCTGTGCAATTCTGTTTGCTGCTCTGTTGACAAGAACTGCTAAGGCAGCATGTTCGTCACCAACAAAAGTAGCTGTTCCAGATACTGCCGCTTGGTCATATGTATCTGTTCCTGTTCCTGCTAGTGTTTTCAATGAAGCCAACACTTCTTGGTCGATCTCAGCAGTAATCTCTTGTGCTAATGCAGCCATGATTTCTGCTTCTACGTCGATACCGTGCTGTGACTGTGCGTCTTGCGCGGCTTCGAATGTCCAGCGAGCTGATAGCTTTCTGGTTTTCGCTTCGACTGTTTGTTTCAAGATCTGGATGCTTAGTTGGTTACCTGCACTACCTTCTAAAGCTGCTGTGTTAGCACCTTTAGCTGATGTTGCGTCACCTGAATAAGCTTCTGCAATCTTGAATGGTGAAAGTGCTTCTTCACCAGCTACAGCACCGGCTGCGCCTGTGCCTGCTGTGTCCGAATAGCGAACTCTCAATGTGTGGATTTGACCCACAGGACCAGTCATAGGTTGCACACCAACTAGTTCGTTTGCAATAACTGTTGGCATTACACGTCTGATCACTGGTAGGATCACACGATTTAGTGTTGCGATGTTACCTGCAGAAGTAGCACCTGCTGTAGCGGTCTCTGCCAAATACTTTCTAGTATTTTCTAGAGTTGTTGCCATTACTGCTTTCTTTGTGCCACCTAGGCCTTCAAGAAGTGCTGCTTTGGTATCATTCCAACGGCTTTCTAATAGTTCTGACATTGGTTTCTCCTTAACTCAATCCAGCAAGGCGCTTTATATCTACGACATTATTGTCGTCGCCTGCTTTATTCACGTCATTATTTTCTCTGTTGCCTGTAATTTCTTTTGCCTCTGCTAATACCGCCTTCTGCTTTGCTGGACCTTTACCATCGATAACCGCTGGTAGATACTTGTCAAACGCTGCTTGCAGTTTATCTGTTTGAACTGATTCCAGTAAGTCTGTCATAATGCTTTGCTGATCTTTGCTCAATGGCGCGATCAACTTGCTTACTTTTGCATTGCGAGCAATTGACTCGTTGATCGATTTGACCTCGTTTGCCTTTGCTTCTGCAAGTTTAATTGCTTTCGCCGCTGCTGTTTTTGCTTCATTTAGTTGCTTGTCTTTTGTATCAACTACTTTCAACATTTTAGCAGTTTCACTCTTCTCATTTAGATATGAGTGCTGATATTCGTTAGCGAATGCTTCGAATAATTTTCGACCAAAATCATTTTTACGTGCTGCTTCAATATCTTCTTTCAGTGCTGTAATTTCTTTTGAAAGTCCTTTTGACACTGTTTCTGATACTAGGGCAGCAGATTTGCTAATAAAGTCTTTTTTGACTCTATTAACGTGTGCTTTGCCTTCACGCACTAAGCGCACTTTTGTTTCGGCTAAGTCTTTTTTATCTTCGTAAAACTCTGCAAGTTCTTTTGCTAATGATTCTACTACAAACTCTTCTAGAGCAACAAACTTATCAGCCATTGCTTTTTGATCGGTGTGTAGTTCTTTTACTTCTTTAGCTAGTTGTTCGCTTACAAAACTTTTTAGAAGGTTAGCATTTTGACGTTGTGCAACAGCAAATTTAGCTTTCGCTTCTGCTAGTTGCTTACGATCGTCCTGGAATTCTGCGATTTCCTCTGCTAAACGATCAGTAACTAGACTATCAATAGCTTCCACCATTGTAGTTTTATCATGCTCGTATTTTTTTGCAAATTCTTCACGCAGTTCAGCTGTAACCTGTAAACGGTTTTCCTTGATTTTCGCATTCCATGCTTCTTCAAGTTCTGTGCGAACTTCCTCAGATAGTGCTTCATTTTCGAAGAGTGATTTTAATGCTTCCAACATATTGTTCTCCTCGCTATCGGAGCTTGCTTATTATATCTAATAAGCTCTCTTTTAAGTATTTTTGTGCCTTTTTGTCGCCTTGAACTTCCCTTGATGTATGGAACGCCTTATATCCACCTCGGGTATTCATAAGATGTTCGTATATCGGTGTAGGATAAGCACCCGGTGCGCTCGGTTGAGCTACAACGTCTACAGTGATTATCTCAAAATCGCTCACTTCACCACTTCCGTCTTCCATTACGTTTCCGGAACCTCTCGATGAGACACCTAGTTTAACTCCGCTTTCAAGCATTGTTTTAACTAATTGTCCCATCGGAGTTGGTAAAACTTTTAACTTGCCATAACCGTTTGGTCCATCCATCCACATTTCTGTGATCATATGGCTTACACGGTCTAAGTTAATATTAAGTCCTTCAGGATGATCTACTTCACCTAACACTGAGTAGCCACCACTAATTTGTTCATTGAGTGTGGTGACAGCCCTGCCAATCTCGTTAACGGGATAAACACGCTGGTTAGCGTTGCGAACTCCGCCTTGGATGCAAATACCTTTCATATAAAGGTCTTTGCCCTCATTAGCAGACTCAACAACAATTTTAGCCTGGTCGAAACTCAAATGTTCGTTCAGTAGTTTCATACGTCAGTCCTCGTCTTAGCTGCCAATAGTTGATTTTTTATTGTCAGCATTCTCTGGCTTCGACTTCTTTTCAGCGCCGTGGCCAGGTTGTGCGCTTTGTTTTGAAGCGCCTGTGCCGCCTGGAGTGTTTACATTCCCTGCGTTATCTTCTTTTGGTGAATTACCTTCTAATCCGCCTGATGTGCCTTTTTCATCAGCTGTGCCGCCTTTTGCGATATTTGATGCTGTGCCACCCATATCGTTTTTGCCAGCTACTGGTGACTTAGCATTTGCTCCGTTATCACCTTTCTTTGGCTCATCTGACATTTTTGTTACGTATTCACGCATGATTTCTGTGTCTGACTTTGGCATTGTTGATTCTTCTACTTCTTCATCAGTAGCTTCTTCTACTTCTTCGTCAGCTTCAAAAGCCATTGCTTCTTTGTCGCCTTCTTCGTCATCCATGTCCATTGGCATATCGTCTGATGGCATTTCGTCACCTGGCTCTTCGTCGCCCATTAGTGCTTCGAATTCAGCTTTTAGTGCTTCTAGCTCGTCTTCCAAATCTGCAACACGATCTTCTACGTCACCTTCGTCGTCCATGCCCATGTCGTCATCACCGCCCATGTCCATGTCTCCGCCTGCGTCTGGCATTTCAATGTCACCCATCATATCGTCTGTTGGATCACCTTCTAATGCTGGCTCGTCAAACATTTCTTCTACTTCTTCGTCAGTAGCTTCGTCTACTTCTTCATCAGTTGCTTCGTCTACTGCTTCTTCTGACTCGTCTACTTCTTCATCTGTAGCTTCGTCTAAGTCTTCTTCAGACTCGTCTACTTCTTCGTCTGTTGCTTCATCAACTTCTTCATCAGTTGTTTCTTCAACTTCTTCGTCTTCTAGTAGACCTTCATAAATTTCACGTGATTTTTCTACCACGATTTCGTGGAAAAGCTCTTCCGCACCTTCTTTGTCTTCGTTGACAAGGCGCTCAAGCATTTCTTCAAACTTGTTGCGATCAGTCATGTCTTTCTCCTTTATTGTCAAGGCTGTCAATTATATTTACACTTTATAGGAAATATACGCTTAAAATGGTGTCAAAACAGCGTATTTTATATATTATGTTGGTTATTAGTAAAAGTTTTTCTAAAAACTTCACTAGTTATATGTTCAAAATTCTTTAATCCAACAAGGTATTCAGAAATAAAAAAGTCTTCTTTTGGTATTACCCTAACGTATTTAGTCTTTGGATGCATATTTGCGCACAACATAGTTTGTCTAGTCCAATTTCCATGATACGTAGCTCTATCATTAGTTTGTTTATAATTTTTACTACCAGCATAAAGATTGTTTACTTTTTCATTTTTTTCGCCTAAGCCAACATAATCAAAGCCCAAAAGATATATTGTTTTATATCCGTGTTGACTGGCTAATAACATTGCAGTAGGCCCACTACTCCATCCTTTGTTTGGATTCATTATATTAATTCCAGCCGTTTTTTGTGTGAGTTTATTAGGATTACTCCATACACTATACTGGTGATGATAGCGTGTATCGGCTATCTCAATGATCATCTTTGTGTCAACTGCAACCAAATGATCAGGTGCAAATTCTCTATATAAAGCATTGCAGCCATATATTTTTCCATGTTCTTTTAAGGGTTGTAATGGTATGTGTTTACGGCTTATGCCGTTACCTAACACAAAGGCTATGTCATTCATTAAATTCCGCCGGCTGCTGCCTGTGCTGCTAATCCATACATCTGTCTAATAAAATTTAATTCTTTTTCGCTTTCGACTTTATGATTGTCGCTTGCTTTTCTTGCCTTGTTTATATCTTTGAGTGTTAATCTACTTTTACGATCATCATCTACTTTAACCACACTCTTATCGTCCATAGCATCATATGTATGATCTTCTACTGGTTCCATTGTTTTATCGTCGAAGTAATATAGCTCTCTAAGTATCATATTATTATTTATATAGTTTGTGCCGGATTCTCAGCGTCACCGCCTCCAATTTCGTTTTCAGTATTAGTTTCAGGTGAATCACCAGTTCCGCCATCTATAGCTCCAAGGTCTCCACCTAAGTCAGTTTCCAATCCACCTGCGTCACCAGCCAAATCAGCACCGCTGAGTCCAGCCATACGCATCTCACCACCTAAGTCGTCTGTAACTAGGTCTGTAAGATTTTCATCGTTCTCTTCTCTCCATAAACGTTCGTTATTAGCAATCTCCTCTTCACTAAGTCCTAAAAATCTTTCCATTGCAAATCTGTTTGAAATATATGGTATAGCAGCCATTTGCGTAAATGTTCCTATTCTATTATTATCAAGTTCTGCTTGTCTATATGCTGCAAAGTTTTGTGGAGGTGTTAGTTTTAGATCAAACATTGAATAATCAATGTTTGCACCTTTGGAGCGCAAATATAGTTTGAATTCTCTGTTGAACACTTCTTCAACATTTGCTTGTAATCGTTGACAATAATTATTAAATCTTAATTCTTGTATATACGCAGTTCCAACTCGTCCATCATTATACTGTGATGCACCATCGTCTGCGCCAGTTGGTAAGTAGGAACTAGGAATACGTAAACCCCTAACAAGTTTATTTGTAAAATATCTTAGGTCATCTATTTCACCTAAATTTGTTCCACCTGGAAGAGTTTCAACTTTTGATCCACGTCCTTCAGCAGTCTGTGGAAAAAAGTAATCTTCGTTGATTGACAGTGGGTTATAAGAGCTGTCTATAACATTTGTTCCACCACCTGTCTTGGATGGGATTCGTCTTTGATGTATTTCCGTTTTAACACGTTCCACAAATTGCATAGCAAGGTGTGACGGCATGTTACCCACATCAACGTAGAATACTCTGCGCTCTGGCGCACGTTGGACACGATAGATTATAATCGCATCTTCTAATAATTCTTTTTGTTTGTAAACTTTAAAAATACTTTCAAGTAAACTATTACCAAACGGATAATTTTGATCAAGTCCTTCACTCATTGAAAGATGAACTACGTGTTGTGCATCAACATGTGTTTCGTCATGTTCTTGTGCAAACCTACTCGAATTACCACTAGGTGTATGATTATTACCTGATGAACTTTGTTGTGTAATTGTTTGGTATCCAGGAGATGATCCACCAGGACCATAACTATTTGTTTGATTCAAAGGTGTTGCACTTAAATTATCAAATGCAAAATTTAAATTTTTAATTACATATTGTTCTGGACGTTTACCGTCACTTTCGTTTACAATTATTTTTGTAACCTGACTAGGATCAACATGATACCATTTTTGTGTTTCAGGATCTCTTACAAAAAATTGATCGCCATACTTGAAAGTATTACGCATTACTCTAAACATACGTGTTTCAAATTGATTCAATCTACACCATTGCTGCAAGTATTGACCTAGCACTTGCACTTCACTATTTGTTGCTTTATTATTGAAATGTATGCTAAAGTGTGTATTATTCTGTTTGTTCTTTTGTGTTGTAAATTCTCCTAAAATATCTAAAGCAGCATTTACTTCACTATCGCTATCCATTGTATTGTATTGATTGTAGCGTTCTATACGATTAGGTGAACCTACATATACATCAGGTAAATGAGAACTATAATTAGCCGCAGCAGGTCCCATTCCATTACTACCCCTCATAGTAAACGGAGAATAACTGCCGTTGCTATTATCTGCTGTTGGAACAGGTGTAAAATATTTCTTCCAACTCATGCGCCTATACCTCTTAACATATTACCTTGTAACCCTCTTGTTGCTTTGAAAGTGCGTTGTGCTGTGCGTTCTGCACCAACTTCAACACTTACTAATTGTGATAACAAACCAATCATAGCATCAAACTTAGGTTCTAGATTTGAATATTCATTACTATTACTTATGCTAGTTTGTGCTTGTTCAGTCTGAGTCTGAACATTTGTATCAAGTGTTTTTATTGTTTTCATTAAATTATCCATTACACCCATACTAGTTCTAGCACTCATAACATTTGCTGGACCTGCAATAAATTCTGCACCTGCTTCTCCAACCATACCAATTTCATTTGCTTTAATTCTACCACCTTCAGCAAATCCTCTTATAGCAGTCCTAGGATCTAAATTATAAGCTGCAATTCTTTCATTGGTGAAAGCAGTAGCTGATGCTTGAACTGATTTTTGAATATTTGCTTCCATTGCATCAATTTGTGTTTGTATTTCAGCAGCTCTTTCGAACTGTCCATTTTGTATAGCATAACTTTGTTGTTCTGTCAAGTTCGCAAGTTCTGTTTGCTGTGCAGAAAGATTATCATTAGCTTCTTGCAGAGCGGCTTTTGTTTTATTATGCGTTTCTTGCATATTAGCTAATATAGTATCTTGTGTATTTTGGTGCTCTTCTCCACGAGCAAAACCAGCTTCTTCGGCAGCTTCGGCTATACTATCAGCTATCACTTGGTCACCCAAAGTTAACAATTCACTAGGTTTAACGTTCAATATACTATTGCTTGAGCCAACAGGATCTAGAAGTTTATTGACTCCGTCAGTGAGTTGTGCAGCAATTTCAGATGCAGGAGGCAATCTGTCTAGGAACATGTCTATACCTTTAACAGCCATCGATTCTAGTCGTGGCAATACTTCGGTAGTAGCTGCCATAGTAAATTGTTGTAATGCTTCTTGCATTTGAACAGTTTTGTCAATTAAGCCACCAGTTTCTCTTGTTTGTCTTAATTGTTCCTCTGTAATTTGTTGTTGCAATTTAGATATTGTAGCAGCAGATGTTTCTCCGGCAGCAGCACTAGCATCAACTTGATTAGCAAAATCATAACTGCTTTCATAAGCTGCGGCCATTGCATCTGCAACACCACTAAGACCACTTTGCATGGCCATTGTTCTTGCTTCTTCTGTTTTTAAGTTGTCAAGGAATGCACCTTGTGCTCCTGTTAAACTTGCGTTAAATCCATCAAAGTCATTTGTCTGCATACCTTTACGGAACTGAGCTACAGTTGATTCAAATTCGTCTGCACTGCCTCCAAGTGCAATAAATGCATTACGTGTATCTTCTGTGATAGGTGCACCACGTATTAATAAGTCTTGGAAAAGAGATTCAAACTGTGGACCCATTGTGTCTTTAATTTTTTGGGTAGCAAGATTAAAAGCTTCTTGTGCTTCAGCACTTTGTCCCATCAAGAATGCTTGAACATCACCTTCTCTACGTCTTGCTTTCATTTCATCAGCAAGTTCTTTTCTTTGCTTACCTGTAAGTTTTGCTAGTCCATCAAGTTCTTGTGCAAATGCTCTTGCACCTTGCACTTGTTGTTCTGTGCTGCGTCTTTGATTCAATCCGTCTTGTTGAGCAAGTTCGTTATAAGTCAACAGTGTTTCATTTATATCACTTGCTGTAAATCCTAATCTACGTAATTCTGTGCCAGCGTCACTTGTCAAAACTGCTTTACTAAATCTGTTGAATCTTGAAATAGCTAAATCAGTTGTTCCTCCAAATGTTCTTAAACTATCACTGTTGTTGATAATAAGGTCTGTCATGTCTTTGACACTCATGCCCATCTCAGCAGCAGCAATTTTTATGTTTGACATTTCTTTTCCAAACGTAGCGCCTATACCGGTTAGCGTTTGATATTCACTTAAACTTTCTTCTGCAAATTTTGTAAGGCCATTGATTACACCGCCTAAGTTGCCAAGTATTTTACTATTACCGTCTAAGGCAGCAGTATATGCACTTAAACTTTGATTAGCATTTAAAAGCTCACCAGCCATTGCCAAGCCAGCTTTACCAGCAGCTTTTACTTCAGAGCCAAAGAGATTAACTACTCCTCGTAATTTTCCAAAATCGGATTCTTCAGCCAAATCACAGTCTCCACGTCAAATTTCCCTATAAATATACGGGTATTGTATTTATCCAAGGAAAAAGCATATGGAAACGACTAATGAAAGTCCGTTGAAGAAATACAAACGTAAGCCTAAAGTGTATATAGATTTACCTTCACAAGGCAAATATTCTTCAACCGGAACAACACATAATGATACTTATAGCCAATTGGCTGTGTTCAGTATGACAGCAGCAGATGAAATATTATTTAAAACACCTGATGCATTGATTAATGGAGAGGCAACAGCAAGATGTATACAGAGTTGTATACCAGCAATACAAAGCCCGTGGGATATTCCAACACTCGATCTTGATACAATACTGATTGGAATAAGAATGGCTACGTATGGAGATATTTTGACTGTGAATTCAAAATGTCCGCATTGTAAATCAACACACACATATGATGTAGAGTTGTCAGAGTTGTTGAATTATTATCAGTCATGTGAATACACCGATACACTTGTTATTGATGAATTTGTCTTTAAGTTGCGTCCAGTAAATTATAAGACACTAACAGAAAATCAAAAAAAGTCTGTAACCTTACAAAGAGCTATTGAAGTGCAATCACAAAGTTTAGTTGAAGGTTCAGATGAACACAATAAATTTGTTGATAGCTTATTGAATCAAGTTGCTGATCACGGCATCAGTATGATATTTGATAACATTGAAAGTATTACTGTTGATGGAGAAACTGAAACAGATAGAACCGAAATAGTTGATTTTTTAACAAATGCAGATGTAAATATTTTTTCACAAATCAAAGACCATATTGAAAAACAATCAAAAACTTGGAGAACTCCAACTCAAACTGTTGTTTGTGGTAACGATGAATGTAAAAAAGAACATAAAATTTATGTAGGATTGGATCAATCTGATTTTTTCGCCAGAGGCTAACGAGTTTATCTGATGATGACATTAACTCGTTAGCCAAGGAAATGGAAAACGAAATCAAACAAATAAAAGATTTTTGCTATAAGCTGTCATGGTATATGCGTGGAGGTGTTACTGTTTCCGAATTATTATATGATACTGATTTAGAAGATCAAGAAATAATGAACAACATAATAAAACAAAATATTGAAAATACTAAAAATGCAAAAATGCCTTTGATTTAATTATCTAGGACCCATTGCTTGATCAGCTTGTGTCTGATTATCATTAGCAGATTGTGTTATTGGATCAATCTGTTGTTCAAAACCAAATACACTTTCTAAAGCCGCAGTCCTTTGACCATTAGTCATATAAGGAACAAGATGTTTTTCCTTACCTGGAGGGAACAACAATCCTTTGAATACTAGTTTTGCCCATTCACTGCTGGCAGTAACTTCTTTATCAGGTGCATCTGCAGATTTTGAATCCCAACCTAAATCTCTACGCAAAGAGCTTGTGCCATATGCTCCATCAAATACAGTATCTAAAACTTGTGCAGCACCTCTAACTGTTGAGCCAACAAATGCAACGCCTGTGCCAATAAACATAAGACCATGCAAGTATTCAGCTAGTGCTCTTTGCACAGTTGGACTTGATATTACCAAGCCAGCTACTAACCATCCTGATTCTGTTATTAACAAACTTATTATTGAAGGAATAGTTCCTACACCAGTTAGTGCTGCGGCTCCTTGAATAGCTCTTACTGTCCACTTAATTGCACGTAATGCTTTCCTAAACAAACTAGCGTCTCTAAATATTATAAACAACACAAGCAAAACTTGTATACTCAGTTGTCCAATCAAAATATTGGAAAGTTCATAATTTTTCTTTTTTAATTCTTGATCTTGTGTAGCTTCTGCTTCTGTTTGCAATTCATTTATGATTTCGATCATATTTGCATAAGCCATTAAAGGAAAGCCTACAGCAGCTACTATTTTAAAGAATCCTTTCCACGATGGCGAGGTCATAATATGATTTAGAAAAGGTCCTACTTTTGGTATTTTTTCTAAATCAGCATAATTAGAAGCACTTGCTTGTGCTGCCAACCTACTAAGCGATTGTTTGAATCCTGCTAAACTTCTTAAGGTTGCTGTAGGAGTAGCTCGTGCTGCTTTTTTTAACATCTCCTTAGTCAAAGGCTTAGGTTCTTGTTTACCATTCCTAGTGACAGTATTTTCTTCTCTTATCTTTGCTAAAAAATTTTCTGCTTGTTCTTTTGCAGTTACTCTGCCTTGTGCTTCAAATTGGATTATTTCATTTGTTCCTAACCCAACAGCAAATCTGTCTCCTGACGGACCATCTACTGGAAATACTTCACCTAGAGGAAAGTCAAGGTTAACCACATTCAATCCTTTGAATGTTTCTTCATTAAGAGGTTCTAAACTAATTGTTGATTTGTGTTCTATTACGTCAAGGATTTTCATTCATAAGTGTTCCAACTGTATAGTGTATTTAGTATTATAAGATGAACTAACGTTCATCTGTGTTTTCGTTACACTCAACACGAACTATTACTTCTTGATAACAGTATTAGTAAGGCATATGCAAAGCATATGCTTTTAGTATTATTCAGATTGTGAAGTCATAATTCGCCCGTTGCCGGGCGAAGGTAGCTTTTGAGCATTATTCGAGTCGCTTCAGCCATCTT
>MDTG01224340.1_pt1 | contig 13922 bp, 23 predicted proteins | sample 811421 | NCBI WGS metagenome assembly MDTG01 (sample SAMN05326645, study PRJNA326480) | marine metagenome | isolation source: seawater | place: Pacific Ocean: South East | collected 2011 | reverse complement strand
TTTATCTAAGTACCACTTCGCCTTTTCTAGGTCTTGGACGCCGTTTTTGTAACGATAACGCCACAGGTACTTGATGATGTTTCCTTGCAGGTAGTATTGGTAGCCTTCGTCTGTGGCAGCGCGTATAGCTTCGATACACTCAACCCCTGCCTGATTGTAGTGTGGTGGACTGTTCACCATATCTGATCCAGTAAGTTCTAATCCTACCGTTTCTTTTTCCGCTCTCATTCGCATGTAATCTTCGTGTCTCACTGTTTCTTTCCGAAATCAACCTTAACGACATTCTCTTCTCGTACAAGAACAAGCTCACCATTGTTGGTCTGAACCTTAATCTCTTCGTTTTGACGTTTGATGCTGTCCATACCCGCTTCGAAAACCGTGTCGAAGTCCGTATGCAGAAGCTCTATAACGCCCGACAGTATGACAGAACCCATGTCCTGCAACTCGTCACCCTTCATCGTATCGTATGCCGTGATGGTGAAGCCATCCTCTGCTTCTTTCATGATCAAGTACCATCGATCCGGAAGAAGAGAAGCCTTCTCTAATTCGTGCTGTAAGTCACTCATTTGTACCACTCCTCTGGTATCGATCCCTCCGCCCAGTCGAACTTGTTCTTTGTAGCCCAGTCTGCGTAGGTCGTTTTCGATCCCTTATAAATTTTATTACGAGAATTCAGAAACACAAAACGTATATCGAGTTCAGGATGTTGTTCCTTTACGAGAAGCATCTTCACTCGATCACCCTTGTCGAAATGCCCCTTCGCTTCGATGTATATATTCGTCGAGGGTATAAAGAAGTCAGGTGTATAGGTGCGCGGTTTAGGAAGATAGGTCAGCTTTGTTGACTCATATTCGTACATGATGCCCCGGTCAGCGAGGGCACGTGCCAAGTTCAATTCGAAGTTCGAACGAAACCCGGCCTTCTTGGCCGAGCTTTGTTTCATAGACGCATTCCGGCGGACTCTAGGCGTTTCATTACGTACACCGACACCTTTGGTGACCGTGCTTCTATCAAGCAACATTCGTTTATCAAAGAGTTCAGAGGGATACATACATTGACTCCTGCGTTGGCTAACCTGCTTATATTTTGTATCTCATTTTCGACAGTAGTGATATCTCTCTTTTCGGTATCAGAGGATATCACCCCATCCTTCGTGAAGTTTTCACGTAACGTCAAGGGTAATCCTCTTTCGTGCTGACGTAAAAACACAGTTCGACGATCTCCTCCCACACCCTTGTGAGATTCGATGTACATGTGATACATCTCTTTGTTGAGTTCGAGAAGGTCTAAGTCGTACTCTCGTATAAAAATGTACGCCATCAAATCTCTCGTGTCTTGAGGCGTGAGTACCACACCATCGGTGGTGACTTAGCCTGTGAAGTGACGCGGGGATGTACGACTGCATTCGGCCAACAATGTGTCTTATACCCACACAGGCCACACTCTTTAGGTAAGACCTTATTGCCTGTACGTATCACTTCGCCCTTACGTTTGTACGTTTCGAATTCGTCTGTGTACGGACGGAACATTTCTACGTCGGGGTTGCTAAGAAACTTTATACGTTTTTTAGCATCTTCGAGATACTGCTCTTTGTCTTCACCCATCCAGTCGTATGTTTCTACTACAGCAACTTCACCACTCGACTTGTTAACAACTATCCAACCGCCAAACGGCAGTCCTACCGCTTCTGAGTAAAGGAAGCCCTGCATGATGTAGCCGAAGGGATCGTCCGTCTTCATGGCCTCGTAGCCGCCGAAGCCCGTAAACTTATTCTTGAAGGCCCAGTCACTTGCTGACTTGATGTCCCACACTTGTTCGACACCTGCACCGTCACGTATGATAACATCGAGCGTGCCTGTAATGTGATGCCCGTCGAGATCGAGTTTGACCTCTCGCTGGTAGTCGACGATGTCGATACCGGCCTCTCGCATAACAAGCATCATAACGGCTTCTGTGATGTCACCATACAAGAAGCGCATGACACTGTTGTACTGCATCGTCTCTTCGATGCCGTGCTTCTCACAAACTTGTTGGCAGAGGGGCTTACCGAGTCCGGACATTCGTATGCGATAACTTCGCTCTCGTCCGCCCAGTTGTTTTATAACTGCAGTCTTACAGTCTTCAACAAACAGATCGACGTTAGCCGGGGAGAGTTTTGTCTCCCCCCGGATAACCTTCGTCATGTAGTCTTGGATGTTAAGCAGCGTTGGCATCTTTGAAGTCCGCCGCGAGATCGTAGTCCTCGTCGGCTAACTGCTTCTTCGATGCCTCACCATGCTCTTTCAGGATCATTTGATTGTGACCGTTGATGGTCTCCTCGAACTTGATCATCAAGTCCTTGTCGTCCGAATCTAGTGATACGGTATCCACTAACGTCGGCACAGGAGTCCAGTAGATCACACTACCGCGTTTATTTTTATGTGTCCGCAGTAAAACACGACACTGACACATCAGTTTACTCTGGTTCGACAGACTGCCGATGAAGTCTGCTATCGGCTTGAAGCCTGACTTCTTGAAGTAAGCGACGAACGGCAATTTATCGAGCTTGACAGGATTACCTGCAGAGTCTTCGAAGTCTCCGCTGATCTTCCCGTAAATTACTTGATTGCAGACGACACTACGAGAAAGGAGAACACGGGGATCACCCTCGTCTAGGGACTCCTCCTCGTCTCTTGACAGTCGTCCACACTTATTACCGCCACTGCTGTCGGGAAACGATGCACGAAGAGAGTCGGTCTGAACAGACTTCGCCGCGAACCCGCCACGCCCGTCGTTCATCTCTGAGTCCCACACGCTATACTCGAAGCGCCGCATCAAGGGCTGGATCGTTACCTCTTTTGCATAGACGTTTCGACCATCGACCATCATCTTCCAGTTTCCCCGCGTGAGCGGTTCCCCATCATCCGATTCCTGATCGTAGTTAATTCCTAGTCGGGGAAGACCTACACGCTCCTTTGGTGAGTCGTCTGCCTGTCCCGTTAGGCGCATGATTTCCTTTAGGTCATCACCGCCGAGTATTTCTACCATTTCTGTCCCATCCATAATCCTTCTCCTTTGTGGAAATATAGGGTGTATGATATCTTATAGTTCTACTTCATGTAAGTCAAGCCAGTTTTTTCCGATCTTCAATTCTATGCCAACCGGCATGTCGTACGTCAAGCCGTAACGACGCATAGTTTCGAACGGCAGCGACAGCATCGCGTGCTTCATTAAATCGATGCACGTGTCCTTTTCATCCGGATGTACATCCATCACGATAGAGTCGTGAACAGTGTTACAAATCACGCTACGTATACCTGCACTCTTGACAACATTGTGTAATGAAACCAGTGCGATAGGCAGTAAGTCAGCAGTGGCGAACCCCTGCACAGGATAGTTACATATCGCCGTACGATTTGTAGCTGTGCCGTATTCTGTCCAACGCGCATCGGGGAACGCGTACTCCCGACCGGACGGGAGAGCAATCACGCGCTCCGTAACAGCCTGACGCTGTAGCTCCTCGTGCCACTCTGTCACGCCAGCGTACTTGTCTTTGAACGCGGCGTAGTACCGCTTCTGATCCTCCGTACCGGACGTGCCGCCATATAAGGGCTTGAACGTGTGAGCCTTCGCCTCTTGTCGTGTGCAGCCGATAACCGACGCTGTGTAGTTGTGAACGTCGACAAAGTTTCGCACGTCGGTGTATGCCTGTTCATCCTTCGCAAGGAACCCTGCCACACGGAACTCTAACTGCGAGTAGTCCCCTTCAAGAATGTGACCACCACTGAAGCGACTTTCGACGACCTTACGTATTGCGAATGTCGAACCGCGTGGCATGTTTTGGAAGTTCGGATTGCGAGACGAAAGCCTACCCGTCGCCGTAACACACTGCATGAATTCCGGATGGATAAAACCCTTCGAGTCCACATTGTTCTTGATCCCCTCGACGAACGTGTTGAGGTAGGTACGCAGGGCGTTATACCGTACGTACGACTCTACGAACTCGCGACCATCTCCTCGTAAGTCGTCCCGCCGTTCGTCTAGTGTGTCCTTGTCTGTGCGGAACCCTGCCGCCGCCAAGTCGTACGTCGAACGAGGCAGGAGCTTAAACCCCGCAACCTCACCCGTCGACTTGTATATCACGCCTGCACCGCCGCAGCCCTTACACTTACGAGCGAGTTTACTCGGAGTGCCGTCCTTACGCACGGGGCGGTTCTTTCCGTGACCGAGACAACCAGCGCACCGCTCTGCACGGGTCTTGTAAGCAACTTCAGTCAGGCGACCGACATTACGATTGAACTCCTTACGTGACATACGTCGACGCATCTTAGGCTTGACCGTAGCACCACGCCGCTCCGTACCTAAGTTGAACGTCGCTGCCCACTCCTGTTTGTTCGTGACGCGACGGGAGTACAGAAGCATCGACCGATCATCCGGACTCGCAAGGTTGACAGGTGTGTCTCCTACCGCATCCTGTGCGAGTTCCTTGAGACGCACCTCTAATCCATCCATCTCTTGCTTATACGCTCGTTCGATTTCTTCGAGCGTGTCGAGATTTATCTTCAAGCCCTCTTGTTCGATAGACGCGAGAGCGTCCGTCATCTCAAGCGACAGGCGCAGTGTCGGGACTAACCCATTTTTTGTCTGCATAAATATCTCCGTATGTGGTGCCAAAGGCATCTAGCTGTTTGAGGGCTATCTCGTGTGTAGCGAGTACGTCAGCCCGTCCGTACTCTTCAATCACCTCCCACGGTATGTCGTAAAACGTGACCCCCTTCTCAAGATACGGCGCGACCATGTCCTTCTCTTTCTTGGTAACGTCATACTTTTCTGCAAGAGCAGCAAGTCCAAGAGGCCAACGCCTCGCTCGTGATAGAATATACTCCGCAACCATCGTATCATAAACTTCACCCTCGTACACAAACCCACACGCGCGTATCCACTGCAGGTCAAATTTGATGTTGTGACCCACAAGAATGTCACAAAAGTTCAAGGCGTCTTGAAATCTTGTGAACGCGTCAGGAGTGGGTGGCTCAGTCGAATGCGAGTAACAATCGTAGTACATGTACGGCTCACGTATCCAGCGCCATCCTATCGATACAAGGCGATTGCCGAAATATGGTAGGGGGGTACTGCTGCCGTTCGCTTTGGCCGTGTGCGTCGTTTCTACGTCGAATACGATACCGTTCATTCTTGCTCCTCGAATCTCAAGCGTGCGAAGAACTCCGCAAACTTGTATATCTGTTCTTCGCTTAAGTCAGGCCACCGCTTCCGTGCAGCCAGATACTCTTCGTCGAATAGACGCTTTAGTATATCTTCATTTTCTTTTTTAACCATCAGTAATACACTCCTCTGCGTACGTCGATCTGTGAGTTGATCATGCCGTGATAGCCGTTCAGCTTGTTCTTCGAGATACATATGTGCCGCACGGTGTTCTCTACTTCACTCGATCCAGTCTTGCCTATACCGATGATGATGTCCGCCTCTCCCGCCTTACCCGTACGTGAGTTGTCGAGCATAGAGTAGTCAATAAATTGACGGTCGTGAGCCTCATAACTTGCCTGACTGACGGCCCAGACAAGGCACTTGTTACGCTTCGCTATCTCACGCGCAAGGACGTACGTTTGCTTGAGGCGCTCGTCACCACGGTTGTACTCCCCGCCGATACGGAACTTGTCTAGCTGATCAGCGAAGATGATATCGGGCTTGTTGAGTTTGGCGTAGTCGTCGAGTTCTTCGATAGACGTACCCACCGAATCCATGATCGTCAGGTAGGGTGCTATCTCCTCTGCGTAGCGACGTACGAAGTCCTCACGCATCGGACCACGCATTTCCGACTTGAATACAGCGAAGTACGACTGTGCGATACGCAGCATGATTTTCTCTGCCGGTTCCTCGTTCGCCCAGTACGAAACCTTGAAACCTTGCCGAACGTACGACGCCGCAAGAAACGAACAAAACGTAGTCTTACCCACTTCCGGACGCGCGAACAGGATACCCAAGTTACCACGGTCGAGGCCGGGCAGATGCTCACGTATCAGTTCGAATTCGAAAGGGAAGTCGGGATCGCCCACCTCCTCGTCGATCAGGGCGTCGAGGTCGTTCGTGACGACACGATACGTCGTCTTGTCAGAAATCCGACCATCTTCGATAACGTCAATAATCTGACGCAGGGCACCGAAGTCTTCGCTTTCGCCCGTAAAGATTTCGATGGCCTTCTCACCTATCTGACGCGCACGGTCACGCAGCCAAAAGTTATTGACCAAGTCGAGGTAGAGATCGTGCTTGTCAGGACTACCCGGCTCTAGGGCCGTGATCAACTCGTGCGCCTTCTCCCGCGCCGAGTCGGGCATCGCCGGATTACGATCGTTAAAAAGGGACAGTAGTTCTGACGTATTTAAGGAGGCAGCATACTTTGTGTGAGAGAATATGATTGCGTCGTACACGTCCTTCATCTCACGCGTGAACATATCCCTGTCGAGTATGTTCGACACCTTCGTGAAGAAGTCGATGTCGAGGCAAAACCCCAACACCTGTACGTCAATCGAGGTAGGATCGTATGAACTCATGTCGTTGTGTCCTTTCCATGTTCTTCAAGTCCGTTCGTAAAACCATCAGGCGTGTCGGAACATGCGAGTGAAGCGTTCGTACCATAGCAATCGCCTTGTCAGTAGCGTCTTTGTCGAGGGCTACGAACACACGATCATATTGTTTCAATACATCGATGTGTTCCGCAAGAAGATTAGTTCCTAAGAGGGCCACGCCCGAGACAACACTGCACACACTACAAGCAGAGGCACAATCTTCCACAACACAGGCAACAGATGAACTTGTGCCAGAAACAAAAGGACTTCTACTTGATCCATAACGATACCACTTAGGGCCACGTCCATCTAAAGCTCTCCCCGCTGCATCTACAATTTTCTTTCCATCACGTATCAGGAATACCACACGGTTCATTCGAACATCGTAGCGTAAGTCTACGGCCCCCGCGAGGTACGCATCGTACGCCCCCACCCTACGCAGATAGAGTTCTGCGTCGAGGCTTCGACCGACCGATACGAACGTGTCCGGCATCTCGAATTCAGAAAAAGTATTGGTAATGGAAAGCGGTTGTTGTTTCGGTGTGAATATATCCTTCGACGTATTTTTCGACAACGTCACTCCCGTTCGACCCGACACGTTACAATCCGCATGAAAACAATACCATAGCCGTTGTAAGCCATTGTCCGTCACAGAGAACGTATTACGTTTACCGCAGACTGGGCAGTCGGAGCGGTACTTCGTATTCGGTACGATGTCGAGTCCTTCGACGTATGATTTGAGCCACGTTGGTGATTTCATGTCGGCGACAGTAATGGACATCGGTAACTCGGTCAAGAGCATTTTTTGTTTGACAAGCCCAGCTACGCTAACTAACCTATGTATAATACCCCTTTAGGGATACCCCTATTATGACTAAGATTAATAAAATTAATCCGATAGCTAAATCCTTAAGGGATGATAAATATCGTAACAAGGTTGTACCTAACAAACGAAGAAAGAAACTTGAAAAGGAACAACGAAAAGAGATGAAGGATGGCACGACCAGCAAAACTCGATGAACCTACTAAACAATACAAGTTGTTGATGACCGTCAAACAGTATGACGTACTCGACAGACACGCAAAGATGCTACAGGAAACCAGCAGAGAACAGGTGTCTGTGGCTGATGTCATACGCGAATCGATTGACATCTACATCGACGCGATAGAGGAGACGAATGGAAACGACAGTAGCGTGGGTGCTGTTGGCAGTAACAGCCTTCAGTAGCGAAGAATTTGATTTCGAACGCATCGGCGTGTACAACACGATGGCAGAGTGTTACTTCGCATCGACAGTAGAATTTTGGGAAGTGATGCCTGTAAATCAGGAAGCACTGTGTATTCGAGTAGAGGATTACTCTGATGAAAAGAACATTCCGTGATCGTAAGGGGGAGCGTCTCGTTCCTGAAGTCGTCGAGTCGGCAGGACGGTGGGAGGTGGTGGCACCCCTGTCGTCTGTACGTTTAGGTGAGACGCCACGCAACGGCGTGAAGTCACGACACAATATCGACTACCCCAAGTGGTCTACGGTGTTCGTATCGAAATCTGAACGCGAGTGCAAATGGTGGCTTGACAGGTACGAAAGAGTGGTGTTAAAACTCTGCATACCATACGAGGTGTGGTAGTTCTCCTTTTGTTGTTGGTAGCAAAAGTAAGCGGGGCTGGTCTTTATCGACTGGCCCCGTTTTTTGTGCTTGACGACGGTGTACGTTATATGCATAGGTAATTAGCACAACGTCAAACAAAGGAGATTGACACATGGAAATCACAACGAAGCAAAGAAAAGACATGCTCGCTGCACACAATAAACTGCGTAACACCATCAGCTATATCGATGACTGTCGGGATATAACTCTATCGCAAATACGTGACATCGAAGAAGCCATCTGCATTCTTCATCAAGTTGGCAATTTCCAGCCAAGAAAAAACGAGGATGGCAATAGTTTTTGGTATGCTGACTGGGTGTACGCAGAGGATGCGGAGTTGAAGAGTGAGTAATCATCAGAACGAGATGACCCTTGAACGCTTGTACGACGAGGCCATCGAAGAGTTGCTTTCCCGCTTTAAGCCATACAAGATGTATGGGCATCATTCCGCTTGTCTATTTCGAAGCGAAGAAGACTTACACAACGCCGCTGTCGACTTGGCAAAGAAACGATGGGAAACAGAGTATGACTAGGCTCTATCAACTGGTGATGGACAGCGCAAAGAACCCGCTGTCCAACATCCCCGACCTCAACACTCGGCATATGATCATGCAAGTTCTTGCGTGGATGTGGTGTATAATATTTTCGTCGTGGGTAGGATCGATTGTAGTGTTCGGTGTGAGTGCGCTTGTTCACGCAATCCTGCTTGCTGGTATCTTTATCACGCTGGGTGTCTTCGAGACGGCAAAACGTAAGCCGCAGTATTTCGGTGGCTTGGGACGAGGTAACGGGGGTGAACATGAGTAAGCTGTGGCACAGGGTGAGGGACTACTACCTCACACACGACGGCATAGAGATGCTTCTGTTTGCGTGTGTGCTTGGCTTTCTGGTTTGGATGGCGTACCACGCCGTCGTCGGTGTTATCGAAAGGTTTGGTTGATGGCAAAGGTAGAACGCTGTGAATGCTGGGACTGTGGCGGAGAGGGCGTCGTCGAGTACGAAGAGGCTAGGCCCGATCCTATCCGTGGTGGTGATCTTGTCGGCGTGATGGGTGAGTGTGAACAGTGTGACGGCAGTGGCGAGATGTTCCGCGCCAAAGCTGTCACTACTGCAGGTCTCCGCGCCCTCTTGACACAGACAAAGGAAGCGATGGAATATATTGAAATCATGTCAGAAGACCTCGACAAAATATATACGCAGGTCGACTACACTATAGCAGCTATCGAACGCTACGAAAGAAAGGTAGGTACACGAGATGGGCAGAGTAAGTGATTGGCTAATCGAAATGGAAGAGGACGCCTTGTGCATGACCCGCGAAGAGTGGACGGCAAAACATGGCGAATCTTGCATCGATATCTATAATAAATTACGCGCGGAGTGGCTAGACAGTGACATCGTGGCAAACGAACCACAAGAGCATGGCAAACCGGACGACGCCAAAGACAAATCGACCGACGCTAAAGACTACTCTGTCTACTAACTACCCGTGCGACGTGTGCGGCGAACCGGCATTAACCAAAGATGGCGGACAGCTTCGTTGTCCGTCGTGCTGGCTGCGGGAACAGGGCGAGAAAATAAAACCGCTTGACCGGGGCGGATATTACCCGTAGGTTTCCGACATCGTTTTCTAACGAAAGGTAATCACATGACAAAACAGGCCGCGCTTATCGATCACGAAAAGATGATCTACAATATTACCAGCGTCTACCGTGATGCTGACTGCGTCCAGCATAACGAGGGGCTTGTCTGGTATGAAAACGCACAGAAGGCGGCATATCTCATCGCGGTAAAATATGACATTGCGGTTTATATTGCGGTTGCTGTTATCGCCGCGCTTTCACCTAACAACAGATGGTCACGTAACTTGACAAATGCTGACGCGTTAATCGGTGCCTTTGTGAATGGTGACGGCATCGACGCGGTGAAAGTCTCGACATATAACAAGATGAAACAGAAGGCATGGGACATCTTGGCGGCGCGTCCGGATTACGACGGCGCAAAACGTATGCTGAAGGGACAAAAAATCACGTCCTTTTTTATGGATATCATGGGCGAGTTCAACGTGACCATAGACGGCCACGCCCGGAACATCGCCTATGGTGAGCGCGTCGGCCTCACTGACGACCGGACCAACATCGGCGTCCGTGAGTATCGCGCTCTTCAGGCTGCGTATGAGGCAGCAGCGGAACGGCTCGGCCTCATGCCCTACCAACTACAAGCGATTACTTGGCGCGTCTGGCGCGACCGGCACGGCATCACATGACAAACGGGCCGACGCTAATATGTACGTTTTTTGGGGATTGGCTGGAGCTTCCTGCCGCGTTCGGGGGCGGGGCGACGGGCTGATCGACGGGCGCGGCGAGTCGCGGGGCTGCGTCCAACCGCCCGAAAAAATTTTCGGCGCGGGGGTTCAACTGGTGCAAATTGTGTGCCATGATTCAACTACCAACAACGCATGAACAAAGGAGAACTAATCATGCTTGACCTAATAGAACAAGAAACCACCGCTATCGATAACGCCGTGAAACACGGTGACGAGATTTATTCGAAACATGGCAATCCGTCTGATGTGAGCCTTTACAGCAAGTACGCAAAGGTGGAGCGGGTGCCGCTCACTGCCAGCACGCCTGTTCGTGCCTACGATGATCGGATGGAATTTGACATAATGACCGACCGACCTGTCGACGGTTATTCGGCATTGTATAATCGGGCGACCGATGCGCTGTTGGATGTCCGGCCAGTGTCCCGGCACTATGCCCTAATTCCGCACGATACCCTTTTTGGGAAACAAGCCGCGCTGCTGGCGGAATCTCCGCTGCCAACCGATAACGTGTCGGTTGTTGATCGTATCTATGGCAACGGTAAACGGGTGCATCGGACGGTGATGTTCAACGACCTTAACACCGAAACCCGGACCCGTACCGGGCAGATTGACCTTGTGAAATGCCGCATGGACATTTTTAATTCGGTCGACCTGTCATGGGCCTTTCAGGTGTTTTCGGGTGCCTACCGTGACTTGTGCCGCAACTCGTTAGTGTTTGGTGGGCAGAAATCGTACCACCAGAGGAAGATTCACAAGGGGCACATCGATGTCGACGCCATGATGAAAAAGGCGGAAGTGGGCCTCGACATGTGGACGAACCAGCGTGACCAGATGGAAGTCTGGCAGAACAGCCACTGCTCGGAATTCGACCTGCTGCGGATGCTCAAGGCGACCATATGCCGGAAGAATACCCGGGCTGCCAAGCTAGACGAGAATCTGGCGATTAATGAGCGAAAGCTAAATTGGCTGCTGGAGCGGTTCAAGGAAGAGACCCCCGAACTGGGTTCGACCTTGTGGGCTGCTTATAATGCCCTCACACACTACTCGACCCATCTCCCGAATATCCAAGCCCGGAATAGTAACCGGGAACTTGTCGCGACTAGACGGGCTGACGAAGTGCGGACGGTGATCGAGTCTGACTTCTGGCGCGGTCTCGAGCGAAAGGTGGCGTAATTGGAAGCGCTTCTAATAGCGTACCGCTTGGCGGTTTTGTGCTTCTTAATCGTCTTGATCACGGCGATCATGCAATTCTAAACAAAGAAGGGAACAAAGAAATGAGAGAACTACCGAAAGAACTTGTCGACCAATTTGTGAAACTGGCTGATCGGTTTGAGCTGATTATTCGACAGGACGAACGCGACCAGCTAATCAACAAATTGCGCGGGACGTTGTTTGCGGAACAGATAGCGGAAGCTGAAATCGAAGAGCCGCCGCTGCCTGAATCGGTCCTGCAGCCGAACGACGATGTCGAACTGACGTCAACCCACTACTGCGCTATTCGCTGGATGTCGCAGGGGTTCATCGCCGTGCCTACTCTTGCCGGGCATATGGGTGTCCAGAAGAGATCGGTATATTCCTACCTGAGTGATCTGCGAAAGGCGGGTTACGACATAGAGGCGAAAAATACCGGGAACAACCGGGGCGGGTACTACAAAATATATCGGCTTGCCAGATCGGCCTAAAAAACGTACAACATTGGGGCCGGTGCTTCTACCGGCCTCATTTACCAACGGAGAACTTGCGATGCAAAGCACGATTAAGAACGAACTGACCACTGGCGAAGCTGCCGATGTTTTCGCGATTACTGAGCACGAAATCCGCGTGCTTCGTTGTCATCTCGATGCGATCAACAACCAGATCCGGGGCTTAGAATCGTTTATGGATTCGATGGGTTTTACTAACTACATTGGTAGCTCATCGCCGCGTTCTATCAAGGTGGGCAACTTCAAGGTGACCAAAGACGATTAATCACCGACAACCCTTTCCTCCCCAACTCCCCCGGCCTTAGTGCTGGGGGTTTTTTATGGGCGGTTGTCGGATATATCGCTTGCGGCTTGTATCGGCGGGATATTTCGGCGGGTTGCTTGTTCGGGTATTGCTGCGCTTTCTGGCATCTATTGAGGGCATCGGGCCATTACCGGCATGACAAACTAGGCAACGCGTGCGCGTGCGCGACGGGTGACCCGCTATATATCCGGCGGGATAAATCGCTGGGTGTGTTTTGATGGGTGGGGGCCGCCTCGGCGAGGGCATACTGCGACAAGAAAAACTAAAAGAAATATGCCGTGCGCGTAGGCACGCATGGGCCACCCGGGGTACCCCCGCATTTGCATGCAATCCCGACAGCAATTTTACTTTTTTGGAGTAATAGGCATACGTAAAAACGTACACCGCAATGAAATACCAAAACGTACACCTTAAGGGGGTACCGGCGGTTCCTTACTGGGCCACTTTTGCAGATACGGGTGTATATCCCAGCGGGTCTTACACGCAGTGTACTGTCAGATTCCGGATTTGTCAAGAAAAAAAGTTGACAACACCGAAAATAGCTCCTATACTTGTGATATTATGAATTTACTTCCGCAAAAACCCGTAAAAGAACGCGAATTGACGCCCCAACAGCGTACGTTTCTCGATAATCTCTTCGAAAACGGCGGAAACGTCACTCAAGCAGCCGTAGATGCGGGTTATTCGAAGGGTTCGAGCCAGTGGCTCAAGAAAACTCTAGCCGATGAGATCGTCGAACGCACAAAAGACATCCTTTCCGTCAATGCGATCAAAGCAGCTAACCGCCTCGTCACGACAATAGACAATCCCGCCCCCGAACGCGGTGACGACTTACGTCTCAAGGCAGCAGAATCGCTCCTCACACGCGTCGGCGTACGCGCTCCAGAGCAGATAAACCACAATGTCACGGCAATGCACGGTGTAGTTCTGTTGCCACCGAAGAACGAAGTAGTCATCGATGGCTGAAGAAGCCCCCAAGAGGCGCGGCAGACCAAAAAAAGACCCTAATGCGCCAAAAGCCACATATAACCTGTCTACAAAGGAGCGTGCAAGGCGTGCAGCGACGAAACGTGTCAATGCTGCAAAGCGTCGTGCCGCAAAATCAACCAAAGCAGCAGAGGATAAACGCCGCTATGCCCGAAAGCTCGAAGAACAGGCTACCAAAGTTGAAAACGCTCTTGTCGGCAATCAGTCTGCCACAATCGATCTTGGGGATGTGGCTGATCTGCCAGACCCAGTATCGGAACTTGTCGGCGAAAGTGAAGTCGTCTTCCAACCGAATACGGGTCCGCAAACGGAATTTCTGTCGGCGGGTGAGCGAGACGTACTCTACGGTGGTGCAGCAGGGGGCGGTAAATCTTTCGCTCTCTTGGCCGATCCTT
>MDTG01138140.1_pt1 | contig 13922 bp, 14 predicted proteins | sample 811421 | NCBI WGS metagenome assembly MDTG01 (sample SAMN05326645, study PRJNA326480) | marine metagenome | isolation source: seawater | place: Pacific Ocean: South East | collected 2011 | reverse complement strand
TACCAAGAAAAATAATCTGAATTAATTTTTTTTTTTAAATTTTTCAATTTTACTACTCTGTATGAAGAATATGGGATATTAATTTCTTTTTGTATTTTTTTAGAATTAGAAAAAAGGGTTAACTTTATTTTTTCACTTTTTTTATCATTTAAATCATTCGAATAATTAGCAATAAATATGAATGTTTCATAATTGTTTTTCGAAATACCATGACCCCAATGATTCATTTTTTTTGGCTGATAACAAGTTTTAACTCCATCAGCTATATCTGTAGGATGCCTTGAATTATGTAAAGAATAGTTAAATTCTACATTAAATCTATCTGGGATAGATTTTTTAAATTCAATTACATTAAAACTGTTTCCACTTTGCGCTATCTCATAAATTTTTGATTTTTTTCCTCCAGAAATTATACTTTGGTTATTTTTTGTTACTTTTTTTTCTAAAATATTAATATTACTATATTTGGTTTCACAAGGGGCATTAGTTGGATAACTCTTAGCAACTAAATTTAGCGGTTTGCAACTCATTAAAGGTAAGTATCCTGTTGAGTTATATTTTTTGCTTGGAAAAATTAAGTTTTTATTTTTAGATGTGTGAGTTCTGAATGTATGAGTGACAAAAAAAGCGTCATTTTTTTTATCATAGTTTCCAACAATAAGTCTTCCAAAAATATTATTTATATCAAAATTAAATTTTATATAAATTTTTTTTTCAAAGACTTTTTTGAGTTCTGATTTATTTAAATAATTTTCTATAAATAAAATTTTTGAACTATAAGGTTTTGTAAACAAATTATTTATTTTTTTGTTAATTAGCAATTTATTTTTTTCATCATAAATTTTAACTTTTATAAAATTTTTTCTTAAATTAATTTTTTTGCCAGAAAATATATGAACAAAGGAAGTAAAAATACTGTTAAAAATTGCATAAAAATTACTTTCTGAATAAGCAGATTTTATTTTTTCATTTGAATTCAAGTGTCTGCCTGCAGAATGTACAACACTCTCAAAACCATTTTTATTTTTATAAAATAAAAGTAATGCGGGGTAGGGAAATTTTAAATTTTTATTAGACTCTATTTCACATTCAATTTGTCCAATAAAATTTTTTTTAATTTTAAAATATTTTTTTATTGAAATCTCGTTGTGATTTTTTACTTTATATTTTAATTGATTAATAATTTTAGAATTCTGATCTCTTAATGTTAATATAAAGTTGATATTTAATATGTTACTTTTCCATTTCCAATAGTTCTGAAAAACTAGTATTTGATCATTATTATTATTTAGATAAACTGGAAAAATTGTACTTGACCGGGTATTTACCCAACTTTTTCTATCAACAAAAGTATTTTTAATGCTAAACATATTACTTACACTATTATAAACGATGGTCGTTTGTAATAATTTAGTTTTTGAATTTTACAATTTCTTTTCTTAAAAAATTCGTCAACTGCCTTGGTTGCACCGTGTATCTCTCCATAATCATCTATCAAAATTATTCCATTCTTTTGCATTCTGCTGAACAGTTTATTTAAAACATATTTTGTAGGCCGAAAAATATCTAAATCAAGATGCAGAAGTGCAATTTTGAAACCACTATTTTTTTTAATATAATTTGGTAAAGTCTTTATCACATCTCCTTTAACAAGTTCAAAATTTTCATGATTATTTCTTTTTAACAGAGCGTCTAATTTTCTATAATCTGATCCTTTTCCTAGAGTTTTATAAAATTTTTTTGCAAAATTTTTATCTTCAATGCTTCCTTTGGCCGTAAATATCCCAAAATCATCAAATCCAACTATTTTTCTACTATCTTGATTTTCTAAAATTTTTCTAAACGAAAGGAACCTTGAGAAAGAAGCCCCTTTAAATACACCGAACTCAAGAATATCTCCAGGAACATTTGAAATTTTTTTATAAATTTCATAATGATATATAAATTTGGAAATTCTTGATGTTTTTGCATTTAGAAAAAATAAATTTTCAGCATCCCATACCTTTTTTTCGTGTTCAAATGATATGGCTCTATTTTTCATTAGATAAAAATTTTAAAATATATAACTTAAATGATTTAAAAACTGAAACATTATTTATTTAAAATTTATTAGCAAAATAATGAACAATTTATTATGCATAATACCTGCAAGATCAGGTAGTAAAAGAATTAAGAATAAAAATATACTTAAATTTTTTAAAATACCTTTCTTGGGAAGAACTATAATAACTGCTAAAAAAGCAAAAATTTTTGATATGATTGTTGTTTCCTCTGATTCAAAAAAAATTTTGAAAATAGGGAATAAATATGGCGCTAAACACTTTGGATTAAGAGAAAAAAAACTCTCAGGAGATAAGATAACCACAGACCAACTTCTCCTAGGAGAAATTAAAAAAAATAGATTGGAAAGATATGAATTTATTTGTTGTATTTATCCAGCTACACCTCTTTTAAAATACACTGATTTAATAAATGCTTTTAAAAAATTTCAATCAGGTAAATTCGATAGTATGATTTCAATTACAGAATATGATTACCCAATATTTAGAGCATTAAATATAAAAGATAGAAAGATTAGTTTTAAATGGAAAAAATTTAGCAACAAACGTTCTCAAGAAATAGAAAATATGCATCATGATTGTGGATATTTTTATTTTTTTAAAACAAAATCATTTATGAAAAAAAAAAAACTTATTAATAATAACACTGGATTTTTTAAAATAGAAAGAAGTAATGCAATTGATATCGATACACCAATTGATCTTAAAATAGCTAAGAAATTATTTAAAAAATAAAAATGAATAAAGTGTTAGTGTTAGGAGCCAATGGATCGTTGGGAAAAGCAATTTGTAAAGAATTAGCAAATAATAAAATAATTTATTTTGGACAAACTAGATCAAAAAAAAATAAATTTTTCAGTGATTTCATTGACAATAAAAATTTTACAAAACTTATTAATAGAGTAAAACCAAATATAGTAATAAATACCATATCAAATATAAATGTTGATGAATGTGAAAATAATAAATTTAAATGCTTTAATGATAATATTTTAACTGCGTACATTGTATCAAGTGTATGTAGTGTAAAAAAGATTAAACAAATATACATATCCACAGATCAAGTTTATTCTAATGCTGGCGCGAGCAAGGAAAAAAATGCCAATCCAGTAAATAATTACGGAAGATCTAAACTTATTGCAGAAAGATTTGTGTTAAAAACTAAAGGTTCTGTTCTTAGAGTAAATTTTATTCATAAAGATAAAAAATTGAGAACGTTTCATGACAAAATTATAAATAAAAAAATAAATAAAATTTTTTTATTTAAAAATATATTTTTTAATCCTTTACATATTTCAACTTTAACAAATATTATTGTACAAAATCTTAATTCATTTAATTGTGAAACCTACAATATTGGTTCAAAAAATAAAATATCTAAGAAAGATTTCATAGTTAAAATTTGTAATAACCTTAAATTAAAAAGAAAATTTAAAAGTGTTAATTACTCATCAAGGATAATTAAAAGACCATTAGATATGACTATGAGTATAGGCAAAATATGTAGATTATTAAAAAATAAAAAGTATGATGTTAACGAGGAAATACATAAATTGTGTGAAGAGTATATTTAAAAAATGTTAAAATTTAAAATAGGGAAAAAAACTATATCTAACAATAGTTCAACATATTTTATTGCAGATATTGCTGCAAATCATGATGGAAATTTAAATAGGGCAAAAAAACTTATACGCTTAGCATCTAAAGCCGGGGCTGACGCAGCAAAATTTCAACATTTTAGCGCAAAAACAATAGTCAGCGATAAGGGATTTAAATCTTTAGGTAAAAAATCGTCTCACCAAAAAAATTGGGGTAAATCGGTTTACGAAGTATATAAAGATGCATCAATTAATCTTAACTGGACCAGAGAGTTAAAAAGGACCTGTGATGAAGCTGGCATTCATTTTTTCAGTAGCCCATATTCATTCGACATGGTAGACCATTTAGATAAATTTGTACCCGCTTATAAAATTGGATCTGGAGATATTAATTGGCTACAAATAATTGAACATATATCAAAAAAGAATAAACCTGTAATTCTTGCATCTGGTGCATCAAATTTTAATGATGTTATTAATGCAGTTAAAGTCACAAGAAAGCACAATAAACAGATAGTGCTTATGCAATGTAACACAAATTACACTGCATCAGTTGATAATTTCAAATTTATAAATCTTAATGTTCTAAAAGAATATAAAAAAAAATTTAAAGACATTATTCTTGGATTAAGTGATCACACCTTTGGTCATTCGACAGTATTAGGAGCTGTTACTTTGGGTGCTCGTGTGATTGAAAAACATTTTACTGACGATAACAAAAGAGACGGTCCAGATCATAAATTTTCAATGAATCCTAAAACTTGGCGTGAAATGATTGATGCCACAAGAGAACTAGAAAATGCATTAGGTGATGGTATTAAAAAGATTGAAAAAAATGAGAAAGAAACTGTAATATTACAAAGAAGAGCGATTCGAACAAATGTTAAAATAAAAAAAGGCGAAAAAATAAAAAAAAAAGATATTTTTCCATTAAGACCATGTCCCAAAAATGCTTACCCACTTCAAAGGATTAAAAATATTATTGGTAAAAAAGTAAAAAGAAATTTATCTAAAGGTGAATATATCAAATTAGGGGACTTTAAATAAAATATTGAATAAGAAAACAGTCATAGTCATACCTGCTAAAAATGAATATGTAAACTTATTAAAGTTACTACCAAAAATAAATTACTATAAGTTTAATATAATTATTGTTAATGATGGTTCTAACGATAAAACTACTACCTTAAAATATAAAATTAAAAATCTAAAATTAATAAATTTAAACAGCTCAATAGGATACGATAATGCTCTTAAACTAGGTCTTTTGGAAGCAAAAAAAAAATATAAATTTGCTATAACAATTGACTCTGACTTTGAGCATAATCCAAAATATTTAAAATTTTTTATGAAATATTTTAAAAAAAACTTTTATTTAGTTATTGGTGAAAGAGATAGAAAAAATAGATTTATTGAAATAATTTTTGGCTATTATTTTAAAAAAAAATTTAATTTAAATGACATTTTTTGTGGTTTTAGAGGTATTAAATTAGATATGCTTAAAAAAAATCATTTAAAAAGAAGAAATATCAGTCTTCCTGAGATTATTTTTTATATTCATGAAAAACATAGAAAAACAAAAAATATTAAAATTAAATCTAAAGCACGAATTGGAAAAAGTAAATTTGGAAATAGTTTTTTCGGAAATTTAAAGTTATTCTACCAAATATTAGCTATATTTTTAAGAAAGACATAGTTCTGATTTTTGTTTTTCCCTAAATTATTTTTATTTTTTTTAAATAATTTATAATTTTTATTTTCGACATAAAGTTAAAATTGCTGACTCTAAATTTTTCAAGATTATTTATTATTTTTTTGTTTATTTTTTTGTTTTTGTGTCTTTTAATTATAAACATATTTTGAGAAATATTTATGAAAGGAATTTCTCTTTTTGAAAAAAGTTCTTCGTCAAATTTTTCAGAAGATAATTTTTTAGAAAATTTTACAATATTTTTTTTTTTATTTATCTTATTGAAATGTTGAACTAGTGCATTTGCTAATTCATATATTTTAAAACAATTCATACTTTTAAGTATAAAGATCTCCTTACCCTTCATAACTTTAATACTGTTCAAAATTAAGTTGGTAGCCTCATTAAGAGACATAACAAACCTTGTCATTTTTTTATCAGTTACATAAATATTTTTTTTATTTTTTAATAAGCTGACAAAATTCGGTATCACCGAGCCTCTTGAGCCCAGAACATTTCCAAACCTAATACAAGAGATCTTTGTAGATTTATTATTTTTGAAATAATTAGCATTTATAGAAATTTTTTCTGCTTTAAGTTTTGATAAACCCATAATGTTAGTTGGTGAGACCACTTTATCTGTACTAATAAATAAAAATTTAGAGACTTTATTATTTATAGAAGCCCTTAGCATATTATTTGTACCTTCAACATTAGTTTGAAAAACTTCTGATGGATTGTATTCACATATTGAAACGTGTTTCAATGCTGCTGCGTGAATGACAATATCTACACCACTAGTTACCTCTTTGCACCTTTTATAATCACGAATATCTCCTAAAAAAAATCTTATTTTTTTTTTTTCCATCGAGTCAAAAAAATTGAAATTATTAAAACCTTTTGAATTTAACCTTTTTGACAATTCATATAATCCATTTTCATCATTACTCATTACTCTCACAACATTACAATTTGAATTAAAAAGTTTTAGAACTAAAGATGAGCCGATAGAACCTGTCCCACCTGTTATTAATATTTTTTTATTTTTAAGAAAGTTTAATTTCATTTCTGCTATATTTCAAAAGGTATTTATACATTTTATTTCTAGGTCTTATATTCAATTCTTTGAGTAATTTTGAGCAGTTTATTTTCTGGGAAGATAATGTTTGTTTTCTAATTTTTTGCTCCACAAATTTTATATCTTTTTTATAAATTTTTTTAAAATAAGCAAGAATATGATCAATTTTTAAATTTTCATATCCAACATTGTAAATTTTGTGTTTTAATTTTGATGAAATCAATTTAGTTAAAATACTAATTAGATCTGAAATTGAAATAAAATTCCTATATACATCTTTATTAGCTATTTTAAGTTTTTTATTTGCTTTTACAGCTCTATATATGTTTGAAATTATATTAGTTTCATTCTGAATATCACCGTAGATGTTTCCCAATCTTAAAATTAAGTAATTTAAATCTGTTTTTTTATATAATTTTTCCGCCCTTAATTTAAATTTTGCATAATCACTTAGTGGATAAGTTTTAGATTTTTCATTTAACAGCTTTTCCGAAAATCCATAAATTAAATTAGAAGATATATAAATTACTAAAATTTTTTTTTTAATTTTGCTTAGTAATCTTATTATATTCTTATTACCTTTTACTATTGTATTTAACATTTTAAATTTACTTTCTCTTTGTCCTGAGAGATTTATAACAATATCTAATTTTTCATTAAAATATTTTTCTAATGATTTTAAATTAGATATATTGAATTCTTTAGATTTTTTTGGTGAAATTAAATTATATTTTTTTGATAATGCGATCTTTAAATTTTTTCCTATATTTCCTGCAGAGCCAATAATTAAAATATTTTTCAAATTAGTAAGTTATCTTCTTTTGAGTGTTAAATTTTTTAAGATTAAATTTTTTAATTATAGATATAATTTTTTTTGCTGATTTTCCATCTCCATAGGGGTTTACTAAATTATGCATTTTTTTTTTGAAACTGTTACTTGTGGCTCTTTTTATCGCTGAATAAATTTGAGCTTTAGAATATCCTGATGTAATTATGTTTTTTGGTTTCAGTCTACCTTGCTGTCTAGTTCCAATATTTACAACCGGAATCTTAAAACTTGCAGCTTCATGAATACCTGAGCTTGAATTTCCAACTAATGCCGAAGAATTTTTCAGTAATGTTTTATATTCTCTCAAATTTAAAGATTTTACGTAATTTAATTTACTTTTAATTAATAAACGAACAATTTTGTATGCTCCAGCATCATTATTAGGAAATATGATTAGATGTTGAATTTTAAATTTTTTCAAGGCAGAAATTGTTTCCATAAATTGTTTGCTAGATTTACTCAATTCTGAAGTTACAGGGTGTTGGATTACCAATAAGTATTTTTTTTTTATATCAATTTTAAATTTTTTTAGGATTTTTCTGTGTTCTAAATCTTTTTCATTTTTTAGAGCATCTATTGATGGACACCCAACTGGGAATATATTCTTTGGCACCTCTCCCATTTTTATCAATCTTACTTTTGACTCATTATTTGCAGTAAAGTGAAAATTTGAAAACTTTGTCATTGCATGCCTAATTGACTCATCGATTGTTCCTGAAACTTCTCCTCCTTGAATATGAGCAACTGGAATGTTCATGTGGGCACCACAAATTGTAACAGCTAGATTTGCAGCAATATCAAATCCAGAAAGTATCAGATCTGGTTTAGCTCTAGATAAAATTTTTGATAATTTACTTATAGCTATACCCAGAGAATTGGACATTTCAGCTCCATCATTAATTTCTAAATAATTTTTATCAAAAATTTTAAACTGGTCATAAATTTTAAATTTCTTATTTTTTATTTCGTTGATTGTATAGCCATATTCCTTCATCAGATGAATACCCGTGACTACTAATTGATAATCTAGCTTTTGATCTTTTTTTATTAATTTTATTATAGGGTTAAATCTACTGAAGTCTGCTCTTCTCTCTGTTACAATAAATATCTTAGTCATTTATTTAATTTTATATCTCTCTTTTTTATTAGTAAATTTTTACCTATAAATTTTTTGGATTTGGCTCCTAAAAGTTTTTTATAATCCTTTGCTAAAAAATCTCCAATACCAGGTCTCTTAGGAAAGATATTTTCTTTTGTTAACTTTTGACCCGGATAAATATCTTGAGTTGATACTATTGAAGCAAATGCAAAATTAATAGTAGATTTTTCACCTTTAACTGGTCCTTTGTGATCTCCTTTTGCTAGAAATATTTCTTTTGAGCCTTTAAGTAATTCTTTTAACTCAAAGGTATCCATTGATGCAGATATATCTGGTCCTTTTCTTTTCTTATTATCTGTAAAATGCTTTTCAACAATAGATGCACCTTTTGCTATTGCCCCTAAACATGGATATATAGTTGTTGAATGGTCTGATAAACCTAAAACTGCGTCAGGAAAAAAAGATTTTAGTTTATCTATAGCATCTAACCTTACTTGATTAGTGGGAGTTGGATATATATTTGTACAATGTAAAAGTGCATAAGGCACTTTAAACTTTCTAAAAATTTGTACAGCAGGTTTTATAGTTTTAATTGTGTTCATTCCTGTGCTAAGAATGATTGGTTTTTTTTGTTTCGCAATATACTCAATTAAGGGATAATTGTTACATTCACCAGAGCCAATTTTAAAAGCTGGAACTTTAAATTTTACGAGACGGTCTACTGCTAGTTTTGAAAAAGGTGTACTAATATAAATCATGCCTAATTTTTTCACATATCTCATTAATTCTAACTCATCCTTTTCGTTTAATGCACATTTTTTCATTATTTCATAAATTGTTTCTTTAGTGTGGGATGGAGTTATTTTTTTTGCTTCCTCTGCCATTTCATCGTCAAGAACGTGTGTTTGATGTTTGATAATTTCTGCTCCAGCTTTTTTTGCTGAATCAACTAATTTTTTAGCCTCTCTAATTGAGCCATTATGATTAATTCCAATTTCAACAATTATTAATGGTTGGAATTTACTTCCAACATTTTTTTTTCCAATTTTAAAAGTCATTTTTTATACTGTATATATTTTTTACTTAAAACTTTAGCAAATTCGTAATCCTCTTTGGTATCAATATCAATACTTTCAATTTGACTCATTAAAAAAAATCCAGCATTTTGAAAGTTTAATTTATTTCGTTTTATGAATCTATTTTTAGTAAAAATATAAATTGCTCCATTTGGTGAATAGATCTCATTAAATGTTTGTCTATTTTTAGTTAAATTTTTTGAGGAAAAAATATTACTAATTTTATTTTTCTTAATTCTAAATGATTTATAAAAATTTTTATTTTTTGTTATACTTAATAAAATATTTGGTTTATATTTTAAGTATTTTTCTAAAGCTAAATCAATATGTTTATGACTTCTAAAAGGTGATGTGGGTTGTAAATAAACTATCACTAAATTTTTTTTAGGGTAATTTTCTTTTAAAGTGTTAATGAAGTCTTGTATAACGTCATTTGCTGATGATGATGAATTACAATATTTTTTTTTTCTTTTTATTGTATTAATATTATATTTTTTACCTATATTTAGTATATTTTCTGAGTCAGAGGAAATATAAGTTTGATCTATAATTCTTGAGTTAGTAGAAGATAAAATTGCCAGCTCCACAAGTGTTAAGTTATTTAGTTTTTTTATATTTTTGTTTTTAAACCCACTAGAGTTTTCCTTAGCTGGAATAAAGCCTATGACTTTTAAACTTTTTTTTAACATCGTGTAATTCTATGATATAAACATTAGTAATCGATATGCGAGCTATAGCACGAATTGATATTAAAAATCACTATGTAATTAAAGGCATTAATTTAGAAGGATTAAGGAAGATTGGTGATCCAGAGGATATAATTAATGACTATTACAACAAAAATATTGATGAGTTTTTAATATTAGATTCCGTTGCAAGTTTGTATGGGAGAAATAACTTATATGATTTTATTAAAAAAATTACTGAAGGAATATTTATTCCAATTACATTAGGTGGTGGCATCAGATCTCTTAAAGATATAGAAAATTCACTTAACTCAGGAGCTGATAAAGTTGCAATAAACTCTAAAGCTCTAGAAGATCCAAAATTTTTAAAAGAGGCAATATCTAATTTTGGAGAATCTACAATTGTAGCAAGTATAGAGGCAAAAAAAGTAAGTAAGAATCATTGGGAGCCTTACAAATTTTGTGGGAGAGAAAAAACAAATATTTCACTAGATTTCTGGGTAAAAAAAGTTCAAGAGATGGGTTGTGGAGAAATATTATTAACATCTATAGATCAAGAGGGTACTGAAAATGGTTTCGATATAGAATTGATAAAAAATATTCACCATAAAGTTTTCAAACCTTTAATTCTTTCTGGTGGTTGCGGCAAGCTAGAACACATAATGGAAATTAAAGAAAATTTTGATGACACATCTGTTGCTCTAGCATCAGTGTTACATTACAAGAGTCTAAAAATATCAGAAATTAAAAAAATTACTAAATGAAAAATGTTACAATTCTTGACTATGGAATGGGGAATATTAAAAGCTTATTTAATGCAATAAAATTTATAGGATTTAGTCCCACCTTTTATTCTGAGAGTAATCAAATTAATTCTAACATTTGTATTATTCCAGGGGTAGGAGCTTTTAATCATGCCCTTAAGCTATTGAATGAAAAAAAAATATCAAATAAAATTATAGATTTTGTAAGTTCAAATGAAAACCTTTTGATAGGAATTTGTTTAGGTATGCAAGTTTTGTTCGAGAAAAGTGAAGAAAATAAGGATACTAAAGGTTTATGCTTAATAAAAGGAAACGTTTTAAAAATATCAAATAACAAAATAGATAAGTTACCTAATGTTGGATGGAAAGAAACTTTCATTAAAAATAATGATTATTTTCCAGTGCTTAAACAATTTAATAAAGAGAAATTTTATTATATTCACTCATATGCTTGCGATCCTAAAAATAAAAATAACTGTGCTGGGTTTTCTCATTTTAAAGAAAAAGAGTTTTGCTCACTAGTAGTAAATAAATCAAACATTTTAGGAATGCAATTTCATCCAGAAAAAAGTGCTAAAGTTGGATTAGAATTATTAGAAAATATTATTAAACAATTTTAAAATTCTATGAAAAAAAATTCATCACTATTTGGCCTACCAGAAGAAGTAAAGTTTTGTTCTAAATGTGTGATAAGTAACCAGAGACCAAGGAGTGTTGTTGAATTCCATAATATTGATAATATCAAAAAAGGGATGAATATAGATGATAAAAATATAATTTGTGACGCATGTAAATATAATGAGACTAAAAATAAAATAAACTGGAATAAGAGAGAACAAGACCTTATAAAACTTCTGGATAAATATAGAAAACCCAGTGGTTATGATTGTGTAGTTCCAGGTAGTGGAGGTAAAGACAGTGCCTATACAGCTCACATACTAAAATATAAGTACAATATGAACCCTCTAACTGTTACTTGGGCTCCACATATGTATACAGAAATAGGCTGGAAAAACTTTGACAATTGGACAAAAATTGGAGGATTAGATAATATTTTATTTACTCCAAATGGTAAAGTACATAAACTTTTAACAGCACTAGCATTTAAAAATTTATTACATCCATTTCAACCATTTATAATTGGACAAAAAATTATCGGTCCACTCATCGCTTTAAAATTCAATATACCACTAATATTTTATGGTGAGAATCAAGCAGAATATGGAAATGCAATAGAGGAAAATTCAAGTCCGGAAATGGACGAAAAATTTTTTTCATTAAAAGAGAACTCAGAGATCATACTTGGAGGTTTAAAGCTTTCAGATATTTTAAAAGACTTCAAATTTAAACTAAATGATTTTGAGCCTTATATGCCTCCCTCAATTTCTGACTTAAAAGAAAAAAAAATTATTCAAAGTTTTTTAGGTTATTATTTAAAATGGGACCCACAAGAATGTTATTATTATGCCGCAAAAAATACTGGTTTTAGACCTAATTCGGAGAGAACAGAAGGATCTTATTCAAAATATTCAAGTATAGATGATAAAATTGATCCATTTCATTATTATCTCACATTTATAAAGTTTGGATTAGGAAGAGCTTCCTATGACGCTGCTCAAGAAATTAGAAATGGAAAAATCACAAGAGATGAAGGTATTAATCTTGTAAAATTATACGATAATGAATTTCCTATAAAATACTTTGATGAATTTTTAGATTATATCGATATATCTAAAGAACAGTTTTATCTCACAGTTGATAAATTTAGATCCCCTCATCTTTGGGAGAAAAATGACAACAGCTGGAGTCTTTTGCAAAAAATATATTAATTTTTTCTTTTATATAAATGCTCTCTGTACCTACCTGAACCCCCTTGAAACAAACTAATATTAAAATTTATTAGTTCATAATTTTTATGATCTATAGGAAACTTGAAAGAAGGTATTTCTCGATATTTTTTTAATTTCTCAAAAGAAATCAGATTTGTATTTTGGTGCATTAAATATTTAGGTTTTATTTTATTATTAATTTCTTTAAAATATTGTAATAAAGTTTTTTTTCCCATTTCTGAAAAACTATTAGAGTTAAACAAAACATCAGCACTAAGTTTTGTTCTCCAAAAATTTTGTCCACAATATGGAACAAAAATGAAATTATTTTTATTTAAAATGTTCTCATCTACAAAATTGCTAATCTTAATTTTAGTATCAAAGTTTCTTTTTAGAAAATAGTATGCAACAGGTAAAGTTTTCAACAAATCAATATTAATATATTTAAATTTAATATTTCTTTTTAAAAGTTGAGATACCAATCCTCCATAACCTCCTCCTATTTCTATAACAATTGGAATTTTTTTGTTTTTATTTATTAAATTAATAATTTTATTTGCATAATAGTCATGTCTTGGGGTATCAAATAAAATTAAATTTTTTTTAAATTCCAAGCCATATGGATTGCCAACATTTAAATTTGTATTAAGCAATGAATAGTCTTTATTAGTTTTTTTTGTAAATTCCTCCCAAGAAATTATATTTTTAAGGATGTCTGAAAAAAGTTTTTGTTTCCATACCTTTTTTCTTTTATTATTCCAATGGCTACTGGTGAGTCCAAAAGACAACTGATTTCTAAAAAAATTTGAAAAGTGATTTAAATGGTCATTATGACCATATTTTATATCCGGATTAAAATAATTTTTTTTTTTTTTATCAATCCACTCCCATGTTCCACCCCAAGTCTTGTTGATAAGTTTTTTTGATTTATAAAGATTTAAAAAATTATTAATCTCATCTAAAATTTTTTTTTCGTTTGATTTCTCTTTTTTAGGAACTTTATTGTCCTTAGTATAAATTTTAGCTCCACTACTTGTATTTAAAATATAGGTTTGATCAGTTTTTGTAAAATATTTCACAAGTAGTTTCCTAATCAGAATTATAAAAATATCAATGTTTTAAAATTTTTTTCAGTGCATAAATCAAGCCAATTGAGCTATTAGTACTGGTCAGCTGCACGCATTACTGCGCTTCCACATCCAGCCTATCAACG
>MDTG01177469.1_pt1 | contig 13923 bp, 11 predicted proteins | sample 811421 | NCBI WGS metagenome assembly MDTG01 (sample SAMN05326645, study PRJNA326480) | marine metagenome | isolation source: seawater | place: Pacific Ocean: South East | collected 2011 | reverse complement strand
CTGATCCAGGCGGCCTGACGCCGATGATGACCTGATCCGAGCTTAGACGACCCGTCAGGTGGTCCAAAGGATGGGGTCCACTTCACTATTCGGGAAAGGGGAGTGAGGCTAAAAACGGTACACCACCGGTACACACATCAGCTTCGTGTGCTATCCTTAGCTTTCGCTAAGCTACTGATTCTAAAGAACTGTACCTTTCGCTCGGTTACGGTTGCTTTTCCTTGTGTGTCAGCAACTTATGGTTTTAAAAGCGAACTCATAATCCCCTAGCCTGATCCTAAAAAGTTTCGGGCGACGAGTATCCTCCAGTCTTATTCTCCCCCAGCCAATCCTCCATACTTCCCCTTGAAATAAAGTAGCGGCCGCGAGGTCGCACCAACATCCAGATTCAGTCCTTTCACTTCCCCGATCACGATCAGGTGATCACCTGCGGGGTGCTCAGCGTGAATCTTGCAGTCGAGCCAGTGCAGGCTGTCATTGATGACAGGGTTGCCGTGAGGAGAGAGCTGCCAGTCGATGCCTTGCCATTTGTCCGCGCCACGCATGGCGAACTGGTTAGAGACATGGCTTTGCTCGCTGGAGAGAATGTTGACGGCGAAGCGCTCAGCCTGGCGAATCTTTGGGTAGCTGAAGGAACTGGCCTTGACGCTGAAGGAGACCAGAGGCGGGTTCATCGAGACGCTGTAGAACGACTGGCAGGTAAAGCCGATCGGCTCATCGTCGACCTGGGTGGTAATGATAGTGATGCCGGAGGCGAAGTGGCCGAGGGCTTCACGGAAACTGGCGGGGTCGATGGTGGTGTCAGCTTTGGTTTCAATATCGGAGAGTGACATGGCAGGTCCTTCAATGGTGGGGAGGTGGTAACAATCAGCCGCGGGGGAGGGGCTGCAGCGATGGCGCGGGACTGGGTGCTGAGTGACAAGAGTGAGAGTGATGAAAAAATGGCCGTCGTGAATCCTTCACGATGGCCATTTTTGTTTGCGGCGGTATCAGCCGCAGCTGCTTCCACTCTCGAGCACTATCGTCGGGCCAACTCGGGTCGCAACTCGCTTGGCGCTATCTGTCAGTGCTGTGTCTTGCCCCGCGCTGTACTTTGGCCAGTTCAGAGTTTCGCCAAGCGATCAGCGCTGCGCTTCGAGTTCCTTGCGTACGATGGCGGCGCCGGCGCTCAGTGCCTGCAACTTGCCGCGGGCGACTTCACGGGAGAGAGGGGCCATGCCGCAGTTTGTGCAGGGGTAAAGCTTGTCGGCATCCACGAACTGCAGCGCCTTGCGCAGGGTCTCGGCGACCTCTTCCGGCGTCTCGATGGTGTTGTTGGCGACATCGATGGCGCCAACCATGACCTTCTTGCCACGGATTAGCTCGATCAGCTCCATCGGCACGTGGGAGTTGTGGCATTCCAGCGAGACGATATCGATGTTGGATTGCTGGAGCTTCGGGAAGGCTTCTTCGTATTGACGCCATTCGGAGCCCAGAGTGTTCTTCCAGTCGGTGTTGGCCTTGATGCCGTAGCCGTAACAGATGTGGATGGCGGTCTCGCACTTGAGGCCTTCGATCGCACGCTCCAGCGTGGCGATACCCCATTCATTCACTTCATCGAAGAACACGTTGAAGGCCGGTTCATCGAACTGGATGATGTCGACGCCTGCCGCTTCGAGTTCCTTGGCTTCCTCGTTGAGGATCTTGGCGAATTCCCACGCCAGCTTCTCGCGGCTCTTGTAGTGGCCATCGAAGAGGGTGTCGACCATGGTCATCGGTCCCGGCAGTGCCCACTTGATCGGCTGATCGGTCTGCGAGCGCAGGAACTTGGCATCTTCGACGAACACCGGCTTCTGGCGGGAGACCGGACCGACCACGGACGGCACGCTGGCCTCGTAGCGATCACGGATCTTGACGGTTTCACGCTTCTCGAAATCCACACCATTCAGGTGTTCGATGAAGGTGGTGACAAAGTGCTGACGCGATTGCTCGCCATCGCTGACGATGTCGATCCCGGCGTGTTGCTGCTCCTGCAGGGAGACGCGCAGGGCATCCTGCTTGCCCGCGACCAGTGCTTCACCTTCGAGCTTCCAGGGGGACCAGAGGACCTCCGGTTCGGCGAGCCAGGACGGTTTCGGCAGGCTGCCAGCGGTGGAGGTCGGGAGTAATCTCGTCATGATGAATAACCTTGTCTTTGGAATGGTTCAGATAGCGAATGTCGTTCGTCGATCAGCGCTCGCTGTTTGCGCATCAGTGAGCTGACCAATGATGGATTTATCGGTTGGCAGACCAGTTGGCGGACCACTGCTCGAGCAGGCTCTGGTAAGGCTTGATGAAGCTCTCTTCCACGAACTTGCCCTGCTCGATAGCCAGCTGACTGCGCTCTTCGCGGTCGTACACGATGCGCGTCAGTGAATGGTCCTGCTGCTTCAGGCTTGCCTGATAGGATTTGCCGGCCACGGAGTTGGCGTTGTAGACCTCGGGACGATAGATCTTCTGGAAGGTATCCATGGTGCTGATGGTGCTGATCAGTTCCAGATTGCTGTAATCGTTGAGCAGGTCGCCGGTGTGATAGAAGGCCAGCGGCGCAACGCTGCCCGGCGGCATGAAGTAGCGCACCTTCAGGCCCATCTTGTTGAAGTACTCATCGGTCAGGGAATAATCATCCTGGCGATATTCCACCCCGAGGATCGGGTGCACGTTCTCGGTCTGCTGATAGGTCTTGGTGGTGGAGACGCTGATGCAGATGACCGGGGGCTTCTTGAAGCATTCCTGGTAGGCGGGGGAACCCACGAAGGCCTGGAACAGATTGCCGTGCAGTACGCCGAACTGCTCCGGCACGCTGAAGGACTCCTTGCCCTTGTTGTGCTCCAGCAGGCGCACGCTGAAGTCATAATCGCGCACGTAAGACGAGAAGTTGTTGCCGGTCACGCCATCAATGCGCTGATTCGTCTGGTGGTCGACGATGGTGGTCTGCAGGATTTCGATGATCGGCAGGGCATTGTCGGAGCGCGCTGCATCGATGTTCAGCTCGACGGAGATGATGTCCAGCTCGACGGAGTAACGATCGCCCTTGGGGTTGTCCCAGTTGGCCAGCGCATTGAATCGGTTGTTGATCATGTTCAGCGTGCTGCGCAGATTCTGCTGACGGCTCTCACCACGCGCCAGGTTGGCGAAGTTGGTGGTCAGGCGGGTGTTTTCCGCCGGAGTGTAATTCTCGTCGAAGCGCAGACTCTTGATGCTGAAACCGAATTCGTTGCTCATGGCCGTTCACCTTGATCCTGAGAGAGAAAATTCACTGTGTCGTCGATATCTTCCCGTGATCTTTCAGGCGTCTCGTGAGCGGGTTGCTCTCTATGAGAATGCATCCATGCCGGGAGAGGCACGCTGCTCGCCATCACGTTCCATGTGCTGGCTGTGAAGTGCAGCGTCATGGGAGGTCTTCATCAACGATCTGATGCAGGTGAGTATCCATTCCAGGGCTTCATGAGACAAACTGGATTTTTTAATATTCAAGTTGAGTGAAATTCATGATGAGAGCGATCGTCGTTCGTGCCGCTGTGAAAGCCGGCGAATCGAGCGGGGGTAGTCGGGCTCAGTACGTGCGTAACTTGAGCCGCGGAGAAGTTAACGCGAGGAGTGGGTAGGAGGGTAAGAGGGGAAAGAATGAAAAACACACGCCAGCTGGCCCGAACTTCCGCTCAGGCCAGTTGGTGGGGCAACCGTGTAACGTTTCAGAGCACGATGTCCTCATGCACTCTATACGTCCGGGCATGGAGATACGGATGGCGCGCCCTGCGAGCTAAGTCACTATCATAAGTATCCGAGATATGGACTGAGGTCCTCGAGGGCTGATGTGAGTCAGGACAAAACCCTATTTGTGAGAGGCGCTAAAATAAATCGGCTTATCAATATTTTACGATATTCTTTAGATAGGTAATGTCAGTGTGTAATTTAAGAGTATGCATTTTACGGTGACAATTGGGGCAAAGAGCAACAGTGTTTTCAATAGTATCTTTCCCACCTTCCGCGAGCCATTCGATATGATGGCATTCCAAATATGGCATACCTTTTGCTGTTTTGAAGGGGGCGGGCTCGTGACAAAGTTCACAAGTTCCCTTTGCACGCCGCTTCGCATATTCTGCCACATAGGGAGACCTTGCATATTGTATTGCAGTTGTTAGACGGTGCCCCGACTTCGCAGGTGCATCCTTGGCACGCTGACGAAGCTCTTCAATTGTTAACTTGGCCGCTTTTTCTTCTTTTTTTTCAAAGGCTAGTTTTGCTGCTTTTTGATCTATATAAGGGGAGTGAGATGACATGAGCTTGAGTGGGAATATCCAGACCTTTCGCTCGTGACCACTCGCGTCGAGCTGTTCGGCTTGGTAGGGCGCAGAGGCACGAACAACCTCACCTACGTAAGTGTAGGGTGCCGGATGATCGGATTTCACAACGAAGCTATCCTTTGTTAGCCTCGCGTGAGCTCATCAAGCAATTTATTCAGGAAAGGCTTCATGGACATCAAGCTGCATAAGCAAGCGACGACGACACCGAAAATCCGTGCCGACATCCAAGCAGCTCCCTCCAGCATGACGAACAAAGATCTCGCTCGTCAGTTCGGGGTCAGCGTCTCAACTATACAGCGCTGGCGCTATCGTGATGATGTCCTGGATCGTTCCCACACACGTCATAACCTACTCGCGACTCTGACCTCAGAACAGGAAGAGATCGTCATCGCCGCACGTGAACTGCTTCGCCTGGGGCTCGATGATCTACTTGTCGTTGCTCGGGAATTCCTGAACCCCAATCTGTCGCGTTCCGCACTTCAGCGCATGCTCAAACGACGTGATGTACCGACTCTCGCCAAGCTGGCACGTCAAGATGCGAAGAAGGACGAGAAGCCCAAGCATCGGCCTTTCAAGGATTATGAGCCCGGGTATGTGCACATTGATATCAAGCACCTGCCACAAATGCCTGACGAAGATCAGAAGCGTTATCTCTACGTCGCGATTGATCGTGCCACTCGGTGGGTGTATCTGGAGGTCAGATCAAGTCAATCTGCAAAGGACGCCCAGGCGTTCATGAAGCGTGTGGAAGAGGAGGCTCCCTTCACGATTCGAACCGTGCTCACGGACAATGGTAAATCCTTTACCGATCGCTTCAGCGTGGGTGGCGGACGTAAGCCCAGTGGAAATCATCTTTTCGACCAGGAATGTCAGAACCATGGTATTGAGCATCGATTGATCAGGCCAGGCAGACCCCAAACGAACGGGATGGTGGAGCGCTTCAATGGGCGTATCAGCGATGTTCTGGCGACTCGGCGTTATGACTCAAGTGAGGATTTAGAACAGACACTCGAGCGTTATTGCTGGCTCTATAACCACCACATTCCTCAGAAGGCACTACACCACAAAGCGCCTATAGCAGCAATGAAGGGGTGGCAGGTCGAACGACCTGAGCTGTTTACGCAAGCTATAGTCAATCAGACGGAACCCGACACGTAAGTATATTCTTTGGGCTTGAATACTTCAAAAAGATGTACTTTTACACCATTGGTAGGGCTCTCGTTCAGAGTTCTATTCTGAGCAGAAGAGAGATTCATATCACCATCCTGCCCCATTCCAGTGTAATGCAGGACATCTCCCTCCCAGCGATCATCATAGATAGACTTAATGTGATTCGTGACAATGACAAGAGTATTTGTTTTCTTTGCTCTACGCATCCCACCCTGAGGACTGCACCCGAAAATATCGCACAGTTCAGCATTTAAAACAATGTCCCCTGGCGACAGCGTGGCGATACTATCCGTAGGCATTTATGAGATCCTTTATGATGGGAAATGTTCTTAAGGCGCTCATAGGCCTCAACCTTATTAAGGGTAGCCCTACGCGATACATAGAAGGGGTGAGCTAGCCCTTTTAGTATAGGAATAATACGCTTAAGATGACGCTGGGTCCATTGCTATCATTTCAATATCGATAGTGGTGGTTGAGTATTTAATTGAATCAATCAAGGGGAAAGTTAAGTTTGTCTTGACACTGAGGAGTCTCTTATAAAGCCATTATATATGGTTATGTGTATGGTGCCGGATGATCAGCTGGCCTGAATACTCGCTCGGGCCAGCTTGCAGTTCAGAAAGGACGATATCGTAATGTGCAGCGGTGAAGGTGAGACAGACTCATGAGGCAAGCGGCTGATGATTGGGTGCCACCAGGCCGTGGCGGCGCATGCGGCGGTAGATGGTGGGCCGCGAGACGCCGAGTTGGCGGGCGACCTGGCTGATGTTCCAGTCCGTGTGGCGCAACAGTTCGAGCAGTTTGTTGGCGTCCGCATCAGCCCCTGCATCAGGCCCAGCAGACGTGAGCGCTGGAGAGGCCGGGTTCGAGGAAGCGCCTGAGGCAAAGAGAGAGGCAGCGGCAAGCGGACTGGCAGCCCCGCGGGCGCTGCCGGTGTGGGTCTGGCAGACCTCCGGCAGATCATGCAGGGTGATTTCATCGCCCTCCGCGGTGGCCATCGCGAAGGCAATTGCATTGCGCAGTTGGCGTATGTTGCCCGGCCAGTGATGACTCAACAGCGCACTGATAGCGTCAGCGCGCAGGTGGAGTGTCTGGTCGCGTTCAGCTTGCAGTTCCGCATGCAGCTTGCGGATGAGGTAGTGGCGGTCGGCACGCTCACGCAGCGCGGGTAGCAGGAGTTCGGCGCCGTTGAGTCGGTAGTAGAGGTCTTCGCGGAATTGGCCGCTGGCGATCAGCTCCGGGACATCACGATGCGTGGCAGTGATGACGCGAATATCCACCTTGATGGGCGTCTCGGCACCCAGTGGCGAGACCTCCCGCTCGGCGAGGACGCGCAGCAGGCGTGACTGGAGTGGTAACGGCATGTCGCCGATCTCATCCAGAAACAGCGTGCCGCCGTCGGCCTGTTGGATCAGGCCGCGCATACCCTTGGGCCTTCCTCCCGTGAAGGCGCCCGGCAGATAGCCGAAGAGCTCACTTTCAATCAGCGACTCCGGAATGGCGGCGCAGTTCACCGCGACGAAGGACGCCTTGGCGCGTGGCCCGCTGTCATGCAGCGCCCGCGCCAACACTTCCTTGCCGGTACCCGTCTCGCCACGAATCAGGATGCTCACGCTCTCGTGGCGCATGCGGCGCGCCAGCTTGAGCAGCCGGTGCATGGAAGGGTCATCTCCCGCGAGTTGGTCCAGCTCGGGCACCGGGTCATCCTGCTGGCTGACGGTGGGGATAGCCTTCACCGGATAGCCGCGCGGCTCGATCAGCGTCACGAAGACGGTGGCGTCGTCCGCCCGCAGACGGAAGGCGCGAATCTGATCCCGGCTTGTATGCGGAATGCTCAACAGCTCATTGAGCTCCCCATCGAATAGCTGCGTGACGGCGGGCAGGGTGGAGACCGTCCACGGTGGCCAGCGTTCAAGATGCGCATCTATCAGGCGTCGGCCCTCGTGATTGGCGGCGATCACCTTGCCATCTTCCTGAATGGCAAACAGGCCACGACCATTCAGGTGCACGAATTCCCGCGCCGTGTCGAAGCGCAGGATCAGGCAATCCCGATAGCGATGCAGGAAGTAGGCATCCTCGATCATGCGGGCATGCAGGGTGACGAGGGAGAGCGCAAAGGTCTGGCTCTCCTGCGGGCGGGGCGATTTCAGCGCCGAGATGTCGAGGGCGGCGATCACACGGCCCTGGGGATCGGTGATGGGGGCCGCCGTACAGGTCAGATCGATGTGGGTGGCATCGAAGTGCTCACGCTGATGGCAGGTGACGGCTGCACCATCGTGCAGACAGGTGCCCGCCGCCGAGGTGCCGGCATAGCGCTCGTTCCAGTCCGAGCCGAGATAGAGACCCGCGCGCCGCAGCTCACTCAACTGATCACGTTGACCTCGAAAGTCCACCGCGATACCGCGTTGATCGGTGAGGATCAGCGCATAGCCATGCTGTGCGATCTGGCTATAGAGCCGCTCAACACCGGCACGTGCCACGTGCAGCAGCTCATCCGCCGATTCCTGATGATCGCGCAGCGCCTGCTGGGTGAGAACGCGGACAGGGCGAGGGCGGCTGGGGTCGAGCTGATATTCCTCAAGACAGCGCTGCCAGGAGCGACGGATGACGTCGCGCTGAGTCTCAGGGAAGGCGTCGCGGCCTTCGCCCAGTTGCATCAGGGTCTGAATATGCTGCCGCTTGTCGGACGGCATCGTGTCGAGTTGGCGGATCATGGCTGCCTCGGCGCTGGCCGTCTTGAGACGGCTCTTTTGATAGTGGCGATGGCACTTGTGAAAGTGGCTGTGGCGCTTGTGAAAGTGGCAATCGCGGTTGTCACGACAGTGACCATGGCAAAAGCGGCGTGTACTCCTTCAAGCGTATGCGGTGTGGCGGGAGCGTCAATCACCCTGTCCTGCATCCTTGGTCGGGGCGTTACAGGTGTAACGCGACGTGTCAGGCGTACGGCGTACAGTTGTCACGAAGAAGGTGAAACGCCCAGCGAGACGAAGAGGGTGGTGATGCGGTAGTGGCGAATATTTGTCATGCACGACAGGTGCTTACGAGCCTTGTCTGTCGTGCATGACGAAGCTGGCATGCTTGATGCCTTGGATGGAGGGCGTGACTACAACATCCAACAACACGCGGAGAGACGCCATGACCGCACGCACGCCAACTCAGATCGCTCAGCAATGGCTCGATGATTTCGAGTCCTCCCTGACTCAGCGCGATATCGCCCGGGTTCTCTCGTTGTTTGGCGAGGAATGCTACTGGCGCGATTTGATCGCCTTCACCTGGAATCTCAAGACGTCGGAGGGCAAGGACGAGATCCAGTCGATGCTCGCGGCGACCCTCGAGCATGTCGCTCCCTCTCGCTGGCAACTGAATGGTGAGGCCAGTGAGGCTGGCGGCATCGTCGAGGCCTGGTTCACCTTCGAGACCGCAGATGCACGCGGCAAGGGGTTGTTGCGCCTGAAGGAAGGGCGCTGCTGGACACTGTTGACCGCCATGCGCGAACTCAAGGAATTCCCCGAACCGCTGGGTATGCAACGCCCCAAGGGCGCCGAGCATGGTGCCAACAAGCAACGTGAGACCTGGCTTGAGTCGCGTCAGCGCGAAGAGGCTGAGCTGGGCTACGAGCGCCAGCCGTATTGCGTGATCATCGGTGGCGGTCAGGGCGGCATCGGGCTGGCCGCAAGGCTCAGACATATGGATGTGCCGACCATCGTGATCGACAAGAATCCGCGCGCGGGCGATGCCTGGCGCAATCGCTACAAGTCCCTGTGTCTGCATGATCCGGTGTGGTACGACCACATGCCCTACATCCCCTTCCCGGCAAACTGGCCGGTGTTCGCGCCCAAGGACAAGGTCGCGGACTGGCTGGAGATGTACACCAAGATCATGGAGCTCAATTACTGGAACTCCACGACCTGCGAGAGTGCTCAGTTCGATGAGGCGAGCGGCGAGTGGGTGGTCGAGGTGGTACGCGACGGCAAGCCCGTGACCTTGCGGCCCAAGCAGCTGGTACTGGCCACGGGCATGTCGGGGATGCCCAACGTGCCGCACTTCCCGGGAGCCGAGACCTTTGAAGGTGAGCAGCAACACTCCAGCCAGCACCCGGGGCCGGACGCCTACCGTGGCAAGAAGGTGGTCGTGGTGGGGGCCAACAATTCCGCTCACGATATCTGCGCTGCGCTGTGGGAGCACGATGCAGACGTGACCATGCTGCAACGCTCCTCCACGCATGTGGTGAAGTCCAACTCGCTGATGGAAGAGGCGCTGGGGCCGCTCTATTCCGAGCAGGCGGTGCAGAGCGGTATCGACCACCACAAGGCGGACCTGATCTTTGCCTCGATTCCCTATCGGATACTGCCTGACTTCCAGCGCCCGATCTTCGAGGCGATCCGCAAGCGTGACGCCGACTACTACCGCCGGTTGGAGGCGGCGGGGTTCCTGCTCGATTTCGGCGATGATGACTCGGGCCTGTTCCTGAAATACCTGCGACGCGGCTCCGGCTACTACATCGATGTGGGCGCCTGTGATCTGGTCGCCAATGGTGACATCAAGTTGCGCAGTGGCGTTGGCATCGAGCGCATCAATCCGCGCTCGGTCACCTTGACCGATGGCTCGGAATTGCCCGCTGATCTGATCGTCTATGCCACCGGCTACGGCTCGATGAATGGTTGGGCAGCACAAATCATCTCGCAGGAGGTCGCCGACAAGGTCGGCAAATGCTGGGGCATGGGCTCCGATACGCTCAAGGATCCCGGGCCCTGGGAGGGCGAGCTGCGCAACATGTGGAAGCCGACCCAGCAGCAGGCGTTATGGTTCCACGGCGGCAACTTGCACCAATCCCGTCACTATTCCCAGTATCTGGCGCTGCAGCTCAAGGCGCGGCTCGAGGGTATCCCGACGCCGGTCTACGGCCTTCAGGAAGTCCACCACCTGAGCTGAGGCCAGTGGCGTTGGGCAGTGCGCCAGCGTCATGACAGCAGCGCAGCATTTGCAGAATTCAGTGAGAGATTCAGGAGACGACTCATGCAGCTGAACGACAAGATTGCACTGGTGACAGGGGGTGGGCGCGGTATCGGTCAGGGGATCGCCCTGGCATTGGCCAAGGCGGGGGCGGACATAGTGGTGGCGGACCTGGATCTCGCCATCGCCCGTGAGACAGCGGCGGAAGTGGAGGCACTGGGTAGACGGTGTCTGGCGCTACAGGTCGATGTCGCGGATGCGGCGTCCGTGCGGCGCTTGATTGAAGAGGCCGAAGCCGGACTCGGCCCGCTCGATATCGCCGTCAACAATGCCGGCATCATCGGAATCCATTCCATCGATGCGCTGACGGTGGAGGAGTGGGACCGCGTCATGAACGTCAATGCGCGCGGTACCTTCCTGTGCACTCAGGCCGAGGTCGCCGTGATGCGCTCACGCCGCTTCGGGAGGATCATCAATGTGGCCTCGATGGCCGGTAAGGTCGGCTTCCCTGACCTGTCTCACTATTGCGCCTCGAAGTTCGCGGTCATCGGCTTTACCAACGCCGTCGCCAAGGAAGTGGCAGCGGAAGGCATCACCGTCAATGCGATCTGCCCGGGCGTGGTGGGCACCGGCATGTGGCGGGGCGAGAGTGGGCTCTCGGCACGCTGGAGTCAGGAAGGCGAAAGCGAGCCCGCTGCATGGGAGCGCCTGCAGAAGAGCCTGCTGCCCCAGGGAGTCGCCCAGACACCTGAGGACATGGGGCAGCTGGTGGTCTACCTCGCCCAGGCCGAACACGTGACAGGGCAGGCCATCGCCGTCGATGGTGGCTTCACGCTGTAAGCTAGCGCTGATCATGGTTCGATACATGATGACAGCACGAGACAGGCCACCTTCGCTAATGGAAGGCGGCCTGATTGTCGTGACGGCTCCTGACTTCTGTCACTTGAAGGCTTTATGACCCTCGCTCATGGGGCGGTCTACTCTGCAACCGCGTAGGCTCATGCGGTTATCTGTCAGCGTGTTAGTGCCCCCGTAGTACGTCATCGCTCAAGCACTTAGGGCGAATCGAGCAGGTGCGTACCAGAGGGTCGAGTGATCAAACGTCAAGGGATCAGGCGGCGTTCCTTCATGGCCTCAAGGTGCTGAATGAGACTCTGGGGTGAGTGGCGACACATTTCTGCAAAGCCGGCTTGGCGAGCCTTCGTCAAATCAAAGACAGCGTCCTCTTCGACATGGAAGATGAAATCTCCGAAGCCACCTTGGGCAATCTTGTCGATATCTGTCTCGGCAAGTCCTTGGCGCTCTGCAAGCGTCTTCCAAGTGCCTGACACGGCAGCGAGACGTGTCTCCAACGAAATAGGTTGAGGCTCGCCGGTCTCAAGCCCAAACCAGTTGGCGATCTCTGGCCAGACGTGGCGCCACCGAATCTGATCACCATTGGTGACGTTATAGGGCCCTTGCTGGTTCTCTGCGATGGCCCACAGGGCGGCTTTGCCCACCAGATCGGCATCGCAGATGTTCAGCAAGATATCGTAGGCACGCGCCGTACCGGGAAATTGCATGGCAACACCGAGCTCCCGGCAAAGCGTGCCATAGAGACCGATAAGGTTACCGAGGTTCATGGCTGAACCCAGGGAATGGCCTATCACGATGTCGGGACGCAATGCGGTCCAACGAATTCCCTTGCCTTCGAGTTCGCGAGCCAGATCTTCATGCTCGAAATACAGGTTGGGGGGGAAATGCCGGCTGTCCTCTTCTCGAGCCGGTGTTTTGTAGACCCCGAGGTGAGCACCGTAGACCTTCCCGCCCTGTACGAAGACCTGGTGCTCGATTGACGCTTGGGATTCTTCAAGCACCTGGAAGAGGTGCCGCATCATGTCGCCATTCTGTTGTGCTTCAGTGGCAGGGTCCGGATCCGGTTTCAAGGCGGCGTAAAATACGTGCGTCACGCTGCTCAGTACATCACTTGCATCTCGCAAAGAGGCAATATCCAAGAGATCGGCGCTGATGTGGTGTCCGCTTCCCGGACCCTCTGAGGAGCGAGAGAGTGTCGTGACTCGCCATCCTGCCTCTTCAAAGGCCAATGTTGCTGCACGGCCGATGACGCCACTGGCACCAGCGACTAATAGGTGATGTTGGCTCATGAGACTCTCCTGTCCTGTGGCGCATGATCATGGGAGGGGTCGCCCATGACGTCGGCCCTGACAGTGGCATTGTTTGTTTTGCTAATAAATGCTCGACTGATGAATTCATCCTTCACTATATGGTGAATAATGGATCGCTTGGCGTTAATGAAACTTTTTGTGGATATCTGTGAGCGTGGGTCAATGGCGGCGGTGGCCCGTCAGCGAGGCCAGTCCCCGTCATTGGTCACCCAAGCCTTACAGAAGCTTGAGCAGCAGGTCGGGGCCAAGCTTATCGTCAGAACAACGCGTGCCATGCATTTGACGGCGGAAGGCGAACAATTTCGAGACGACAGCGAAAGGATCCTGGCCGAGTATGACAAGGCTCTTGAGCGGATCTCGGGCACAGGGTCGCTGAGTGGCACCATCAGGCTGACGGCGACCAATGATTTTGGCCGCACGCGCCTACCACGGCTGATCGATCAGTTCCTGATACAGCACCCGGAAGTAAAATTTGAACTCGTGCTATCCGATGGAGTGTTGGACCTGGTCGATGAACGATTTGATCTGGCCATTCGTCATGGGCCGATGGCGGACTCAAGTTTGACGTCACGACGTCTCGTCAGTACCCATCGTGTTGTGTGTGCGGCACCTGCTTATTGGCAGGACGCAGGGCGCCCCCAACACCCATCAGAGCTGTCATCCCACCAGTGCATGGTGCTCGCTCGCCCAGGAGCGCCCCAGAACCATTGGGAGTTCCAGGAGGCAGGGCAGGTATTTTCCGTGACGGTGGCGGGGAACCGAATGGCCAGCGATGGTGGCGCGTTGCGCGAGTGGGCGATCGCAGGGGCTGGAGTGATATTTAAATCGATGGTGGATGTGGCAGAGGATATTGAGGTCGGACGACTGGAAGTTGTGCTGAATGACTATCGGATTCCTGAAGTGAATCTGTACGCCGTGTTTCCGGAAGGCAGATATGCAAGTCGACGGATCAGTACCTTCATCGAATTTCTTCACGACAAGCTTGGCAGTGAGAGAGAGGCCTCACACTGCCAGAGTCGTGCATCCAGCTCTCGCGCTTGAGGGCTGCCGGGGAGTGGCAAGGGCAAAGAACGACCCACATCATGTCTATGGCAGGCTGGGCCTCGGATGGCCAATCCGGTTGTAGTGGTCAAGTGTTTTTGGCCACCGATCTTTGAGCATTCCAGTAGTTCTTTTCTGCCAAGTTCGGCGGTATCCCATCGTTATGCTTGTGCGGGCGGAGGCTGCTGTAGTAACCGATCATATAATCAGTGACAGATCGCTTCGCCGCAGCAACATCGGGATAGCCGATCTCTGGTATCCACTCCGTT
>MDTG01106122.1_pt1 | contig 13924 bp, 14 predicted proteins | sample 811421 | NCBI WGS metagenome assembly MDTG01 (sample SAMN05326645, study PRJNA326480) | marine metagenome | isolation source: seawater | place: Pacific Ocean: South East | collected 2011 | reverse complement strand
TTTTTAATTTTTTTAATGGGAACATTGCTTGAATTTTAAAATCGCTATTTTTAAAGAAAGAAGCTAATGGAATTTCATAGTTTTCAATAATCTTGCGTTTTTTTTTGAAATTTCTGTGTTTTGACCAAAAAGATTTGAATTTTTTACTTTTTAAGATTTTTTTTGAAAATAATAAAAAATAAGTTTGTAGGTGATATTGGATATCATTTGAATCTGTTAATCCAAGTAAATCAATATTTTCTTTATTTAACTTATTTAGAGCCTTTCCTATAAATTTTTTAGTGAATGGTCCATACATGCTATCATTAACTAATAATAATCTATCTATGTTTTTTTTTTTAAATATTTTTTTTATGCCATAAGCATAAGACCCTAGGTCAGAACCAATATTTTTTCTTATCACTAGTGTGATATTCATTTTTTTTAATCTTATTTTGTCTAAATTTCTAATTTTATCTGCAGTTGATATTAATATTATTTTAAATTTTGAAGATAATATTTCTTCTAAATACTCATAAACATATTCATCTATACAGCAATCAGGATCATAGTGTGCAAATATACAAAGATTCATGGTTAGACTAATTTATTCTAACAAAATATATTATAATTTAAATATCAATACTTATACGATTAAACCAAAATTAAATACAAAATTAATTCTTTAAGTTTCCCATTTTATTTTTAAAACCATCAAATATTCCTTTTAGAATAAAGTATAAGTGTTCTTTTTTATTTTTTCTCACTAAAAAAAGATAAAATAAAAAAACAAAAAAATTTCTTATAGAGTCAGTAAACTTCCAATTAAGGCTAAGATTCTTCGACTTTAATAAAAATGCATAGTTTCTGAAATAAAAATAATTTCTTATAGGTGATATTACAAAATGGTTAATACCTAAAAATTTTATAGAATAGTTTCCTATATAATGTTTTATCGAGATTTTATTTAGATTTAAAATTAAATATCCTTTTTTTTTGGCTCTCATACACCATTCTTTATCAAAATAGTCCATAAAAAGTTTATTATTAAGCAATCCTACATTATTAATTATTTTAATTGGGATAAAAGACCCTGAGCTAATTACAAAATCTCCACAGGAATACTCTAAACTCTTATTAGGTTTTTTTATTTTTAGCATTAAAAATTCTAAAGTAAATCCTCCAACCCATTTTTTTGTTACCATATTTTTATATATTGGTGCAAAGACTGCTGCGTTATCAAATTTTTTGTATTTATTAATATAGTGCAACATTTTTTTTGAAAAATTTCGAGGTAGAAAGGTATCTTGATCAAATAAAGCAACCATTTTAAATCCTAATTTTTTAGCTTTAATAATTCCTTTATTTAATCCACCAGTTGCTCCTAGATTTTTTTTATTATTTAAAATTTTTACTTTATTTGATTTAAGATTATTGATATTTATACTTGGACTGTTATTTACAATAATAATATTTTTAAAATTGTAAATTTGCCTTTTTAGATTTTTTTCAAAATTTTTTAAATCAAAATCGTAAAAGACTATTATTGAACAAATATTTTTTAAATTAATATTTTCTTTCATAAATTTGTTGTAAAGCACCATAAACATTTTATAAATATATTATGATTAGTAAATTTAAAAAAAAACCGACTAGAAAAATAATTAATAAATACTTCAAGATTTATATTTTTGATAACTTTTTAGAAAAAAAAATTGCAAAAAAAATTTCAAAATCTTTTTTTCCATATAGCTCGAACATATACTTAAGTTATGAAAATCCAGCAGAACTTAAGAAAACATGTAACGATTGGAACTCATTTCCCAAAGAAGTTTATGAGTTTTATCATTCAGTAAATTCAAATAATTTTTCAGAATGGATAAAAGACTTAACTGATTTGAACATTAATCTTGATATTGGGCTACATGGAGGAGGAATGCACATACATAAAAAAGGAGGATATCTAAATCCACATGTTGATTATTTGCTGCATCCCAAAATTAAACAAATAAGAAAGTATAATTTAATTTTATACATAGATGAAAATTATAAAAAAGAATATGGAGGAAATTTAGGATTTTGGTTAAATAAAAATGGAAAATTAAAACTTGAATACGAAATTGAGCCATTATTCAATAGAATGGTTTTGTTTGATACTGAAAATGTACTACATGGATTAAGCAATAAATTCCAACCAAAAAAAAAATGTTTTAGAAAAAGTTTAGCTGCTTATTATACAATCGAAAAAAACATACAAAATAATAATTTAAGACAGAGGGCGAAATTTTTTCCTAGAGAAAATCAAAAAATAAAAGAATTTGAGGAATTTTCAAAAAAAAGATCTAATAAGTCAAATTTTAAAAAATATTATATAGTAAAGTAAGTTTATTATTAAAACTTAGTTAAAAATTTTTTAATAATGCAAAACTATATTCTTAAAATAAAAATTCTTGGAACAGGAAAAATTTAGTATATTTAACAATTTTACAATTATTAGATTATGAAAAAAAACTTCTTATTTTTTTCCACAGCAGATTATTTTACTGAATATCTCACTAACAAACAGCATGAGGCAAATGAATTATCTAAATTGGGCCATACAATTATTTTTGTTGATAGCATAGGTTTAAGAAAAATTAACTTTCAAAATAAAAAAGATTTATCAAGAATTTTTTTAAAGGTAAAAAATTTTTTTAATCCAGTAAAAAAAATAAAAAAAAATTTTTATGTAATTACGCCTTTAATAATTCCTTTTTTCAAAAGTAATAAAATAATTAAATTTATTAATTATCATCTTTTCGCATTTAAATTTAATTCATTATTATTAGATATTAAAATTCCTGAAAAAAAAATAATTTTATGGTCTTACCATCCATTTGTTAAAGATTTGATTGATATAAAAAAATTTAATAAAATAATTTATCGTTCAGTTGATGACCTTAGATTCCTTCCAGATATTAAAATTAAAGATTATATCAAAACAGAAAACAATTTTGTAAAAGAGTCAAATTTTATTTTTACAACAAATAAGAAACTATTTAATCGATACAAAAAAAAAAATAAAAATGTTTTTTATCATTCAAATGTTGTTGATATAAATTTTTTTAAACCAAAAAATGTTAAAATAAAAAAAAAAATTGCAGTGTATCATGGAGTATTATCAGATTATAAAATTAATCTTAATTTTTTGTATAGAGTCATCAAGAATAATTATGAGACTGAATTTTGGATTGTTGGAGAAGAGAGAGAGAATCAAAATAGTCAAATAATTAAAAAAATTAAAAGATTAAGAAACACAAAATTTTTTGGTTATATACCATATAAAAAAATCCCAACAATATTATCAAGATGCTCCATAGGGCTTTTGCCATTAAAGATAAACAAATATACCGAACATATGTCACCGATGAAGTATTATGAGTATATTTCGTCTGGCCTGTATGTAATTTCTACTAAATTCGAATTCATGAAAAATTTAAAAAAAAACAGTAGAACATTTGTTACAAATGATTTATCTAAATTTTCTCAAAAAATTAAAAAATATAAATTAATAAAAACTGCTAGCATAAAGGAAATACAGAATATTGTTTCTGAAAATACCTACAGGATAAGAACAAAAAAAATATTGAGGATTATAAATGAGAAGTGAAAATATTTTCATAACTGGAGCAGCTGGGTTTATAGGTTCAGCTTTTTTAAGATTTGTATTAAAAAAAAAAAGTTATAAGAAAATTATTGTAATAGATAAGCTTTCCTATTCTGGAAATATTGCAACAATTCAAAATGAAATAAAAAAAAAAAATGTTATTTTTAAAAAACTAGATATAGGGAATAATAATGTTATTAAAAAACTTTTATTTAAGTATAAGCCTATTAATATAGTTAATTTTGCAGCAGAAACCCATGTAGATAATTCAATTAAAAATATCTCAAGTTTTATAGATACAAATATAGTTTCAACCGTAAACTTTTTTTATAATTGTATGAATTACCATAAAAAAATTAACAAAAAAAAATTTAGATTTATTCATATTTCAACTGACGAAGTATATGGATCGCTTTCAAAAAAAGAAAAAAGTTTTTCCGAACTGAGTAATTATTCTCCAAATAATCCATATAGTGCTACAAAAGCCAGTGGCGATCATTTTGCAAGAGCATTATTTAAAACCTTTAAATTTCCCATTATAATTTCAAATTGTTCTAACAATTATGGTCCATACCAACACACAGAAAAGCTTATACCGCTTATTATAAAAAGATGTTTGCAGAAGAGAAAAATTCCAATATATGGAAAAGGGGATAATATAAGAGATTGGCTTCATGTAGATGACCACTGCGCAGCAATATATAAAATATTGAAAGCTGGAATAATTGGTGAAAAATATAATATTGGAGGAACAGAAGAGACAACAAATATAAAAATAGTCAAATCAATATGCAAATATTTTGAGAAATCTTATAATAAGGAATTTCAATATACAGATCTTATAACTTTTGTCGAAGATAGAAAAGGACACGATTTTAGATATTCAATAAATTTTCAAAAAATAAAAAGATTAGGTTGGCATCCAAAAATATCATTAGAAAATGGTTTAAAAGAAACTGTTAGTTGGTATTTAAATAATACAAAATGGTTAAAAACAATATCAAAAAAAAAATAAAAATACTTTTGCTAGGTTCAAATGGACAACTAGGGAGTACCTTTAATGAAGTGTTTAAAAGCAAAAAAGATATTATATTATATTCTTATACAAAAAATAAATTAGATATATTAAATAAAACTAAACTAGAAAAAAAAATAAAATTAATTCGTCCTGATTTTATAATTAATTGTGCTGCTTTTACAAATGTACCACTAGCTGAAAAAAAAAAAAACTTTATGCGATCTAATAAACGAAACTGCAGTAAATAGACTTGGAAATTTAACATATAAATATAAATCATTTCTAATTCATTTCTCAACTGACTTTGTATTTAATGGAAAAAAAAAATTACCTTATGCTGAGAAGGATAGGCCTAATCCCATTAATCACTATGGAATTTCAAAACTAAATGGAGAATTAAAATTAAAATTAACAAAATGTAATTTTATTATATTTAGAGTTTCATGGGTATTCTCTGATAAAGGAAAAAATTTTTTGTTAAAAATATGTGATTTGTTAAGAAATCAAAAAATTATTAAAGTAACAAAAACTGAGATTGGATTTCCTACTTCGTGTAAATCTATTGCTAATTCATTATACTTTTCTATTAATAAATTAAAGTTTTTTAATAGAGAAATTTTTCATTTATCTGGGAATGATTATGTTAGTAGATTTGATTATGTTAAGTATATACTTAAATATTATGGTAAAAAAAAAAAATTAAAGTGTAAAAAAATTATTCCTATTAAAAAAATATTGCATGATAACATCAAGAGGCCAAAAAATTCTTGCTTGGATAGCTTGAAATTTTCTAAATCATTCAATATTAATCTTCCAAATTGGAGGCGTGAGGTAAGATATTACTTAAATAGATTATGAAAAAAAGAATAAATAGAAAAGGAATTATTTTAGCTGGAGGCAGTGGAACAAGAATGTATCCACTCACAAGTGTAGTATGTAAACAGCTATTACCAGTATACGACAAACCAATGATTTATTATCCCTTGAGTGTATTAATGCTAGCTGGGATTAGAGAAATTTTAATAATTTCTACTCCTAAAGATTTAAATAAATTTAAAGATTTATTAGGAGACGGAAAAAAATTTGGCTGCAAGTTTGAATATATTGTTCAGGAAAAACCAAGAGGTCTAGCTGAAGCAATGATTATTTCCAAAGATTTTGTGGATAAACATCCTTCATGTTTAATTTTAGGTGATAACATTTTTTATGGCTCAAACTTAAGGGACAAACTTAATTTAGCCAACAAAACTAAAGGTTGTACTTTATTTGTTTATAGAGTTAAGCAGCCAGAACAATATGGAATAATTAAATTAGGAAAGAAGAATAATATATTAGATATTATAGAAAAACCCAAAAAGTTTGTATCTAATTTTGCTGTAACAGGTATGTATTTTTATGATGAAAAAGCCTTTGAATATTCTAAAAATTTAAAACCTTCTAAAAGAGGTGAATTAGAGATAACAGATTTAAATAAAATTTACCTCAAAAAAAAACAAATTTCTTTTCAAGAACTTACAAGGGGATCGATTTGGTTCGATACAGGAACTTTGGGAGATATTATGAGATGTCAGCAATTAATTAGATCTATAGAGCTAAAAGAAGGTCTAAAAATTTCCTGTCCAGAGGAAGTTGCTCTTCGAATGGGTTATTTGACAAAAAAAAAACTACTTAAATTTGTAAATAATTATCCAGCCAACGATTATAGAAGTTATATTGAAAGTATAATAAATGAAATTAATTAATACAAAAATTAAAGACCTGTTATTAATAAAACCTGATTTATACAAAGACACTAGAGGTTTTTTTTTTGAGAGATATAATCAGAAAAAATATAGTCGAATTTTAAAAAAAAAATTTGTACAAGATAATCACTCAAAATCCTCAAAAAATGTGCTAAGAGGACTTCATTTACAGACCAAACCCTTTGAGCAAGGAAAATTAGTAAGCGTTATAAAAGGTAAGATACTAGATATTGCGGTTGATTTAAGGTTTGACTCAAAAACATTTTGCAAACATCAAAAATTTATACTCTCAGCTTCAAATATGTATCAGTTGTGGATACCAGAAGGATTTGCACATGGCTTTCTATCATTAGAGAAAAATACAGAGGTTATTTACAAAACAACGAATTACTATTCAAAAAAAAACGATATAACAGTAAAGTGGGACGATAGTGATTTAAATATTAATTGGCAAATTAAAAAACCACTCCTTTCAGATAAAGATAAAAATGGGATCACAATTAAAAAGTTTAATGAATTATTTTATAGAAATTAAAAGAGTTTTCATTAACTATAATATTTGGGTATCAGTTGGTTTTTTAGATATTAAAAAAAGATATAGAAGATCAGTGCTCGGCCCGTTCTGGGTTACATTAAGTACATTAATTATTTCTTTTAGCTTAAGTTTTATATACTCAAAAATTTTTAAATTAGATTTTTTTGAATACTTCAATTATTTGATTGTTGGGTTTTCTATTTGGAGCTTTGTCTCAACGATAATAACAGAAAGTGCAAATGTTTTTAATGAAAATGAGGGGTATATTAAAAATTTAAATATTTCTTTACAAAATTATATTTTCAAAGTTGTATTTAGAAACCTAATTCTTTTTACACATAATCTAATAATTATTATTCCATTATTTTTTTACACTTCCACAAATTATTTTGAAGGATTTTTTTTTATGGTATTTGCTATAATTTTATATTTTTTATTTTTTATAAATGTTTCATATTTTTTAGGTATTATATGTGTAAGATTTAAAGATGTGGTTTTTATAATTATTAACTTAATTCAACTTATTTTTTTTGTTACCCCGATATTATGGAAAAAAGAACAGTTTGGAGACAAACAATTTATTATAGATTATAATCCTTTCTATCATTTGGTAGAGATTTTTAGAGGGCCATATTATGATCAGATTAATGTAATTTCATATTATGTTGTTGCTATTTTAATTCTTGTTTTATTTTTAGTAAATTCAATATTACATAATAAATTCAATCATAAAATTGTTTATTGGACCTAGATGTCAAAAATTTATATTGAAAATTTAGATATAAACTTTCCTTTATATACTGATGAAGAAAAAAATTTAAAAAAGAAAATATTTTTTAAATTTTTTAAAAACAAAAAAACTGACAAATTTTTCCCAGCATTAAAAAATATAAATTTAAAAATAAATAGTGGTGAGAAAGTTGGGCTAGTTGGAGACAATGGAAGTGGAAAAACTACATTGCTTAGGTCAATTTTGGGATGTTATAAAAATCCTGATGCAAAAGTTTTTATAGAAGGCAAAATAAAATCACTAATAGATTTAAATATAGGAATGGATGAAGAGGCAACCGGCTATGAAAATATTTTTGTAAAATTATTCTTTGAAGGTTTAAAAAAGCATGATATTCTAACGAAATTAGCGGATATAATCGAATTTTCTGAACTAGAAGATTTTATTTATCATCCAATTAAGACATACTCAAGTGGCATGAAGCTTAGATTGGCATTCTCCATTATATCAGTAATTAAATCTGACATTATATTAATGGATGAATGGCTTAGTGTTGGAGATGAAAATTTTTCTAAAAAAGCTAACTTAAAAATGAATGAAATGTTAGATAATAGTAAAATACTTATTCTAGCAAGTCATAACAAAGAATTAATTCAAAAAGTTTGTAACAGAATTATATTTTTAAACGATGGTAAAATCGTAGCAGATGAAAAAATTAAATAGTTTCATTTCTTTAAAAATAAGAAAGCTAATATTAATTTTTATAGAACTACTAGGTTATAGAAAAATTAATAAAAATATAAATTTAATTAAAAAACATTATAATTTAGCTTTTATTGAGAGAAAGATTCAAAATAAAAAAAAGTTAATCAAACTAATTAAATTTGTAAGTGAAAATAATAAATTTTATCAAAATTTTTTTAAAAAAAATAATGTTAAAATTTCAAAAATTGAAAGAGATTTAAAATACTTTTATGAAGTGCCAGTTCTTGATAAAAATTATATTATAAATAACTATTCAGAATACATCGAAAGCTTTAAAGATAAAAAAAAATTTAAGGTAAACACATCAGGATCTACAGGTAAAAGTTTTGAATATTTCATTGATGAAAATTTAAAAGATCGTTCAACAGCAATTACTGCTTACTCTAGGTTTAAAATTGGTAAGACTTTTTTAGATAAAGAGCTTCATTTTGCTAGTGATTTTGGACAAGTAAAAAATATTTTTTTTTCAATTGAAAATTTTAAAAATAAGTTGCTTAACAGAAAAAATATTTTCTATAAATTTTTTGACGAAAATCTACTATTTGAATTTGAAAAAATGAATAGTTTATTTAGGCCAAAACTTGTTCACGCCCAACCATCAATATTAAATTTTATAGCAAATGAGTCAAAAAAAAATAACAAAAAAATTCAATTTGATATTTTTGAATCAAGTGGTGAATTACTTAGCAAATCTTATAAAAACAACATTAACAAAACTTTTAATTGTCTGATTATAAACAGATATGGATTAGCAGAATTTGGAGTAATTGCTTACCAATTAAACCCACTCTATGAAGATTTAAAAATTTTTGATAGTTCATTTTGGGTTGAAAGCGATAGCGAGAATAGAATTATAGTAACAGATTTAGAAAATTATTTTTCACCACTTATCAGATATTGCACAGGTGATTTAGGTGATATAGAAAAAAAAGATGATGGAGTTTATATTGTTAACATTATTGGAAGGCAGCATCATAATTTAAATTATAATGGAAAAATTTTAAGTACAAATTACCTCATGGATACATTTGAGTATGTGATAGGTAATATTTTAGATTTTCAAATACATTTAAAGAATAACAAATACTTGCTCAATTTAGTTTTAAAAGACCCAAAAAAAAAAATAGAAACGGAGAATAGAATAAATCAGCTTTTCCCTAATTTATTTGATATAAATTCAATTGATTATAGAGATTTAGAGTTATCAGGAAGTAGAAATAAATTTTCTTTTTTAATTAAATAATGATTTACTTATATAATAAAAAAAATGAAGAAACTTTTTTAATATTTAATGCTTTAGTTAGAAGTTTCACAAAATCTCAGGTTACACTTTTTAGTAATAAATTTGAAATTCAATTAGATAAAATTAAGATTTTAGTCATATCAAGTTGTGATGATAACATTGTAGAAATAATTGATATTATTAAAAATAATAAAATTAAAGTTCTTATTTTTGGCAAACTAAATAAAAATATAATTAACATATTAAAATTAGAGGGCGTAGAAATTATTGATGAAAATTTTCACTATGACCATAAAATAAAAAAAGCGAAAAAAAATCAACCATCAGAGTCTAATTTATTTATTAAATATAAACGTTCTAAAATTTTAGATGTAGAAGAATTTTTAACAAGACCTCTAGTTAGATATGATTTTGAAGATGAATGGAACAACCATAATTATGGAGAAATTAGAACAACACAAGATTTTTGGTCCATATCACAAAATGTGATTATAAGAGATAATTTAGAATTAGCTTATATTTATGATACAGCAATTAATAAAAAAATTTGCTCATTTATTGCTTTTTGGGAAAATAAAAACCAGATTTTGTGGGTAAATAGAGAAGCATCATTAATTGACTCCCATGAATGGAGAATTATAGAGTGTTTTATTTGTAATATTGGTGGGAAAAATTTTAATGCTCTACCACTTATAAATGAAGTTCCATTTGGGTTTGATTCATGCAGCACCATGCGTTTAGATTGTGACGAAGATATTAAATCTTCAAAAAATTTGGATTTATTTTATAATTCAAAAAAAATTCCATTGTCCTTTGCGCTAGTTGGATCCAAATTAGATTTAAAAAATTTGAACTTTTTAAAGAATTTAAAATCACCAAAGCATTTTTTATCACATTCATTTTTACATAAAGAGCACTGGGGTGGTTCAGAAGAGACATGCGCAGAAGAGTTATGCAAAAATCATGAACTAATAAAAGAAGAATTTGGTATTGAGCTTAAATTTGCAGTCTCACCCTTTCATCAATCTCCAAGTTTTTTATTTAAAGTATTAGAGCAAAATAAATATAAAGGATTTATTTCTGGTATTATAAACTGTTATCCGGAAATGATGATATCAAGAGGTGGAATAATAGATCAAAAAAATAATTTAATTTCTCACTCTCAGCAATGCATGCTACATGGAGATTGTATTGCAGGTAACCAAACAGAATTAATAGACAACTATAAGCATTCAGCAAAATTATCCACATACTCACGTTCTATATTTGGCTATTTAGATCACCCGTTTTCAGATAGATATCAATATGGATGGTCATCTGAAAAATTTAGAATATTGTGCCACAGTTATTTGATTGATTTTTTAAAAAAAAAAAGAAATTTATTTCTTAGTGAGGAAGATGCTTTAAATTTTATCTATAATAAAAATAATATAAGCATAGTGAAAACAAAAGGAAAATTTTTAATTAACAAAAACTCCTATGAGCCACTAAGTTATAAAGTTGAATATCTTAAAAAAGAATTCGAACTTAGTAAAAGTTTAATAATTAATGATTAAATAATTAAAGTATAGTTTATGAACAGTAAAAATATACTTCATGTTACAAAAAAATTTGAAAGTGATGTTTATGGTGGCATAGAGAGTGTTGTTGATAGTCTATGTAAAAACCTAAAAAAAAAAAATATTAAATCTTCTGTATATACCATTATGAACATTAAAGTAAAAAAAAGGAATTACAATATTTTTAGCTCAAAAAAAAATTTTGAGGTATTTTCTACTCCATTTTCAATAAGCGCTTTTTATGATTTTTATAAAATTTCAAAAAACTATGATTTGATAATTTTTCATTTTCCTTGGCCTTTTATGGATATTTTATCTTTATTAATACCGAAAAAAAAAATTTTTATTTTTTATCATGCAGATATTATTAATAAAAATATTCTTTACTTTTTTTATTTGCCACTTAAAAAATATTTTTTTTCACGCAGTAAAAAAATTATTTGCACCTCTAAAAATCTTCTTAAAACAAGTACTTTTTTAAAGTCTTACAGGCACAAAACAGTTATATTGCCAATAGGTATTAATAAAAAAAAACCTAGCGCTCTGTCTAAAAACTTTAGTATACTTAAAAAAAAAAAATATTTCATCTTTGTTGGAAACCTTAGAGATTACAAGGGAATTTTTTTTTTAATCGAAATTTTTAAAAAAATAAATGATGCAAATCTTTTGATTTTGGGAGATGGAAAAGACAGAATTAAATTAATAAAACATATTAAGAATTTAAAGAATGTTTATTATTATTCAAAGTTTTCTGAGAGTGAAAAAATAAGTTGTATTAAAAATTCAAAGGCTTTGATTCTCCCTTCTCTAGATAGACGAGAAGCATTCGGCATTGTCCTTTTGGAAGCTGCATCATTAAAAGTTCCAATGTTATCAACAAAACTTGGAACTGGCACAACATTTATCAATAAACATAATATTACTGGATTTACATTCGATCCCGATAATCAATCTGATATTACGAAGTATATAAAGCTTCTAAATAAAAAAAGCTCTTTAAGTTCAAAGATGGGAAATAATGCTTACTTAAGATTTAATAGATATTTTAAATTAGATAAAATGATTAATAAATTTAATCAAATCATCTCAGATTGATAAGTTTAATAAGAAAAAATTTTATTTCTTAGAAAAAAAAATAAAATAAAAAAAACAATAAAGAAAAAAATACTTATATTATTATTTCCAAAAATGTTTACTATTAATCCAAAAAAATTAAAAAACATATTAAAGCAACATATGATTAGGAGAATATTATTGTTCTTTACACTCAACTTATCTTTTAAAATATAGTGTATGTGATCTCTGCCTGGTTTAAATACTTTTTTGCTGTAAATTAATCTATTAATATTTACACATAAAAATTCATATACAAAAAAAGCAATAATCCAAATAACTAACGATGGTTGAATTTTTTCAACATTATATAAGTAAACACAACTAAAAGAACAAATAAAGCCCAACAGATTGCTCCCTGAGTCTCCAAGAAATATTTTATTTCCTTTTAAAAAATTTAAGTTGAAAAATGCGAATAAAATAAGAGAGATAATTAAAAAAATAAAAAAATCAATACCTTCTCCTGAACCGAATAAAATAACTAGTAGCAACATAAATAATAAAGAAATAGCAGCATTTAGCGCTAAAATTCCATCCATACCATCGGAGTAGTTAAAGGAATTAACAATCAACATACAGCATAAAAAAGTAAATATTTTTGCAAATGAGCCAAGTTCAATTATGCCAATATATGAATAAATACCTATGTCTCGTAAAAACAAACCTTGTTCAATCAAAAAAAATATAGGTATTGCTTGAGTTAAAATCTTTACACCTGGTGTTAACGTGTATTTATCGTCAATAAAACCTGCAAGCATAATTAATACTCCATAAGAAAGTATTTGATTCAGATAGTTATTCTCAAAATCAGACACGAAAATAATAAATAATGTTACAAAAGACAAAATTAATCCCCCTGTATAAGGAGTTGGAAAATCATGCATTTTTCTTTGATGGGGGTAATCTAATAGATAATATTTTTTTGAAATTTTTATAATTACTAATGTAATAAAAATTTGATATAATATTAATAAGGAAATTTTTGTAATCATATTGTATTTAAAATTCTTAACTAAAAAGTAAATTTAAGTTACTTTAATTATTTAATTAAAACAAATATAAAACAATAATAATTTTTTTAAATTCAAAACGATTAAAAGTGAAAAAAAACATAATAATAGTAACAGGGGGTGCAGGCTTTATTGGTTCAAATTTAATAGACAGACTATCTAAAATTAAAAAATATAAAATATATAGTCTAGATAATTACAGTTCAGGCTCCAAAAAAAATCATGTTAATAAAAAAAATATTATTTATTTAAAAGGTGATACAAAAAATATTGAAAAATTTTTTCAAAAAAAAGTAAAAAAAATTAAGAATATCTTTCATTTTGGTGAGTTTTCTAGAATTTATCAGAGCTTTAAAAATTTTGATAAATGTTTAGATTCAAATTTAATTGGATCTAAGGCTGTATTTAATTTTTGTTTAAAATATAAAATAAAATTAATTTATTCAGCAACTTCTGCAAGTATTGGAAATAATGGAGAGGACAAAAACTTATCTCCTTATGCATTCTCAAAAGCAAAAAATTTAGAATTATTAGAAAATTTAAGAAAATGGTTTAATTTCAAATTTGAAATAATTTATTTTTAT
>MDTG01026296.1_pt1 | contig 13924 bp, 14 predicted proteins | sample 811421 | NCBI WGS metagenome assembly MDTG01 (sample SAMN05326645, study PRJNA326480) | marine metagenome | isolation source: seawater | place: Pacific Ocean: South East | collected 2011 | reverse complement strand
TACCCTGACCCACCAACGATACCTACATTAATCAAACTAAATCTCCTCTTTAAATATTAAAATTCGATTTCTAACGTTATGATATCTTATCAGCAGCCTTGTTATTTTTTGAAATTGCCAAAAGAGGCATCATTACCAAGTTTTTTACATGAGAGAGCTATTAAAATGTACGAGTGGGCCAAAGCTTTTCACATAATCTCGATGACCACATGGTTCGCAGCACTCTTTTATCTTCCTCGATTATTTGTTTATCACGCGATAGCGCAAGATAGGACAAGTATCGAACGCTTCAAAATAATGCAATCAAAACTCTATCATGGCATAGCAAATCCATCCATGTTAGCAACAATGTTGTTTGGTTTATGGTTATTCTCATTGTCCCCAACGTATTACTTGGGTCAAGTTTGGTTTCAAATTAAATTGTTCATGGTTGCTTTAGTGGTAATTTACCATTTTGTATGCTTGAGATATATGCTTGTTTTTAGCGCAGATGCTAACCTCAAGTCTCATTTATACTTTAGAATATTCAACGAGATTCCAGCTCTTTTTCTTGTCTCGATAGTGATCTTGGCAGTAGTACGGCCATTTCAATAGTGTAGAACCCATCATCCAATCATTTTAGTCAAACGAATACAATAATCCTTTCATGATCAAAATCTAAGGTCCAACTCACAACGTACACCGGTGTAATGATAAATGGAGCTCTTCTTTGATTGACTCAATCTAAAAAATCTGTAACAAACTTAATTATGATTAATAACACAACCCGATCAAGCACACTCTTTGAAAACGCAAAAAAACGTATTCCGGGTGGCGTAAACTCACCGGTAAGAGCATTCAAGGCGGTTGGTGGAACTCCAGTTTTCTTTAAAAGCGCGAAAGGCGCGTATATGTTTGATGAAGACGGAAGACGCTTTATCGATTTTGTCCTCTCTTGGGGCCCTATGCTACTTGGTCATGGCCATCCTGTTGTGATTGACGCGGTCAAGAAACAGCTTGATCGAGCGACCACATTCGGTGCCCCCACTGCATTGGAGGTAAACTTAGCAGATTACATTTGTAGCCTTCTACCCGGCATAGATATGATAAGAATGGTAAATTCTGGCACAGAAGCAACCATGAGTGCTGTCCGTTTAGCTAGAGGGTTTACCGGTCGTGATAAAATAATTAAGTTTGAAGGTTGTTATCATGGACATTCGGATTCTTTGCTTGTAAAGGCAGGATCAGGTGCATTAACACTAGGTGTCCCTAGCTCCCCTGGTGTTCCAGAGTGTTTAGCTAACCAAACCATTACACTTAACTATAACGACATTAATCAAGTTCAACAAGTAATGGAGCAAATTGGTTCGGAAGTTGCGGCTATCATCGTTGAACCCGTGGTAGGTAATATGAATTGCGTACCGCCAATCTCAGGTTTCCTGAATGCACTACGAGAATGCTGCACCTCCACAGGTGCGCTTCTGATATTTGATGAGGTAATGACCGGTTTCCGAATAAATCCGATTGGCGCCATCGGAGAGTACGGCATTCAACCAGATATTATTTGTCTTGGCAAAGTAATAGGGGGAGGATTACCCGTAGGAGCGTTTGGGGGTAGCAGAAGGGTAATGGAACAAATCGCTCCCAGTGGTCCAATCTATCAAGCTGGCACACTAGCTGGAAATCCAATAGCTATGGCATCCGGATTAGCGACCCTTAAGCTGATATCGGAACCGAATTTCTTCACCCCAGTGTCCGATCTGACCACTAAACTTGTCGATGGAATCGTTGATCGAGCTCGCGATGCTAACATTCCAATGACTAGTAATCATGTTGGAACCATGTGGGGTATCTTTTTTTCGCACGAAAAAAAGATAACTAACTACAAGCACGTGATAAGCTGTGATACTCATCGCTTCGCAAATTTTTTTCACGGCATGCTCTCTGAGGGTGTTTATCTTGCACCAGCATCTTTTGAAGCCGGATTTATGTCTTCTGCTCACAGCGAGCAAGATATAGAATATACCTTGGATGCTGCGGAGAGAGTATTCAGCAAACTTTGAGTGACAAAGTTAAAACAACTATGTCCACCAAAGAATTAAAAAGATGCCTGTATGGTTGTTGAGCCGTTAAAACCCTTCATTGAACCGAGACATTGGAGAAATAGAGGACCCAAAAATTGATAAGACAAGCATTTCATCGCGGCCACTTCCCATATTCAAGGATGAGAAGATTACGCTCTTCTTCCTTAATTCGACACCTAGCCGCAGAAACCAACATTAATGTACGTAATCTCATTCTGCCGCTTTTTGTAGTTGAGGGATTTAATCAACGTCAAGCCGTAGAATCTATGCCCGGGGTAAAGCGACTATCAATCGATTATTTAATAGATGAGGTGATAGAAGCGGAATCTCTAGGTATATCAGCAGTTGTCTTATTTCCCATGATTGAAAAATCACGGAAAACCCTCACTGCAGAGGAATCATATAATGAAAATGGTCTCATTCAGACCGCAATACGCAAACTAAAATCTGCTGCACCGAAAATCGCAATCATAGCAGATGTTGCTTTGGACCCATACACTATCCACGGCCATGACGGTATCATAGATGACACGGGCAAATACGTTCTAAACGATATCACAAACGAAATTTTAGTAAAACAAGCTCTCTCACTTGCTCACGCTGGAGCAGATATTGTTGCTCCATCAGATATGATGGACGGCCGAATTGGAATCATTCGAGAAAGCTTAGAGGAAGTAGGATTGGTGAATACCATTATTATGGCCTATGCAGCCAAATACGCCTCTGCTTACTATGGTCCATTCAGAGATGCTATTGGCTCCGCCGCAAGCCAAAGCGGAATTGATAAGAGTAGCTATCAAATGGATTCAAGGAATGTTAAGGAAGCTCTTCATGAATGCGCTTTGGATTTATCAGAGGGCGCCGATATGCTGCTCATAAAACCGGGAATGCCATACCTTGATGTTTTAAAGAGTGTTGTCGATGAATTTGCAGTCCCCACTTTTGCCTTTCAAGTAAGTGGTGAATACGCGATGCATTTTGCAGCCTTCGACAACAATTGGTTGTCAAAAGAACAAATAATCTTAGAATCGTTAATTGCGTTCAAGCGTGCTGGAGCAACTGGAATACTGACCTATTTTGCGAAAGAAGCCGCACATTTACTATCGAAATCTACATAAACTAATTTAAATAAAAATCGTTCAACCTCAGTTCAACACAAGCACCAACACCATGAACCAACATCTTGCTATACAACAATATGTGAACAAAACGATACGCCAAAACTTCTCATGAGGCTATCTTAATGGACAACTGCGTCCAACTCTTGCTAAACAAACTGCCCTTTTTGAAAGGTGCGATAATGATAGTGGCAGATGAAAATTGGCAAAATGTAGATTGGCATTCCATCAAGATTCCTGAACAGAGAAATATGCGAGTTTTTAGTAACCGATTCGACATAGTGGGAAATGTAAATAACTCGGGAATTGAATGTATCTTTTGCGACTTTGATTTCTCACAAATACCAGAAAATAGCCTAGACCACATAATTTTTCGCGTTTCAAAAGAAAAAGCAATAACACAACATACGATTAATAACGCACCACGATTACTTAAGAAAGGAGCTTCCTTACTTATTTCCGGACAAAAAAAAGATGGTATAAAAACCTACATTAAGCTCTCTCAAAAACTTCTCGCTGATACTTCGAAAATACAAAAATTTGGCATTGATTACATTGCATCAATCGCATGCAGGAGTATTGTCAGGAACGAAGCTCAAGAAAATGAGTACAATGAGATGAGGAAAATAGTTCACACAGACGACAGTCAATTTTTTAGCAAACCCGGGATTTTTGGTTGGCGCAAAATTGATCAAGGGAGTAAATTTTTATGTGAGCATCTAGAGCTTTTCTTTGAGACGTATGATTTCGTGCCGAGTACACTCCTCGATCTTGGATGTGGCTATGGTTATGTAGCTTGCGAAGCAAGACGATTCAAGTTCTTAAACATCTTCGCAACCGATAATAATGCAGCCGCCATCGCTGCATGTAAACTTAACTTTAACCATTACGGTCTTCGTAAGGCCAATGTCATGGCAACTGACGCAGGACAAAGAATTTCAGAAAATTTTGACGCAATTTTATGTAACCCGCCCATACATATAGGCTTTCGGGTCGATTTAGCACTAATCAGAAAATTTTTAATTAGCACAAGATGCCTTCTAACAAAAAGTGGAAAAGCACTATATGTAGTTGATGTGAGCACTCCAATTGAGTCTCTCGCTATGAATAATTTTTCGCGCGTTCACACTCTGAGCAAAAATAAACAATTCAAGCTAATTTTATTGAGTCAATGAAAAAGAAAAGCCAAATGATCACAAACATTGTCGCCTGATCGAAAAGCTCCAGAAAAATTATATCCGACCTGAAATATATCGCTGAAAGTTTCAGAATACCCTTCCATTAATTCCGAAATTAAGAAATTTCGCCCGCAAAATAGGAATAAGATCTAAACTACACAAACCAAGGTTACGACCTAACTTTAAAACAATATTCTGGGATGAAAATAACGCTGGAAGATTGCCCGTAAATTCGGCGATAAGATGCTGCTCAAATAATCGATCTTTACGGTATTTATCCAGCACAGAGACACTTCCGAAGTCTGTATTCGCACTAGATGCAGAAGCTATCACCTCAGCAAGTCCATTAGCGTCTCTTAATGATAAATTCAAACCTTGACCCGCCACAGGGTGCAAACTATGTGCAACATTGCCTAGCAACACCACTCTGGCACGAATAATTTCTTCCGCAAAACTAGTTGTAAGCGCAAAGCTCGTCCGAGCGCTGACGTCTGTAAATATGCCACTACGATAACCAAATTGCGCTTGCAATTCATCTAGAAACAAGACATCGGTTGCTTGTTCCAATTGTAAAGCAAATTCTGATGGCTGCGTCCAGACTAGCGACACCTTAGGTTGGCCCAAACTCGTTGGTAGTGGAAGCATCGCCAACACCCCCGATTGTGTAAAACGCTCATATGCGATTCCCTTGTGTTTTCGGTCAAGAGTGACACTAGCAACAATCGCTTTTTGTCCAAGGTCCGTGGAATTCACCCAAAACCCAAGTTGTGAAGCTGTTTTTGAACATACGCCGTCGGCTATCACAAGTAGTTTAGCGACGATAACTGTATTATTTTTGCTTGTAGTAAGTCTAACTTGATCCTTCTCTATTAACGTGTCTATAACCTCGGTGGAGTACCATATTTGAATCTTCTTGTGGGTCACGTTTTCTCTTAAGCTATCGCTCAGCCATCGCCCCTCGACAACATATCCCAACGGATCCTCATCATCAGAAGACCGATTTAAACGAGCTATACCCGGATGACCTTTATCGCTCACATGAATGGATTCAATTGGTGCCGATGACTTCTCTAGGGCAGCCCAAATACCGGCGGTCTTTAGTATATTTTTACTGTCTCTGGATAACGCAATTCCCCTAATATCCGAGTCAGCAACGGCTGTTTTGTTAGATGAGATCAATTTATTTGACTCTAACACCAAAATTCTTACATTTGGCTCTTTTCTTTTCAACAAAAGCGCAAAGCTCGCCCCCACCAGGCCAGCACCCACAATGACCACATCAAAAGCACAGTCTCGTGACATTACACCGCACCAAACGTTAAATTCAAATCATTAATTTCTCTATTTCAACTCGACACTTGGGGACATTCTCATTCAAGTGCTCACAGCCGTCCCGCGTTAAAACCACATTATCTTCTATTCGCACTGATATACCTCTCCATTTTTCTTCCACACTCAAATTATCAGGGGCGATGTATATTCCGGGCTCAACAGTTACAACCATACCCGCCTCATAATCGCGCCAAATCTGATCAAGTCTATAATCTCCGACATCATGCACATCCATTCCTAGCCAGTGTCCAGATTGATGCATATAAAAATCTCGATAGGACCCTCTACCAATTAAATCATCAACGTCTCCAGAAAGAATCCCCAAATCGACTAAACCTTGCGTAATGGTTTTAATGGTCACATTATTCGCTGTGTTGTATGGTTTTCCAGGAGCTATAGATTTTATGGCCTCAGCTTGAGCCTCTAAAACAACTTCATATATCGATGCTTGGGGTCTGGTAAATCGACCATTCACGGGAAATGTGCGCGTAATGTCAGCACAATAATTGTAATATTCACACCCAGCATCAACCAAAACCAAATCTCCGTCTGCCAGTAAATCTTGATTCTTTATGTAATGCAAAACACAAGAGTTCTTGCCACCGCCGACAATCGTTGTGTAAGCAGGACATGTTGCTCCCTGATAAAGAAATTCGTGCTCAATTTCAGCTTGTAATTGATACTCGTACATTCCTGGCCGAACAACTCGCATAGCACGCCTGTGTGCGCTGGCTGTAATAGCTGCAGCATTCCTCATTATTTTGAGCTCCACAGAAGTTTTTATCAAACGCATTTCATTGACAAAGTGGTCAATATCGATAAATTCACCCGGAGGGATCGCTCCTCTCCGCCTCCGAGCCCTAATTTCATTGACCCATCCCATCAACCGATTATCAAATTCGGTATCCTTGCCAATTCCATAATATACTCGATCTTTCCCTTCCAGCATTCCGGGTAATATGTCGTCAATATCGGTAATCGGGAACGCGTCATCAGCCTCAAAATGATCACAAGCGCCCGAAGGGCCGTACAGGAACCCGTCCCAAATTTCACGCATTTGGTCCTTTTCCTGACAAAATATTACGAATTGACCTTGTGATCTACTCGGTATGAGTACCAAAACAGATTGAGGTTCAGGAAACCCACTCAAATAACTAAACGTTGTGTCCTGTTTATAGGGGTAAAAGGTATCTTTTGAGCGCACCCGCACAGGAGCACTCGCAACAATCGCGATACTGTTTGGCTCCATCATATTGATCAGACCTGACCGCCTACTGGCATACTCTCTTTTCGTAATCACGCTAACCTCACTATTCTCAAAAAAAATATCCTGACAAGTTATCTCAATCACTTCGATGCAAATCAGAGTAGATAACTTGAACCAGGATTCGAACGTGTTCCAAAAGATATTCAAAGTCACTCTCACCGTCAGGCTCTGCATCTGACGACACATTTGCAACCTCAGCAAGATCTTTTAAAGCTTCAATCGTGTCTTCGGTTGTCTCAAATTGTCCATCCCAAACGTCAGCAAGTCCCGACAAGAAATGCCTGCACCACTCTGCTATTGCATTTAATCTAGCATCTAAAGCCGCACTCTCGGCAGGTAAAAGAGGTTGAAATCCGTAATTTAAGTCCCTCAAATCACTATCTACAACATTCATATACCCAGAAAGAAACTTTTGTAAAACTTCCGTCTGTTCTGAGGACAAAAACAGCCACTCTTCTAATTTCTCAAAAACTAGTAACTCATCAATTCCCCCTTTTATTAATATTCCACACACAAAACCATGGAACATGCTTGGAGTCGCATCTAAATTCAAATCTAAGAACAGAGTTTCAAGGCTGTCAAAGGATAAATCGTGTATCGAATGTTCCATGAAAAGAATTATATCACTGAGGTTATAATCGCACGATGGTTTATCGTGAGCAAATAATTGACCCTAATGACTGCAATGAATATAGTGAGGAGAATTTAAGAAAGTTTTTAATACTTAGGCAGTGCGATGAATACACCTGAAAATTTTGAAGAAAAGCTGGACAGGTTAATAGAACTATGCCAGCAACTTAAAGCCGAAAATAAGGCATTGAGAGAACGCGAAGCGGGTCTAGTTGGAGAAAGGGGACAACTGTTAGAAAAAAACGAATTGGCTAGACAGAAGATACAAACCATGATTAATCGCCTTAAAAATATGAGTACAGAGCAATAATGAAAAACATTTCTCTCAAAGTAAGGATTTTAGACAAAGACTACCAAGTCAACTGTCTACCAAAAGAGCGAGAGGCCCTGGAAGCCTCAGCGAAACTACTGAATGAAAAAATGGAAGAGATCCGAAATCGATCTAATATAATTGGTTTAGAGCGCATTGCTGTCATGGCGGCGCTCAATTTAAGCCACGATTTAATCCGAACTCGAGACTCTGCCAAAGTTAATGCCGAAGCATCGCAACGATTAGCATCAGTTGATAGTAAGCTCGAGTCAATACTCTTTGAATTTGATACCTCAACGTAGATGTTTTTTTAGTAGCTCTGATACAATACTATTCCTGGAGTGTGCGCCAGCCGAGAAGTCCCTGAGCCGATAATTTTGCTATGGCTTCTCTTTGTCAAAGCTGTTGAGCAGTTCCGTACGTCGGAAAGCCTGATGCGATGCAAGAGTCGCCGACTTGAACCCTTCGGTTCAAGGCCACGTCGGCAGCGGCACTCTGGGTTCTTAAACGAGGAACGATGTTTTTGACGTTAACCAAACAGCGCAAAACCCTACGCTCTAGACGGATGGCTCTCTCTCCCGCATGTCAAGCTCTAACCGCCGCAAATGTTGCAAAAATTCTCTCTGAACAACCAATTTTCCAAAAGTCGCTACGCATTGCGGCTTATTTCTCTTGCAACGGCGAGGTAGACTTGCAAATCCTTATAAAGCAACAAACAAAACTTCGCAAAAAGTGGTTTATGCCAGTTTTAAAGATCGACGAAAAGTCGCTTGGATTTAGTCGCTATGATAAAAATAGTTCTTTATATTTAAACTCGTATGGCATTTCAGAGCCCTTTAACCCTGACAATAAAATTTTAAAAGCTTCCGATATGGATTTAATCCTTTTACCGCTCGTTGGATTTGATCGCCTCGGCAATCGAATTGGAATGGGCGGTGGCTACTATGACAGAGCTCTAAAAAACTGCTCACTAAAACAAGATAAAGGACCATTTTTACTCGGAATAGCGCATAGTTGTCAGGAATGTAAACATATTGATGCTCAACCCTGGGATATACGTTTACACATGGTAATCACAGAATCAGAGGTTATATGCGTAAAACAAAAATAATATGTACCATAGGGCCGGTCTCTAACTCCAGTAAAATGCTGAGAAAACTAGCCAAAGCTGGTATGAATATTGCGCGGCTTAACATGTCCCATGGTAGCCACGACTCACACGCAGAAGTTATAAAATCAATCCGAGAACTGAACACAACTTTAGAACAACCGATTGCAGTAATGCTCGACACCCAAGGTCCCGAAATCCGAACAGGAGACCGCACTAATGACCTTCATCTCAAAACGGGAGACGTAATATCTATCGTTGTTCGAGGTAGCGAAGACGTTGAGTCGACATCCATCTTAGTTAACTATGAAGATTTAGTTAAAGACATGAATAGGGGGGACATTATTACCGTTGACAACGGATTAATAAATCTGAAAGTACTAAGTAAAGAAACAAGGTCAATGCGTTGTGAAGTTATTGACGGCGGAACTCTCAAGAGCAAACGCCATGTAAATCTTCCAGGAATTCGCATAAATCTACCTGCCATTACTGAAAAAGACCGCCGCGATATCGAATTTGCCGTAGCTCAAAATGTTGATTTTATCGCATTATCATTTGTTCGAAAGGCGAGTGACGTGTCGGAGCTGCGATCACTTCTGGGTAACCAATCAAAGGACATAAAAGTTATTGCGAAACTCGAGGATCAAGAGGCCATCACAAATATGGTAGAAATCGCGGAAAATGCGGATGGAATAATGGTTGCAAGGGGCGATCTTGGCGCAGAAATTAGGCTTGAAGTGCTTCCTCGAATTCAGCGCCGAATTATTCGCACTTGTGCAGAAATGGGCAAACGTGTGATTGTCGCTACACATATGCTTGAATCAATGATTGAAAAACCCATTCCCACACGCGCCGAAGTTACTGATGTCGCCAACGCCGTTTATGAGGAAGTAGATGCCATAATGCTATCTGGGGAGACAACTGTTGGTAAATTCCCTGTTCGTTGTGTAGAAATTCTGAATAAAATTGCATGCTCGACGGAAAGTAGTCGGGGGCTATGTTTTACAAATAATCTGATTCTTGAAAATGAAAAACAACATGTCGCGCAGGCCGCTGTACATTTAGCCGAATCGATCCAAGCAGCAGCTATCCTGGTTCCAACCCGCCTTGGACGCATGGCAAATTGGGTCACTAACTGTCATCCGCAAAAGTCTATAATTTGTGCGTTTACCAACGATAATCGAATCGCGCGACAATTAGTGTTAAATCGAAATGTACTTAGTTACTTAATCAATTTTGACGAAAATCCTGAGATAACACTTGCCAAATCTGCACAAATAATGCTCGCCAGCGGCAAATTTTCTTCAAATCAAAAAGTCGTTGTGATTTCTGATACATTAGCTGGGAGAGGAATTGAAGCCATACAAATCAGAGAGGTTGGTGATTTGGTCCAAGTGAAGGATGAAGAAGCCCCAACGCTCTGTCAGTCTGGATTACCTAAAAATAACTTGTAACAATTGTTGTGTGTCTCAACTACATATCGGTATTGCAAACTGTCGAGAAACACTCCAATTTCGTCTCTTTGATTGTCCAACGCCTGTAAAGCCACCAAGACTCTACCAAATGCGGAGCCGTGATTCCTGTAATGAAACAATGAAATATTCCAACGGTCACCTAATATATTCAAAAAGTTAAGTAGTGCTCCTGGACGTTCAGGAAAGTCAAATCGGTACACTTGCTCTTCGGATACCTTCGGTGCTCTTCCACCAACCATGTGTCTTATATGTAGTTTGGCCATCTCATTATCCGTCATATCCTCGACACAATAGTTCTGCGATATTAAATCCTGAATAAGTTCTAACCGATCTGGGTCACCCGAAACCTGAACACCCACAAAAATTTGCGCCGCCTCACTGCTGCTGTACCGATAGTTGAACTCAGTAATATTTCGCAGTTTTAATGATTGACAGAAATTTTTGAAACTTCCGGGTTGCTCTTTAATAGTGACCGCAATAATAGCTTCCCTTTTCTCGCCTGTTTGTGTTCTCTCCGAAATGTAGCGAAGACGGTCGAAATCTATATTGGCTCCACACTGCACGGCAAGCAAAGTTTCATTCAAAACACCTTTCTCTAAAATATATTTCTTTAGTCCTGCCAGGCCGATAGCTCCTGAGGGCTCGCAAATAGCACGGGTATCATTAAAAGTATCTTTTATTGCAGCACAGATTTCATCAGTTGTCACAGCGATAACCTCATGCACAAGGTCTTTGAGAATATCCCAGGTGTGATTACCAATTTCAGCTACAGCAGTACCATCAGCAAAAATGCCTACCTCCGGCAGGCGCACCGGATGACCAGCCTCAATGGCGGCCGCCAGACAAGCGGCATCATCTGATTCAACTGCAATAATTTTGGTTTCTGGCCTCATCGCCGAGAGGTATGCCGCTATCCCTGCGCATAACCCGCCACCGCCAACAGCTATAAAAATCGCATCTAAAGGCTGCGGTATCTGTCGATGTATCTCCATCCCAATGGTGCCTTGACCGACAATAACGTCGCGATCGTCAAAAGGATGGACAAATACTGATTTCTCTTTTTCTGAAAGCTGTTCTGCATGCGCTGCTGCAGAATTATAATCGTCTCCGTAAAGTATAACTCTAGCTCCATAGGCTTGCACTGCATCTACCTTGATTAGTGGAGTGGTAACTGGCATTACTATGGTTGCATGAATTTTCAATTTTTTTGCAGAAATAGCAACACCTTGAGCATGATTTCCTGCAGATGCAGCAATAACACCCCTAGACATTTGCTCTCGAGTTAGGTTCTTTAACTTATTATAGGCGCCTCTCACCTTAAAAGAAAAAACAGGCTGCAGATCTTCGCGCTTGAGTAAAATCTTATTACTTAAACGATGCGATAAAATCTGTGCTGAGGACACGGGCGTCTCCAATGCCAAATCATATATCTCGGCATTATCTATCGCTCTCACATAATCAAACGACATACTTACAATCCTTTTTAATCCAGGCAAGTTAAGTGTAACTCAATTTTCACCTTGTCCCGATAAAATAATGACTACTGTATAAAGTTGAAAGTCATGTATGATTTGGATTTTGAGCAAATACGAGTATTATTCTTTAATGAATAAACAAGACTTACTAAAGAGAGCAGCAGCACAAGCAGCAATAGAATTCACTCTGAATCGCGTTTGTAAATCTAGCATCATTGGTATCGGAACAGGTTCCACAGCTAATCACTTCATCGACTTACTCGGCGAGTATCATCAAAACTTTCTCGGTACTGTCGCAAGCTCGAAAATATCCGAGAACCGGCTTCGAACTAACGGCATAAAAGTACTTGACCCCAATGATGTCTCGGAACTGGAGATCTATATTGATGGTGCTGATGAAATAAATAGTGAACTGGAGGTGATAAAGGGTGGCGGTGGCGCGCTTACCCAAGAAAAAATAATCTGCGCTATGGCCAAAGAATTTCTTTGTATTGCAGACGATTCTAAATGGGTAAAGAGGCTCGGCAAATTCCCTCTTCCGATAGAGGTCATTCCCATGGCCCGAAACAAAGTCGCCCGCGAGTTGGTTATCATGGGCGCTAGTCCGATTTGGCGTCAAAAATTTTTGACCGACAATGGAAATGACATAATCGATGCTCATGGTTTATGGCCAATAGAAAATCCTGAGGCTTTAGAAACTGAAATAAATCAAATTTCGGGAGTTGTCACGAATGGTATTTTTGCTAAAAATAGTCCAAACACAGTATTTATCGCTTCACCAAATCAAATCACAACTCATATTCGGAAAGACAAAACATGAAGATCGTTTTTGTAATTTTTGTAAATCCTACCCCTGAGACAAAAGTTCTCTCAGATCAATTAGTGCAGCGTTAGCTCGACTTATGTAAGAGGCCATTACCAAAGAGTGATTGGCAAAAATCCCATAACCATTACCGTTCAAAATAAAAGGGGCATGCACGATTTGCAGGCTACTCTCTAGCTCATAAATGATCTGTTGCAAACTAGCTCTAGCCTTCTTTTTTTCTAGAACGTCACCAAAGTCAATGTCAACTGCTCTCAAAAAATGAACTAATGCCCAAGCTGTTCCCCTCGCTTCATAAAAAACATTATCGATCAATAACCAAGAAGTTCGGACATGTCGTCGCACATTTTCTGCGCTTGACTCTTTATCTGGTAAGCCAGCAATACGGTGCTTTCCGACACTCGACGATAAGCGCTGTGATATGCTTCCAAGTCGCGTCTCTACAGTCAATAACCAGTAACGAAGATTATCTGCTCGAGAAAAAAATTCCGCCGCAGGTGACCTTTTACCATTTAATCGCTCCAGGTAACTACTTAGAAATTCTAGTCCCTCAGCATATTCACTTTCTGGCCAAGGTACTGCCCAACTCAAATGGTCAACATTAAAACGTGGCTCCGCGAATGAAAGATCAGGATCTTCACTAGACTGAGATTGCGAGCGACTAAAAGATTCACGAAGAGCTTTAGAGAGATCTCTAACTTGAACTAAAACACCGAATTCCCAACTAGGTATATTATCAAGCCAAACGCTGGGGGGAATAACATCGTTACTCAAATACCCTCCAGGTTTATTTAGTAATACATCCACGACTTCAATCAGTGTGGAAACAATCCTGTAACCACTTACACTTTCGCTTTCATTGTGACTTGTTGGGATTAACCCAGGCTCATTGCTCCAATGAAATGAGAAAAAAACCAGTAATAGAAAAATAAAAGCACTTACAATTCCCGGAAGATTTATGAACTTAGATATTTCATCTGCAACTCTTATGCGTTTAACAACACGATGACACATCATTAAGGTCTTTTGAAAAAAATTCATTTCCTCTTACCCCGACTAAACTGCAGCGAAAAAACAAGATTAACAATGCCGTGCTCCCAGCCAATCATTGTAAAATCTTACTTTTTTTAAGCGAATACTTCTTT
>MDTG01241336.1_pt1 | contig 13925 bp, 12 predicted proteins | sample 811421 | NCBI WGS metagenome assembly MDTG01 (sample SAMN05326645, study PRJNA326480) | marine metagenome | isolation source: seawater | place: Pacific Ocean: South East | collected 2011 | reverse complement strand
GTCAGCGATTTCTGCTCAAGCAATTCAGGGTGTTCTAGTAGAATGACAATTGCCTTTTGCTGTTGGCGAAGATTCTGAACCTCTTTCTCTAGAGCATTGAACTGGTTCACTAAGGTTTGCTCTTGTTTCGAGTCGTCTTTGCGATCAAGTAGCGCGGTCATTTCTTGGGTGGATAATCCAAAGGAGCGGTAAGAGATAATGCTTTCTATGCGAGCCTGTTCCTTCTCACCATACCAACGGTAGCCATTGTCTGAACGACAGTTAGGTAGTAACAACCTTGCACGTTCGTAATAAAGAATGGGGTTTTGATTCGGCAATTTGAACAGTTGAATGACGTCGGTATTTTTCTGAGGTGCGACGTTTGTCGTACTTAAGATCGGGGGGGAATCTGCCGTGATCGAGCGGTTATTGGGGTTTTACAATGTAAATCAAAGTGGTTGGATCTTGCGTGAGAAGGGAAAGATCAATTTACTCAATGGCGTGTGATGTCAAAAAATGACACAGAAAAGTGGCTAATTTTTGAACTTGTCGCTCACTTTTGTTATTAGCACGGTGAATTGTGGAACCGAATTGAACATGATGTGTCAATTATCAGTAACAGCTAAAGACCTATAGGACAAAGGTATGCCAGATCTCTATTGCAAAGGATGTAAAAAAACAACACTACATAAGTCTATAATGAAACGTTGTGAATCAGAGCCCGAGACAGCCTCTGGCCGTATGTTGCAATGGACCTCAAAGCTGCTTAGTGGCAACTTATATTACGATATGGAAACGCAGCACTTTTGTCGTACATGCAACTGCCGTTGTGAAACTGGAAGTTCAGTTCCTCAGGTTGGCTTAGCTTAGTTGATTGTAAGTGCTTACTAACCAATATTAAAAAACCTCCGTTTGGGAGGTTTTTGTCATTTAAGCCGCTTTAAGCGCGATCTCGCTGTTAATGGCATTGCCATCAATTTTTACTTCCCATCCGTAGTTTGAGTATTCATTGGCAAGTGCTTGAGCCACATCTTTTGACACTGTTACGTGTGTCCATGAGCCGATACCGTAGGGTTTATATGCGAGTTCTTGTGTTTTCATAATAGAGTTATCCTTTCTCTTTGATAATTATATTATTAACTTTGCCATATATCCTTTCTTTCGTTTCTGGCTCAACTTATTTGTTTATCGGGTCATTTCTATAATAATTTGTTAATAACCAGAGTTTGATCTAAGAGGCTTGTTATCGATTTGTATGGATTTATATTTATTGTGAAGGCGACTTGTGCGTTTAGTTTTTAAATGTGTGAGCGGGGTTTTCTTCGATCGCCTTAGGTATGGAATATACTGAGCCGAATTTAGAATGTTTAAGGAATGTTATGTCTCAGCATCAGCTTGATCGTATCGATAAAGAGATACTAAGAATTCTGCATATGAAAGGGCGCTTGCCTGTGGTTGAATTGGCCAAGCAAGTTAACCTAACTACCTCTCCTTGCTCTGACAGATTGAAGCGATTAGAAAAAGAGGGTTACATCACGGGTTACCACGCAGAGCTGTGTTCCGAGAAGTTGGGGCTCGATGTTCAAGTGTTTATCCATATTCGTCTCGACCAAACCAGTTTTTCAATCTTTGATAAATTTGCCCAAGCTGTGGAAATGATGCCAGAGGTGGAAGAGTGTTATTCGCTATCTGGAGACTTCGACACCATGATTAAGGTTCGGGTAAAAGACATGAAGGCTTACCAAGCATTTATGGCTACCAAGCTCGGGACCTTACCTGGTGTGATTCAGACGCGCAGTGAAGTGGTGATTGAAGAGCATAAAAAGGGCTTTGGTGTGAACCCTGAGCTGTTAGCGACTTTAAATTAGCGCCCCCTGGATTGAGCCAGTTTTGGTAGATATAAAAAATGGAAGCTAGTGAGCTTCCATTTTTTGTGACTGCCAGAAAGAGCAATCAGATAAGTGCAGTCATAAACGCTTTATAGTGTAATCGCCGCTGAAATAAGACCGATTACACCACCGAATACACCGCCCCAAACGACAAGCCAGCCAAGGTGTTTCTTGATCATGGTTTGAACCATCTCTTTTACCAGCTTCGGTGTCAGTTCATTCAAACGCTGGTCGATGATGGCTTCGATGTTCTCTTTGATTTCATCCATCATCGCTGGTGATTCCAGTTCTTCCTTGATGGCATTTTTCACTGAATCACTCTTGCTGATTTCGATGACAGATTCTTGCATCTTCTCAACAAATGGTGCTTTCATTGGCTCTAATGCTTCTGTACCACCAAACATTGCTAGCATGCCGCCAAACTGTGAGTTCTCGATAACGTTAACCAGTGAATCGAATGCAGGATTGAAATCGATTTTCTTAATCACAGGCTCTAGGTTCAATGATTGGCCACCGCCCATTTCGCTGCTTAGGAAGCGGTCGATGTTACTTTCAGTAAAGAACTGCTCCATCATTAGTTGTTTGATGGCTGCTTTGAACTCTTCAAAGCGCGCTGGAATAACGCCAGAACCGTATAGGCCGGGTACTTTCTCGAACAACATGTGAATTGCAAGCCAGTTGGTGATGGCACCAGAAAAGGCGAATAGGCCCGCGTAAAGTAGGTATTGATTTGCTGTCGCATAGCCGCCAGCAAGCAGTACTAACGCTATGAGGTTAGTTAAGACACTTTTGTTCATGGTTGATCTCTAGAAAGAATATTGCGCGCATTTTAAGAAAAAAACACCAAGAAAAAAACAAAAGGATCGATGAAGTTAATGGAACTAGTGAGAAAAATCGCTGATATACGGGCATAAGAAAGGCTAGACTCCCCCCGAAGTCTAGCCTTATTCCAGAACGCGCAAGCGAAGCCGTCTTGGTTTGTTAAAGTCATTACATAATTACAACGTAGCATTCTGCTATGTGTAATTTACCGCTATGTAGCAAATTGGTGTGAAGTGCGCCGCACTTTTAAAATAGCATATAAATTAATCGCTACTATTTTTTAGCAAGATAATACGCCATAAAAGCCATCAGTTTATTAAATCTAATACCATCAAAGGAAGGCGTGTATCTTCTCGGAACAAGCATAAGTAGTTGCAGAATGTTCTATCGAAACGGTTGTCATCTTACCGGAAATTTACCCTCTACACTGATAGAGTGATATCTACTGGTGCAAAGAAAATATTGGCTTCATGCCTTTCCTGATTTCTATACCAGGGCTAACTGTAAGGTTAGGTTGTTATATAAAAGACAAACTCACAATAGGCCAAAAATATCATAGAACTACATTTTATGTTTGGCACTTTCACAATACAAATTGTATAAAAAACATACAGATCGAGTGTTGGGCTATATTTAGAAATTTCCATTTTTGTTCTTGCATTAATTGTCAGCAGATACTAAACAATAAGTAGTGATACCACTATTTAAGGAAAAATAGCATATGAATAAGTCTCAACTAGTTGATCAAATTGCGCTGTCAGCGGATATATCAAAAACGAAGGCTGAAAAGGCTTTGAAAGCTGTTATGGAAAGTGTGAGCCATGCGCTCTCTAATGGTAATGAAGTTGCGCTGGTCGGATTTGGTACATTTAGAGTTAACGAGCGTGCTGAACGTAAAGGGCGTAATCCGAAAACAGGTGAAGAAATAACGATTGCGGCGGCAAAAGTTCCGACATTTAAAGCTGGAACAAAACTGAAGGCGGAATGCAACGCTTAAATGCGGTTTACCTAAATTCTAACTTTAGCTAGTAAAAACATACATCGAGAAAAGGCTGTCAAAAGGCAGCCTTTTTAGTTTAACGGGTCCAATTATTATTAACACTTACCTGATCTTCGACGTAGGACAATCATGTAAGCAACGGTCTGTATACTTTTGATCATCCATGCTTACTTATCTTACTTGGGTTTCCCATAACCTTCTTTTGTTCATAATCAAACGAAGCCATTGCTATGGTCAGAAAGCACTCGCTATGATGCGTGATTTGAATTCAGTCGAAGAGACGTCACACCCACTTCAGTAGTTTGAGTCAATTAGAACTTCTTCGCCATACCTACCTGCCTGAGGCAGCGGAGTATAGGTTGTTTGTGCGCCTCTTAGAAAGCGTATAGCTTTTGCGCCTGCTTCACGAGAGCTGGTGATATCTTCGTCTGAATCACCGTAGTATTGAGCAATTTTTGCCATTTTAAGTTGTTTTACCTTATCTAAAGAGCCAGAGAATATGACGGGTTGAATTTGTTCCCTGTATTCTTTTGGAAAAATATTGCGTAAGGTTTCGGTAATAGTTTCTTGTCCTTGAGGAGCAGTGCGGCCAGTAATGAAGTATATGGTATCACCGTGTTTTAGGTGCATTGATACTATTTCTACCGCTGACTTTTTTGGTATAGAAAAACGGTCAAGACCCGTAGAAGCCTCATTCCAAAAATCTTGGTTCTTTAGGTAATTAAAAGAGTCCGGAGAATATTTTTGTTTACCGTAATGAAAAACAGGACTTGAGAACAACATAGTATCATCAATATCTAAACCAACATTAATTGGGTGCTCAGGAAGCTCTGAAGCAATCTTGTCAACAGTTGTCCAACTGATATCCGAGTAATGCGTTGGTGCTTGTTTTGAAAGAGTATGCATATCTATGGTTGCATTAGTATTGGCGAGTACTGATACCGAAAAAAGTGAGCTAAGTACAATGATGGTAGACGTCTTCATTTTTAATCCTAGTAAGAGTTTGTATGCTTGTGGCTTAGGTTTCAATCGATCTTACATCTTTTATTATGCTGTGCATTCGCTCAAAATTAGTTTTTATTAATGGCTTTTCAAAGTGTCTTGAAATCCTGTGTTTCATCGTTGTCGATTTAGAAGTGTGCCCAGTGTGGTGTGCTGTTTATTTAATGGTACTGACAGTCTCGTTGACCCATGTTATCTATTCACTTTTTGTCCTGAAGTTTTTAGATCCGATGAACTTACCGTTTGGTGAACATTGATGTAAATCGAATTGATTTAAGTCGTATCTTGAGGTGTCCGTACTGAAACCTTCCGAAGTTCTATCTCTAAATTATATTTCGATTCACATAACAGATTGATGTAAATTGAGTTTTATAATGTATGCCAGCATCATAGCTCTGATGACATTCAAACCAAGGAAAACAAATAGAAATACCAAACCTTCCCTTAAGTTAAACCTAAATTAGTGGAACTTGAAGTAAGTCATCAATCAGAAACCACATTATTGAAAGTTCTTTCATAATTAAATTGGGTCAAAAAATGAAAAAAATATTGATCACTTGTGCTACCAGTAATATTGGCTCAGCTCTAGCTAAAAGATTGGCTGCAGACAACGAGCTTTATCTTGCCGCTCGAGATACAGCTAAATTGGACAATATTGTCGATACCGTCGTCACATCAGGGCATCATAGTGTACTGGCACATCACCTGGACTTCTTCGACAAAGGATCTATCGACCTGTGTGCAGACTCCATTACTGAGTTTGGTGGGCTGGATGGATTAGTTTTTATCATTCCAAGGATTCCGCCTTCTAATAGTGTATTTCCGGACGATGAGGCTTGGAGAGACTTGTACGAAAAATATTTTATATTACCTTTGAGGCTTATCAAAAAGCTTGTTAATCACTCACGATTAAACAGTGGGTGTAAGATCGTGTTGATTTCCGGTCTAAGCTCAAAGAGTGCTCTAACACATTATTCTACAAATAATTGTCTGAGAAGTGCTTGGGTTGGACAAGCAAAAACGATGGCGTTGTATTTAGCCTCTCAGAACATATCTGTGAACACTATTTCACTCGGAGGTGTCATGACTGAGAGTTACACTCAAAAGATGCGAGATAAAGCAGAGGCTCAAGGGGTCAGCTTTGAAGAATTTATGGTTAGTGAAGTTGCAAATATCCCACTGAAAAAGTATGCCACGGTAAACGATGTTACAGAATCTATAGTTGCCTTGTTAGGTCCATTAGCGAATCATATGACAGGGCAAAATATTTTGTTAGATGGTGGTTTTAACAAGGCGTATTGATTGAATTATCTTAAACTTGTATGGACTCAGAGGTAGCTTTTCAACGGCTCCTTTGAGAGTGTCCAGAATTCTGTGTAGCTGTCTAGACTTAAGCCTCAAAGGCTAAAGATCGACAATATGGTTAAGAAAGCACTTGAAGCTTTTGCTCGTGAAGCAGCAAAGTCAATTAAGACAGAATCTGATCTTGATGACTTTTGAAAACTGTTAACCAAGGTGACCGTTGAAACGGTCTTAAACGCTGAACTCGATGAGCACCTTGGATAGCAAAACCACGAATTTAGAGTGAGTTCCAACTCCCGCAACGGCTAATAGGGTAAGTTAATCCTCGCGATCGTGAAGCTAGTTTTTAGCCTCAACTCGTCCGCAAACACCCAACTCACTTTCAATCCATGGACCACAATATATTAAGCTTGTGCGCAAAGAGCATGGCCACACGTGACATCGTCGCAACGTTTAAGGAAATGTATGATGCTGATTTCTCACCAACGCAGATATCAAAAGTAGCGGGCTCGGTGCTGATTAAGTGATTTAATGTCAGTCGCGACCTCTCGACGATATTTACCCTACTGTCTCAAAGCGCGATTAGTCAGATGATGTCATAGTTTTATGGCTTGGTTGAACATCTATGCTATTGCCTAGAAGACGGTAATTTACGATCTCTCCAAGCTTAATTCGGTTTAGATAGTCTTCGACTTCGTGTTTAACTAATGGGGCAAACAAATAAAGACCGATGACGTTAGGCAACGCAATTAGAAATACTAGGGCATCAGAGAACATCAGTACAGCATCGAGATGGAGCATGCTGCCTAGAGCAACAAAGCAACAGAACATAAGTTTGAATAAAAATTTTGAGTGACGCTTCTCACCGAAGAGATACGTCCACCCCTTCAACCCATAGTATGACCATGCAATGGTAGTTGAAAAAGCAAATAACAGAGCTGCAATTGCTAGTGGATAAGGGGCCCAAGTAAAATGATGTGCAAAGACAGCCGAAGTTAATTCAATACCGACAAGGTCACCATTAATCAGACCGGCTGGATAAGCAGTAGAAATCACCACCAGGGCGCTCAGAGTACAAATAACAACGGTGTCAATCAGTGGTTCAAACAAGGAGACTAGGCCTTCAGAAGCTGGTTCCTCTGTTTGTACCGCCGAGTGGGCAATGGATGATGAGCCTATTCCGGCTTCATTAGAGAATACGGCCCGCTGGAATCCAACTATGATGGCTCCAATTGCACCACCAGTGGCACTTTCTAGGCTAAAAGCGTGTAAGAATATGAGTGATACAGCACTTGGTAAGTGCTCTACGCTTTTGATAAGAATAATGCAGGCAGAAATCACATAGAGAATAGCCATGATCGGAACAAGTTTGGCGGTTACCTTAGCGATGGAACTGATACCTCCAAGAATGACTAGAGCTACTAGCACCGCCATAATCAAACCAAACAGCCAACCTTTATCGGCAAAGAAGCTTTGGCTTTCTCCTGTGATAACCAATAACTGTGAATAGGCTTGATTTGATTGGAACATGTTGCCAATTCCTAAGCACCCAATAACAAGAGCAAGTGCATAAAAGCTTCCTAAACATTTACCTAAAGTCGGGTAGTTACGACTTTTTAAATAATGCTCAAGGTAGTACATAGGGCCACCTGAAATACTGCCATCTGGATTTACTTTTCGGTACTTTACACCCAAAGTACACTCAACTAGCTTGGTCGACATACTGAGAAAGCCAGCCATGATAAGCCAGAAAGTTGCGCCTGGTCCGCCAATAGTGATTGCTACGGCGACGCCACCAATATTACCAATCCCGACGGTCCCTGATATTGCAGTGGCAACAGCTTGAAAGTGAGAAATTTCCCCCGTTGCTCTTGGGTTGGTGTAGTCGCCTCTAATTAATCGAAATGCTGTTGCCAAACCACGTAAATTAACAAAATTCAAATAAAACGTGAAAAAAACAGCGGCAACGCTTAGCCAGAGAACAATGATGGGCACTGAGTAACCGAATAAGTTTATTTTGTAGAAAACGATTGAAGAGAGTTGGTGTGCGATAGGAGAAATGATGGAATTGACTTGCTGATCAAAGTTAAGTGCTTGAGCAGAGTTTGTGGCCAAAGCGGGAGAAGACAAACTTAATGGTACAAACCAAGCTAGCACTCGAAAGGCTTGATTAAGTGGATTTAGATGCATTGCTTAAAGTCCTGCGTTATTAACGGCATAGGATTCATCTTAGATAAAAGATCCGAATACTATTAGAGCCAGAAGTATGTTAAAAATGGGGCCAGTAAGTTGCTAAATTGTTGATAGTTATAATAAAATGAAACATTTGTTTTACATGGAGTTTGACGAAGGTGCCAGTCTACAAACTCAGATTAAGAATATGATCACCTCCAGCATTCTCGATGGTCACATTAGTTCAGGTGCACCATTACCTTCATGTCGAGAGCTAGCAAAAACGCTTGGAGTTTCCCGTAATACTGTGGTTCTTGCTTATGAGAGGCTGATTGAGGAAGGGTATGCAATTGCCAAAGAGAGAAAAGGATTCTTCGTCCACTCTACTTATGACGAGAATCTAGTGGCAAGTCACTCCTCTTTACCGTCAAGAGGATCGAATGTTAATTGGGATAATAAGCTTAAACTTATGCCGTCTAAGCAACATCTTTTTTATAAACCGGATGCTTGGAAACAGTGTGAATACCCATTTATTTTTGGGCAACCTGACCCTGATTTTTTTCCTGTTAGGGAATGGCGCGAGTGCACTCAGCGAGCTGCACAGACTTTGCATGCAAAAGAGTGGCTTCAAGACCGTTTCGATGAAGATGACTCGTTACTAATTGATCAACTTAGGACTCGTATTCTTGCTCGCCGAGGAGTTCGTTGTAACAAAAATGAGATCTTGCTTACGGTGGGTACCCAGCATTCATTATATCTACTGAGTCAATTGCTCGGAGGCGATCACGCTTGTCTCGGGTTAGAGACTCCCGGTTATTCCGATGTTCGTCACATTTTTGATCTTAACCAAACACAACTTCGTGAGTTGGACGTAGATGAAGGTGGGTTGGTCGTGAACCAAAAGATTGATGGTTGTGACTATGTATTTGTAACGCCCAGCCATCAATCACCTACAACTGTCACCATGCCGCTTGAGCGTCGCCTTAAGCTGTTGCAAAAAGCGGCTGAACATGATCTTGTGCTTATCGAAGATGATTACGAATGCGAGCTTAATTTTCATTCAGCGCCAACTCCGGCACTGAAGAGTCTAGATAATGAAGGTCGGGTCATTTATATAGGTAGTTTGTCAAAAACACTTGCTCCGGGCTTGAGAGTTGGCTACTTGGTTGGGCCAGAAGCCTTAATACGTGAAGCTCGTGCGCTGCGGCGATTAATGATGCGTCACACTCCATCGAATAATCAACGCGCATTAGCACTTTTTCTAGCTGGTGGGTACCACGATACTTTAGTACACAGACTGACGCTTAGATATTCTGAGCGCTATGAGGTGCTAAAAACAGCCTTACAAGAGTTTCTTCCTAGCGTGGAATTAACACCATCATTAGGCGGAAGTGCGATTTGGCTTAAAGGAGCTCCAGGTTTAGACTGTGTCCGTTTACAAAGAGAAGCGTTAAAACATGGTGTGTATATCGAGACTGGAATACAGCACTTTCATCAACTGTCCAATAACGAATATGAGGCAAGCCGATATTTCAGGTTGGGGTTTTCTTTGATAAAGACGGACCGTATTCGAGATGGAGTCCGTCTTTTATCGTATGCGGTTGATCAAGTGCTTTCGACTACAACGCTGGCGTGAGTATCTTCTCTTCTACTTCTGTCAGTGCCTTGTCGATTGCTTGTGCTATCAGGTCGATCTCGTATTGCTGAGTAATAAGCGCAGGACTTAAACACAAGGTGTTATTGAGTGTCTGGAATGAGCGATTCGTTCTGCCAATAATAACGCCTTGTTTTAGGCAGTTAGCCGCAATGGCAGCACTTATACTCTCATCAACAGGTTGCTTGGTTTCTTTGTCTGTTACAATCTCGAGGCCGACGAAGAGACCTTTACCACGTACATCACCGACAATGGGGTGTTTTTTCTGTAACTCAAGCATCTTTTCTTTCAGGTATTCGCCTTGTATCCGTGCATTGTCGACCAAGCTTTCTCTTTCTATGATCTCTAGATTAGCTAGTGCAGCGACAGGCCCTGCAGTACAACCACCAAACGTAGAAATGTCGCGGAAAAAATCCATACGGCTGGTTGTATCTTGATCATGGATCAATTGATAAATACGCTCCGTGGTTACCGTGCATGAGATAGCGGCATAACCTGATGCAACACCTTTAGCCATAGTGACGATATCAGGCTGTATGCCGTAATGCTGATAGCCAAACCACTTACCAGTTCGGCCAAGGCCACATACGACTTCATCGATGTGCAGTAGTACATCATATTGGTGACATATTTCTTGTACACGTTGCCAGTAGCCAATTGGTGGCTCAATAACACCGCCTCCTGCCGTAATAGGCTCAAGGCAAATAGCGCCAACGGTATCAGGCCCCTCTCTCAGTATTACTTTTTCAATTTCATCGGCCGCTTTAAGACCATAATCTTCCATTTCGCCCCATTGAGAACGATACTCACAGCAGTGAGGTACGCTAACAAATCCAGGAGTAAATGGCCCGTATTGATCGCGCCTTTCTTCTTGGCCTGTTGCGCTTAAGCACGTAATCGTTGTGCCATGATAGTCGCGCTCGCGATAAAGTATCTTGTACTTTTTTCCGCCATATTTTTTTGCAGCAATTTGTCTTACTAGTTTAAATGCTTTCTCGTTGGCCTCAGAACCAGAATTTGAGTAATAAACACGGCTTAGTCCGGGCATTTTCTCAAGGAGCTTTTTGGCAAAGCGCCCAGCGGGCAGGTTACCAGCGGTTTGAGCAAAGTAGTTCATAGTCACTAATTGGTCTCTAACGGCATTCGCGATCTCTTCGCGGCCGTAGCCAACATTGACACACCAAACGCCACCTGAGACAGCATCTAAGTATTGTTTGCCGTGGACATCCCAGACATACATACCTTGGCCTTTTTCGATCATCATAGGCGTAGCTTGGTGTGGCTTCATATGGTGCCAGACGTGTTCATTGTTGCTGTCAACCAGTGATTGAATATCCATGTCCTTCATCATCAGCTCCTTAAGATTACTACTTTTTATAACGGCTTAACTTTGATACTCGATGAATGAACCATTAGGTCAGGTTAACTCACCATTGCTTAGTTAAGGTGTTGTGCGTGTCAATAAAGTTTACAGATCAATGTGACGAGTTGAGTAGAGCCAGATGTGGATAGTTTTAAGTCCAGTTCTGGTACCAAAAAAAATGCTTGTTGGCTCTACGCTCAATGGGTTAGGTCACCTACATTAATGGTTCTGTTTATGACTGGGTAGTAAAACAAGCAATGGACGTTATTTCTCTGTCAACCACAACCCTAGCTTTAACTACCTTGGTGGTGGTTTTGGCTTCTGTGCTATCGAGTTTGACAGGGAGTGCTGGTGGTATCTTGATGTTCACTGGCATGAGTGTATTCATTCCCGTGAGGCCATTAATTGCAATTCATGCATCCATTCAGATTGTGGGGAATGGCATTCGTGCTTGGTTATTGCGTCGTGAAGTTTCTGCCAAAATGTGCATACCATTTTGTATTGGTGCTTTGATCGGTGCTGCGTTGACGACCAGATTGCTGGTTGAGCTAGTAAGTGATTTGTTTGCCTTATATCTATTACTAATACTGATTGCTTATACATTGTTTAAACCCAAAAAACTGCCGATGTTAAAGATAAAAGATCGGAGTTTTTTTTGGGTAGGGTTGGCAGCAGGAAGTTTAGGAATTATTGCGGGTGCAGTTGACCCTTTGCTTACGGCATTTTTCATGCGTGATGATTTGTCAAAGGAAAGTATTGTTGCCAACAAGTCTATCATGCAGCTTTTTGTCCACTTAACCAAAATACCGGCATTTCTCTATCTTGGCTTTTCATTCTCTGACAATGCGGGGCTGATTGTAATTTTTGCTCTGGCTGCTTTTTTAGCAACAAAGCTAGGAGTGTTTCTACTGACTAAGGTAAACACAGCCTTATTTTTACGTTTGATGTGGTGGGCACTGCTAATATCTGGCGGGCAATTGGCCTATCAAATTATCACCATACACCTTAACTAGAATAATAGGAAAGACTTATGACATTGGCTTATCAGGTAAAAAACCCTTATACACAAGAGAGCATTGGTCAATTTCACTTTAGTTCAAAAGAAGAAATTGCAAATTGTTTTGCCATCCTTCATGAGGGGCGTGAAGTACAGTCGAAGCTAAGGGCTTTTCAGCGTTCTGATATTTTGCGTAAATTAGCGGGTTTATTAGAAACCCATGCTGAATCTTTAGCATCAATGATAACGCAAGAAACAGGAAAAACGATCGCAGATAGCCGAATCGAGTTGACGCGTGCTATTAATACCACCATTGCTTGCAGTGAAGAAGCACGTCAAATTCAAGGTGAAGTGCTGGACTCTGATGCCTATGCACCTGCGAGAGGCAAAACTGGTGTTGTTCGTTACACTCCTATCGGTACCGTGCTATGTATTACACCTTTTAATTTCCCTATTAATATAGCAATGCACAAAATTGGCCCAGCTTTTGCTGCAGGCAACCGGATTATTTTTAAACCAGCACCGATTAACCATGGTTCAGCAGCAAAGTTGGTCGAGCTTTGCTACGAAGCGGGCATCCCAAAAGAAGTGCTGCAGCTTCTTGTGCCAGATATTGATCAAATGGCTGGGCTAGTGAGTCATCCAGACGTTAATGCGGTGAACTTCACCGGAGGTCATCCAGCGGCTGAAGCTATCGCTGCCCACGCAGGTTATAAAAAAATGCTGTTTGAATTAGGAGGCAGTGATCCACTCATTGTCATGCCTGATGCAGACCTTGAAGCTGCGGTTAATGCTGCTATTCAACAGCGTTTTGCTACGGCAGGTCAGCGCTGTACTGCTGCGAAACGTTTGTTTGTCCACCAAGACATATATAATGAATTTCGTGACTCACTGTTGAGCGCGAGCAGTGAGCTTGTTATAGGTGATCCTGCTGAAGAAGCGACTTTTGTCGGGCCGCTTGTCAACGAGCAATCCGCTATTCAAATACAAGATGTGATTGATCAAAGTGTGAAAATGGGCGCCCACATTGTTCTAGGTGGACAAAGAGAAGGCAATATTGTTTTTCCGACCATATTAGAGAATGTGCCAGATGATAGCCCAGTGATGACAGAGGAAGTGTTTGGCCCGGTTATTCCATTGCGTGAGTTTGCGTCTGTCGATGAGATTATTCCTGTTATCAATAGTAGTGATTATGGTCTTCAGGCTGGTGTATTTACTCATGACTTGAGAACAATAAATAGGTTGTTCGATGAGCTAGATGTGGGGACTCTTGCGGTGAATGACGGTCCTGGATTTAGAGCAGAGCACTTTCCATTCGGAGGGGTGAAGAATAGTGGTATTGGTCGAGAAGGAATAAAGTATGCGATAAGAGAAATGTCTGTTACTAAAACGCTAGTGTTATAAATATTTATCTATGGTGTGTTGATGTAGTTTGGACATTAGATTACGAAACTTCACTCATTTATGGGGAAGTTAAGCAAAAGGTAACTCGTTTTTCTCTAAATTAAAGCCCGTGAAGTTTTAACGGGCTTATCGGACAATACTTCACAGGCTTCGATTTTGAGAGCGATACTCATTTTTATAAAAATAATTTTATAACCTATACCTATGATAATTAAGTGATTTTATTTAAAGCAACTTTATCTACCTATCGGTAGGTAGATAAAGTTGTTGACGTGAAACCGATCCGATCTTAAAGTACACCCACTGACGAGGAGATGGTCTCTACTACTCCTCCATTTTTT
>MDTG01051574.1_pt1 | contig 13925 bp, 10 predicted proteins | sample 811421 | NCBI WGS metagenome assembly MDTG01 (sample SAMN05326645, study PRJNA326480) | marine metagenome | isolation source: seawater | place: Pacific Ocean: South East | collected 2011 | reverse complement strand
CGAAAGTACCTCGTTGCCGTCTGCACAAGACGGCGCGTTCATCTTTGATTTAGATGGCACCTTAGTAGACTCTGTTCCAGACATTACCCGCGCTATCAACCTCGCCTTAAAGGCACTTAAGCGTCCAACTTGTGATGAGGGTGACGTTCGACATTGGATAGGAAATGGCGCGAAGGCGCTTGTGAGACGCGCTGTATCCTCTGGATTTCGCCCTACCATTGACGTGCCACAAATGCTATTCGAAGAGACCTATACCCAGTTTCTTAAATACTATAGCGACACACTATGTGAAAGCTCCACCCTTTACCCTGGTGTAAAAGAAACCCTCGCCGAATTAAAAAGTATTGGTTACCCATTAGCTATTGCGACTAACAAGCCTGCGCGTTTTATAGCGCCGATATGTGAAACCTTAGAGATAAACACTTTTTTCAGTATTTGCGTAGGGGGAGATTCATTACCCGAGAAGAAACCTTCGCCCTTGCCTCTTGCTCATCTGTGCCACCAACTCAACAAACACGCTCACCATTGCATTATGGTCGGCGACTCCAAAAATGACATTTTGGCTGCCAAAGCTGCGGGCATGCGAAGTGTTGGCCTTACTTATGGGTATAATTATGGCGAGTCAATAAGCCAATATCGGCCTGATTGGGGGTTTGACGATTTTAGAGAAATCATCTCCCTGTTACCCTAATCACGGTTGTGTTTGTTATCCTATTTACACCGTGTCGTTTCCAAAGAAACACAGGCCGTAAATGAGCGTCCCAGCTTTCTTAATTATCACACATTAATCTTTGGTATAACCGTGATTTTTCTGTAATATCCTGCTGTTCAAAATATTCGAGGAGTTATTAGGATGTCAGCGAGTTGGCTTTCACTGGAGAGCGCATTAGACAAAGCGTTATCTGCCGCACACACAGTAACAGAATGTGAAACCATATCGCTGTTTAGTGCTAATAACAGAATTGTGGCGACAGACATTGTTGCCACTCTAGATGTCCCGCCTTGGGATAACTCAGCCATGGATGGGTACGCAGTGAATACTGCCGGCCTGTCTACGTCATCCCCGCTAGAGGTTCAGGGTACTATTACCGCCGGCATGGCCGCTGATACCCCGTTATCACCTAATCGTGCTTTTAAAATTATGACAGGGGCTCCCGTGCCACCTAACGCTGATGCGGTGGTGATGGTAGAGAATACGGAACAACGGGAAAATAAGGTCATCATCAAATCCTTGCCAACGTCAGGTGAAAATATCCGTTTGAAAGCTAACGATATCTCAGCCGGCGAAGTACTTATCGCAAAAGGCACGCGATTAAATGCTGAACATTTAATGTTGTTATCGTCTCAAGGGCTAGACAAAGTCTCAGTATATAGAAAGCTTAAAGTCGGCGTTGTGGCCACTGGCAGCGAATTAGCACAGCCAGGTGACAACCGAAGTTCAACGCAAATATTTGAATCTAACCGTGTTGGCGTTTGTGCAATTTTAGGCAATGAAAACCTGGATATCGTGGATTTTGGTATTGTTGAGGACGACAAAGACAGCTTGCAGCAACTGTTTGAAAGTGCAATAGGCCAAGTGGATATTATGGTAAGCAGTGGCGGCGTTTCAGTGGGCGATGCCGACTACGTGAAAGAAATCATCAATCGTCTAGGTGGCGTAGATTTCTGGAAAGTCGCCATTAAGCCAGGGAAGCCTTTCGCCCTAGGTTATTTACAACAAAGTGATGCGCAAAAAAATAGCCAACGTACCTTATTTTGTGGGTTACCCGGCAATCCCGTGTCTTCCTTTGTTACCGCAAAACTCCTTGTCGTACCGGTGATACGAAAAATGCAGGGGCAAGTCAATGTGTCTGCACCGCTAACGATGAATGCAACATTAACTCACCCCATTAAGCGCCGTGCTGGGCGACGGGATTTTCAGCGCGCAACCATGCACAAAATGGCCGATGGTGGCTACGAGGTAACGCCGTTTAAAACTCAGAGTTCCGGTGTCATGACCTCTATCACCTCAGCAAATTGCTTTATGATCCTTCATGAAGACGTGAGTCAATTAGACGCTGGCGACACCGTACCTGTGATGCCATTTACACTGTAACCTTTTTCTGACGAAAATGGCGAATACGTTGTGTCCGGTACAACACTAGGGTGACGTCCTCGTGTTGTTTTAATCAAACAATATTGAATTATCTGGCCCATAAGCACCTCTGCATGTGGCCATCATTGAAAAGAGTACTAGGGTGAATAAGAACCGCTTTTTGCTAGAAGCTAGAGATGTATTAAAACTGGCCTGGCCGTTGTTGATAGCACAAATAACACAGATGCTCATGGGCGTGAGTGATACCATTATGGCTGGCCGCTACAGTGCCACCGACATGGCCGCTGTAGCACTGGGTTTTAGTATCACCATTCCGCTACTTTGTTTTATTCAAGGAATCGCCCTCGCGCTTCCCCCCATTATTTCACGGTTACAGGGGAACAAAAACTTAGCGGGCATTGCGGATGCTAGCCAACAGGCCGGCTACTTGGTCTTTTCCGTAGGCGTAGTGATTACGGCTTTTATTCCCTTTGTTTCCAACATTGTGTCTATGTTCCCCATGGCTCCCGAGCTTTACACCATCACGGTCGATTATGTCACTTATGTATTGCTTGCTATGCCTGGGTTCGCCTTGTATCAATGGCTACGTAATTATTGTGAAGGGCTAGGTAAAACCAAACCCACTATGACCATTACTGTCATTGGCCTAATGGCCAATATCCTGGGTAACTATTTGTTTATTTACGGTGCTGGACCTATTCCTGCCATGGGGGGGGCCGGCTGTGGTGCCGCTACCGCTATTGTTATTTACACCATGCTCATTGCCACCGTCATTTACGTGCGATTTGCTCCGGCATTAAAAATGTATCGCTTATTTGATACGCTATACCGCCCTAACTTAGCCGTGATTCATCGAACCTTTAAAATGGGCTTGCCCATTGCAATGACCATATTGTTTGAAGTTACGCTGTTTTCAGTCATTGCTCTTTTACTCGCGCCATTCGGTGACACCATGGTGGCTGCCCACCAGGTGGCGCTAAACTTCTCTGCACTGATGTTTATGTTTCCTATGAGCATTGGCATGGCGGTGGCTATTAGAATAGGGTATAGAATTGGTCAGAATAATCACAGACAAGCGAAAATTGCTGCTCGTAGTGCAATAATGATTGGCTTTTTCACCTCCGTTTGTACTGCCACCTTCACCCTGTCTGCCAAAGCATTTATTATTGGCTTATATACCAGTGATGAAGCCGTCTACTCTCTGGCAAATGCGCTTCTGATTTACGCCGCCCTTTTTCAACTGTCTGATGCCGTGCAAGTTATTTCAGCCAATGCACTACGCGGTTATAAAGATACAACGGCAATGTTTATTATTACCTTCGTATCTTACTGGTTGATTGGCTTACCTACAGGGGTCATTCTAGGGCGTACACAGTGGTTAACGGATGAACCTATGGCTGCGGCAGGCTTTTGGATTGGCTTATTTGTTGGGCTAAGTGCGGCGGCCATTATGCTTGGTGCTCGCCTACTGTATATTCAACGGCCTTCGGCGCGAGTCGCTAGCTGATCCCAATCCTCGGGTGTATCTATATCCCATTGTGCATTGGGTATAGATACAGCCGTTACTTTGCCGTTCTCCTGCCAATGCGAGATCAGGTGTTTAGCGCCTTTGTCCCCACTCAGTTGTATTAGCTCTTCAAACGCCTTTTTGGGAAAAATAGCCGGTACCGTATAGTTACCTTGCCATTCACAGCAAATAATATGCTCAGGTTCACGCTCACTGGCGTGAAGCAGCGCACGGTAATCTCCGTCGGTTAAACAAGGTAAATCGGCAAGGCCCACCATAATATGGGATGGCCTAGAAGAAAATGGCTGTGATTGCGACATAACGGACGACACCCCCAAGCTAAGGCTTGTCCCCATGCCCTTATGCCAATTGGGATTAAAAACGCTTTGCACTGGCAGGGCATTCAGGCTTGGTTGAATGGCTTTTTGCCATTTACCCGTGACCACCACTACCGAAGGCGTTGTGGTCTGATAACTCAAAGCCTGAAAAAATCGTGCGGCAGTATGGCTCAATAACGTTTGGCCTGTTTCTGGGTGACAGGACATTAACTTATTACCATGGAACCGGCGACTTTGCCCTGCACTTAGCAGTACACCGGCTACCGTTAACTTACTCATTCACGCTTTTTGCCCATAAGTTGATGAATTAACGAGAACGACTTAACCCTTTAATGGCTTGGGTTAATCCTTCTAAAGTTAACCCATACATTTTATCTTCCACTATCTCTTGCATAATTTTTATAGAAGAATAATAAGGCCAATATTGCTCAGGCTGCGGATTAAGCCACACCGCATGGCTAAAGTGATTGAGCAATCGCTGCATCCAAGCGCTTCCCGGCTCTTCGTTCCAATGTTCTACGCTTCCACCTGGATACGTAATTTCATAGGGGCCCATGGTGGCATCTCCAACGAAAATAACTTTATAGTCACTGCCGTATCGATGAATAATATCCCACACAGGAATACGCTCTTTATCTCTGCGCGCGTTATCTTTCCACACCTCTTCATACACGCAATTGTGAAAGTAAAAGTACTCAAGGTACTTAAATTCAGTTTGCACGGCGGAAAACAGCTCCTGTGTGGTTTTAACATGGGAATCCATTGAGCCTCCTACATCGAAGAACATCAGTACCTTAACCGCGTTGTGCCGTTGCGGCGCCATGTGAATATCTAACATGCCCCCTTTTTTAGCGGTTTCTCCGATGGTAGTGGCCACATCAAGTTCTTCACTTGCCCCCGTTCGGGCAAACTTGCGTAATTTTCGTAGTGCTACCTTGATATTTCGCGTACCCAGTTCAACGTCTGAAGACAGGTTTTTAAACTCTCGTTTGTCCCACACCTTTGCAGCAGAAAATTTTCGATTCCCTTTTTGCCCTATGCGTACGCCTTCAGGATTGTCGCCATACGCACCAAAAGGCGACGTTCCGCCAGTGCCTATCCATTTATTTCCCCCTTGGTGACGCTTTTCTTGCTCTTCTAAACGCTTCTTCAGCGTTTCCATCAGTGCCTCTAATCCCCCGGCTTGCCGCAAGGCTTCCCGCTCTTCTGGGCTAAGGTTTTTTTCTAATTCTTTTCGCAACCACTCTTCAGGTATGTCTTTGCCGAACAAGTCTATGGACTCAACCCCCTCGAAATAATCCGCAAATGCCCTATCGAATTTGTCGTACTGGGTTTCGTCCTTAACCATAATCGTGCGAGATAGGCTGTAAAACCCGTCGAGATCGGCGTAAACCACGTGCTTTTCTAACGCTCGCAGCAAATCAAGCAATTCCCTTAGGGTGGTTTTAACCTGATATTTTCGTAACGTAAAAAAGAACTGAATAAGCATTATCGACGCGCCATAAAGACCAGTTTTTCAAACAAATGTATATCCTGCTCGTTCTTTAACAACGCACCGTATAAAGGCGGGATAGCCGCTTTGTCATCTTTATTGTGTAGAGCTTCAGGAGAAATATCTTCCGCCACTAACAATTTTAACCAATCAATCAGTTCTGAGGTTGATGGCTTTTTCTTTAACCCCGGTACTTCTCGAATGTTGAAAAACGCCTTTAACGCCTCATCCAATAAACGCTTTTTCAAGTGTGGAAAGTGAACGTTGACAATCTCTTGCATATCTTCCGGTGAAGGGAATTGAATATAGTGGAAGAAGCAACGGCGGAGAAACGCATCGGGTAGCTCTTTTTCATTATTAGAGGTAATAATAACAATGGGTCGCTGTTTTGCCACAACTCGCTCTTGAGTTTCATAAACAAAAAATTCCATTTTATCTAACTCAAGGAGAAGATCGTTTGGAAACTCAATGTCGGCTTTATCAATTTCGTCAATCAATAACACGGGGCGCTTTTCAGCGCTGAACGCCTCCCACAACTTGCCTTTGACAATATAGTTACCTATATCGTGAACGCGATCATCCCCTAACTGTGAATCTCGCAAACGCGAAACGGCGTCGTATTCGTACAACCCTTGCTGAGCTTTCGTCGTAGATTTGATATGCCACTGAATAAGATCGGTACCAAGACTTTCAGCCAATTCTTCGGCTAACATGGTTTTACCTGTGCCCGGCTCACCCTTAATAAGCAGCGGTCGCTCTAGGGTGATGGCTGCATTAACGGCCAGTTGAAGATCTTTGGTTGCGATATAGTTAGACGTGCCACTAAAAGCCATTGTGCTCTTACTCCGTATAATTCTTCGTCTTCATGTATTTTAACAATAACATATAGCTAAAAAACACTTTGCATTTTTACGTTTGGGACCAATGATATAAGGGTAAAGTGAAATTCCCTAATTCAGGCTATGAATTATTAACTATTATTAGTGCCTGTATTCTTTGTTCACAACTAACACGACAGACGGAATTTCCACATAAATCAGGAACGAGTTAAGGATTAATAATGAACGTATTTGACGACAATTCGCTTTCTATTGGCCGTACGCCACTAGTTAAATTAAACCGCGTAACCTCAGGTAACGTGTACGCTAAAATTGAATCGCGTAACCCAAGCTTCAGTGTGAAGTGCCGTATCGGTGCCAATATGATTTGGGATGCTGAGCAACGTGGCGTGCTTACGGAAGGTAAAGAAATTGTTGAACCTACCAGTGGTAACACGGGTATTGCATTAGCCTTTGTGGCGGCTTCACGCGGTTACAAGCTAACCCTAACTATGCCTAGCAGCATGAGTTTAGAACGCCGTAAGCTACTTAAAGCATTAGGCGCAAACTTGGTGCTTACCGAAGCGCCTAAAGGCATGAAAGGTGCCGTCGCCGCAGCGCAAGAAATTGTCGCCTCTGATCCTGATAAATATGTCTTGCTTCAACAATTCGACAACCCTGCTAACCCCGCTATTCACGAAAAAACCACTGGCCCTGAAATTTGGGAAGACACAGACGGTAAAGTAGACGCGTTTGTCGCAGGTGTGGGCACAGGCGGTACTATTACAGGGGTAAGTCGTTACCTTAAAAATACCCAAGGCAAAGCGATTACCTCCATTGCGGTAGAGCCTACTGATTCACCGGTTATTACACAAGCACTGGCAGGTGAAGAATTAACACCAGGGCCGCACAAAATTCAAGGGATTGGCGCAGGTTTCATTCCTGGTAACCTCGATCTGGATCTGATTGACGAAGTTGAGCAAGTCACCAACGAAGAATGTATGGAAATGGCTCGCAAACTGATGACAGATGAAGGGATACTTGCGGGTATTTCATCTGGTGCAGCAGTAGTGGCCGCTAAACGCTTCGCTGAACGCCCAGAAAATAAAGACAAAGTTGTGGTGGTTCTACTTGCCAGCGGAACAGAGCGTTATTTAAGTAGCCCACTTTTTGCGGGCGCATTTGATGAGCAAGAAGAAGTGCAGTAACGCACGCATTAAATGTAATATAACGATGAAAAGCGAGGTTTAGCCTCGCTTTTTTGTTTTTGTATTGTAGCCGTAGGAAGTTTGTAGAATAATTTACCTTCTGGGGTGGTCTTTTCGACTAAATTTGCCGGTTTGAAATTGAAACACTGGTGCCCCCATACTATGTATTAGAAACGGACGTCGACTTAAAAGGTAACCTATCTATGACTACACGTAAGTGGTACGCCCTCATTGGGCTTTTTACGGTGGTGTTTTTAACCGCATGCGGTGAAAAAGAAAAAGGCATTGGCCGATACGGAATGCTTGACGAAAGCACCCCCGAGTACGTGACTGTGGTCTTTTTGCAAAGTATTTATGAAGACGATAATTTGGATTTAGCCATGCGCCTGTCGAGTGACAGATTAGCGCGCATTTTGAAGAAATATCATACAAATCGGAACGTACAGCGGCATTTATTAAATTTAAAGTACGATTCAGTAACAATAACACCGCAGAGCAACAATAGCGTTGGACGGAGTGAGTTCGCTGAAAAATCCACCATTACCGTGTTTCTTAGCGGACAATATGACAACGATAAAGTTGAAGATATTCGCAGCCTAGATTTAGAAAAAATAGACGGTGAGTGGAAAGTCACAAAAATTCACCCCGATCATTTCTTTTAAACATAGCGAACATAAAGTTGAGAGTAAAAGGCCGCGTGATTCGCGGCCTTTTTCTTTTTTCATCAATGCATTACTGGCCTACGGCCACTCCTTCTCGGCGTGGATCTGCACCACCAATTAATTTACCTGACTTAAACTGGATCCCATGCAAGCCACTGTTTAAATCTACCACTTTCACTGTGTGACCTAGCTTTGTTAACGGCGCCTCTAAATCGGCGATGGGCGTACCTTTCTCCAGCGCGGTGTAGTCATTTCTATTGGTCATTTTTGGCAGGTTGATAGCCTGTTGGATATCAAGACCAAAATCGATAATACCAATCAGGGTTTGCGCCACATAACTAATGATACGCGAGCCGCCTGGCGAGCCAATCACCACTTCGAGGTCCCCCTTATCATCGAACACCATCGTTGGGCTCATCGCACTGCGTGGACGCTTTCCAGGTTCAACCCTGTTCGGCACAGGGAAACGATTCTTGGTGGGTGAGAACGAAAAGTCGGTAAGCTGGTTATTTAACAAGAAGCCCCCCACCATAATGCCCGAACCAAACATAAATTCGATACTGGTGGTCATCGACACCGCATTCCCTTCTTTATCTACTATAGAGAAATGCGAGGTATTGGGCAGCTCCATTGACGTGCCCATGGCAATTTCAGCATAACCATATGGATTTCCAGCCTTCGCTTTACGCCATGGCTTGTCAGCATCAATACTTTCAGCGCGTCTGGCTAAATAAGCGGTATTGATCATGGCTGCATAGGGCAATTTGGTAAAGTCCGTATCCGCTATAAACTTTTCGCGGTCGGCGTAGGTTAGCGCGCTCGCTTGGCTATACACGTTCGCAAAGGCCACTGAGTCTGGTTTCATGGTACTCAGTGGCTGGCCTTCCAGCATTTTAAGGAGTTGGAACACGTTAATGCCGCCTGAACTCGGCGGAGCCATTCCGCAAATACTCTTATCACGGTAAACACCGCATACAGGATCGCGTTCTTTTGGCGTATAGTTTGCTAAATCTTCCAGCGTCATTTTACCTGGGTTGATACTTGCGGTATTCACCGCTTTGACTATTTTCTCAGCCAGTTCACCGGTGTGGAGGTAATCAGCGCCATGCTCAGCAATACCCGTTAAAGTTTTGGCAAGTGCCTTGTTCTTTTTAATGGTGCCTTCTTTTAACGGCATACCAGCGGGATAAAAATAAGTTGAACTGCTAGGAAAGGTTTTTAACCCCGGATGATAGTCCAATGCCACCAGCTTAGCTAAACGTGGCGATACCTTAAAGCCTTTCTCCGCTGTTTCTATGGTATCGTCAAATAAGGTGTTCCACGGTAACTTGCCGAATTGTTTATGCGCAAGTTCAAGTGCTTTAACCGCACCAGGCACGCCCACTGATTTGCCCCCGACCACAGCCTCTAGCCACTTCATTGGTTTGTTGCCATCCATAAACCAATGCCCATCTACAGCTGAAGGCGCCATCTCTCGGCCATCAAACGTATGTAGCACTTTATTTTTATTATCCCAATATAAAATAAAGGCCCCGCCGCCGATTCCAGAAGACTGAGGTTCAACCAAGGACAACATAGATTGAATGGCTACCGCGGCATCTATTGCACTCCCCCCTTTCTCAATAATATTCTTACCGGTCCACGAAGCATAAGGGTTAGCAGCCACCACCATGTAGTCCTCTGCCACAAATGCCTTTTTCTCAATATAGCCAGTTGCCGCTTCGGGTTCACCAACCTCACGCTTTTGCTGCGCGCTGGCAGAAAAAACAATACAACTCGTTAATGCCAATGTAATGGCAGATGAATAGAACCAAGAACGTCGTATCAAAATGTGTGATCCTCATTATTTGAATTTATCTGGATTAATTGGGCGCTTATTTAAGAAAGCATCAAAGGCTTCTTGGGCTGCATCCATACCCATAGCTTGAATAAACACATCTAGCTCTATGTCCATCTGTTGACGGATAAGATCTGTGTCGTTGTTTAAAAGCGATTTAGTTTGCAGTAATGAAAACGCTGGTTTCTCTACTAGCTTCTTACACACTGACATGACTTTATCAGACAAGCTTGTCTCGGGCACAATGTCAGTAAGTAGGCCAAATTGATAGGCATCTTCTGTGCCAAAGGGTTCGCCTAGCATTAACCACTCGCTGGCTTTTCGACGCCCAGCTATTTTGGGTAAAAGATAACTTGAGGCATATTCAGGAACAAGGCCTAAGTTGATGAATGGCAGAACAAATCGGGTATTTGGTTGAGCATACACAAAATCACAGTGTAATAGCATGGTGGTCCCTATCCCTACCGCAACACCATGAACTTGAGCAATAACCGGCTTTTCACAATCCATTAGCGCGCGCATAAAGGCTGCGGTTTCTGCTACGTGCTCGCTCTCTTCTTTGCTGGCAAAATCCTGAATATCGTTGCCTGCGGTAAAACAATCTCCGTGACCCTTCAATAAAATAACCCGTATGTCTGGGTGATGCTTTGCATCAAAAATAGCATCCGCCATTTGTTGATACATACTACGAGTTAAGGCGTTTTTCTTGTCTACGCGATTGATGACAATGTGTAAAACGTGATCTTCTATATGGGTGAGAATGTGAGACATACCTACCTCCTGCGATTAGGTGTAGCGTCCAACACCTATGTAGCGGTGGGTGATCACCCTACACAATGGACGAGTGAGAATTTTGCCAAGCTTTTACACGCTCAAGGCTATTTTTTTGTATCATAGCCAGCAAATCACTATTTCAACAATAATTTACAATGATAATGTCACTGCCGTATTCGCTTAAGTATTCTCTTGGCCCTTTAATTTTAGCCTTCATCACAACCTTAGCCTTTTTCTTCGAACCCGCTTCAGGCCAATACTTCGCCTATGACAGATACGCCATTCAGGGCCTAGAAACATGGCGCTTGCTAACCGGTAATCTGGTTCATACTAATGGCTACCACTTATTGCTCAATTTAGCTGGCGTCGTATTACTGTGGGCGTTACATGGCGAACACTACAGAGCGGGCTTATATTTAAAAGTATTTGCGTGGTGTGGTTTGGGCACTAGTGCGGGTCTTTATTTCTATGCCCCGGATCTTATTTGGTATGCCGGGTTATCGGGTGCGCTGCATGGCATTTTTGCATGGGGCGCATGTATGGATATTCTCAATCGTATGAAATCAGGTTGGGTACTACTGGCTGGCGTGGCGGTTAAAGTGATTTACGAACAGACGGTGGGCGGTAGTGCTGATGTGGCTGCACTTATTGATGCCAAAGTCGCCATTGACGCGCACTTATTCGGTGCAATGAGTGGCGTACTTTTGTTTTTCCTTATGTGGTTAACGAAATTACCCTTTCGCAAAACGGCGAAGTAAAAAATAAGGCGCCCATGAAGTGCGCCTTACTCATCTGTTGTTATACCGATAATGACTAAAGGTGAGTTTCAAACAACTTGTAGATACGTCGGTACTCATCTAGCCACGAGCTAGGCTGCACAAAGCCATGGGGTTCGACCGGGTAAATTGCGGTTTCAAAATTTTCTTTTTCTAATTCGATTAAACGCTGCACTAAACGCACGGTATCATGAAAAAACACGTTGTTATCCACCATAGGTGCATTAATCAGTAACGGCTTTTGCAGCCCATCGGCAAAATAGATAGGCGAGCTGCGCTTATAGGCAATAGGGTCGATTTGAGGCGTGTTTAAAATATTCGACGTATAACCGGTATTATAATGCGCCCAGTCTGTTACCGGCCTTAACGCAGCGCCGGCTGCAAATAAATCAGGTTCTTTGAACATGGCCATAAACGTAAGGAAACCACCATAAGAACCGCCGTAGGTCCCAATTCGTGATGTATCCACATTCGCATGGTTGGCTAACCAATTCACCCCGTCTCGTAAGTCTTCAAGTTCTGGTTTGCCCATGTGGCGGTAGATAGCCGTTCTCCAGGCACTGCCATAGCCCGCGGACGCACGGTAATCCATATCTAGCACGACATAACCTTGCTGTGCCAACATGCTGTTAAACATAAACTCTCTGAAATAAAGCGACCAGCCATAGTGTGCATTTTGTAAGTAGCCTGATCCATGGTTAAAAACCACGGCTTTATTCGGTGTACTGCTGTCGCTATTTTTCGGCAAATACAGTCTGGCGTAAATTGGCGCTTCGGTATGGCTTGAAGGTATTTCAATAATGCGTGGTTCAATCCAAGGCATCGCATTGTAGGCGTCGGTGGTACCGAACGTCACTTGCTGGGCAGCGCTATCTTGGCCAATCTGTTTAACATACAACTCAGGCGGACGCTGGATTTTGCTGTGGGTTAACAGCAGCGTTTGTTCGTCGGGACTGAGTTTGTAGTCAGTCATGCCGCCCAAATTCGTCAGGGCTTCTGACTGCAGCGTCTCCACATTCACCCGATAAATCTCGTACATACCGGGGTGCTTGACATTCGCCTTATAGTAAACGTATTTGTCATCCTTGGTTAACGTAGGATGACTGGCCACAAATGAGCCGGCAGTCAGCGCCACAGGGCTTTCATTTAACGCTTTGATATAAAGGTGAGCGTAACCCGTTTCTTCTGATTGATAATAAAGGACATCTGAATGGTGAAGCCAGCCAAACGCATTGTGACGGTAATTAATCCAAGCGTCATTGTGTAAGCGATGTTGATTCACCAATTCGCCATTCTTAAAATTTACTGTCGCAATCCATCGGTCTTTATTGTCCCAGGCCTCCAGCATGACGGCCACTTTTTCACCCGATGTATTCCAACGAATTGTGGGTTTGTTCCAACGGGTAGCAGACATTAACCGAATATCCCGTGGAAGGCGGTTTGTTTCGTAGCGCTCGCCTTTCGCTTCTGCATTTTCTCTTTTAACGTCTGCCAATACGTCTTCGTTAAAGCCGGGTAAATTAAAATACGTCAGTTCACGCTTTTCTCCAGCCGTTAAATCAATTAACCACAATTGATGGTTAACTGGCTTAGCATCAACTACACGCTGACGGACAGACTGGCTCGCAATACGCCCATCTTCTTGAATATAGTGAGGCATAATGTCGGATTTATCGCGAGTTGCTCGTTTTTCTTTAGTGGCGATAATGGCATATCGGCCATTTGGCGAGACACTCACTCCCGCCAAAGTGTGAGCGGAGTCAAAGTAAAATGGCACAGGAGCAATACTGTTATTGTACTCAGCGATTTGACGTTTTTGCGCTGCTTTTTCTGTTTTGTTGTGACGTTGTTTCTTTATGTATTCAATTAAGGTTTGTTGCTCTTTAGCAATGTAATCCTTAGCAGGCTTCACCGGTGAGGGCTTTTCGCCGAATACCCACTGAAGTAGTTCTTCACGTTGACCATTTTCTAAGTTAATGGCAATAAATCTATTGCCATTAAGTGCCATTAGTCGTCCATCGGTCATAAACGACAGCATGGAAAGTCGTGAGCCACCCCGGGTTAACTGGACAAGCTCGCCATCGGTAAACTGAACATACGCACTGTCGCCGTAAAGAAATGCAACCACGCCATCGTTACGTTCTACCCGCTCTTTGAAACGATATTTATGAAGTTGGCTTAACGGTGCCTTTTGTGTTGCCGTTGGCGCGGTTAACGGCGCAATATAGGTTTCTCGATTCACGCTTCCTTCTTCATTAAGTTCGTAGACTAACGCCTTACCATCGACAGACCAGTTCATAGAAACAGGAAAACGCCCCATCCAACTGGGATCTGACATGATTTTCTCTAACCTAATGACGGTTTCGCCATTCTGTTTGAGCGAGGACGACTGAGAGGTCGATTCCAAGGTATCATTGT